>Ga0310695_10009551_pt1 | contig 14531 bp, 16 predicted proteins | sample RumenRJG_04DNA_FD_203882 | JGI IMG/M metagenome (GOLD analysis project Ga0310695, IMG submission 203882) | Bovine rumen microbial communities from Lethbridge, Alberta, Canada - RJG_04 (v2) (version 2) | ecosystem: Host-associated > Mammals > Digestive system > Stomach > Rumen | place: Canada... | reverse complement strand
TATGGGTGTATATCTCGGTGGTACCTATCGACTCATGGCCCAGCATGGCCTGGATGGCACGCAGGTCGGCTCCGCCTTCCAGCAGGGCAGTGGCAAACGAGTGGCGCAGGGTGTGGGGCGAGATGGTTTTCTGAATGCCTGCCTCTTCCGCCTGCCGCTTTATCATAATTAATATCATAGTGCGCGTGAGGTGCGCCCCTCGCCTGTTCAGGAACACATAGTCCTCCTCGCCCGGTTTGATTTTCATGAGGTTACGGTCCACCATCCACAAATCTAATTCTCTGAGGGCCTTGGGCGAGATAGGCACTAAGCGCTCCTTCGAGCCCTTACCCATCACGCGGACATATTGCTCGTCAACATAGATACTGGAGAGTTTCAGGTTCACCAATTCGCTCACTCGCAGTCCGCAGGAGAAGAGCACTTCGATGATGGCCTTGTTGCGCTGTCCCTCCCATTTCGAAAGGTCGATGGAGCCCTCCAGCATATCCACCTCCTCTTCCGACAGCACTTCTGGCAAGTGTTCGCCCAGCACCGGACTCTCCAGCAGTTCCGAGGGGTCGTCCTCGCGCCACCCGTCCAGTTCCAGGAATCGGAAGAAACTGCGCACACCGCTCAGTATCCGGCACTGCGAACTCGGGCCGATGCCCAGTTCGTGCAGGGTGGCTGCAAAATGCTGCAAGTCTTCCAACTGCACGTCGTCAACTGTCTTACCCTCCTGTTTCAGATAGTTCAGCAGTTTCTCCAAATCGCGCTGGTAAGCCTCAACGGTATGGGGCGAGAATCCACGTTGCAGTTTCAGGTAGCGTTGGTAGCTCCTCACAACATTTGACTGCGTTTTCTTGTCTGTTTCCATTTTCTATTTGTACTTTTGGCTTTGCCGAAATATCTCGGCACTCGAAAATGCTCAAATAAATTTGGCATTTTACTCATTTCTTCGTAATTTTGTCCGCAAAAGTAATAAAAATCTTTGAATTATGAAAATTCTAATCGTTAATGGTCCCAACCTTAACCTGCTCGGCACCCGTGAGCCAGGCATCTATGGCAGTTCTTCGTTCGAGCAGTATCTGCCCCAGCTGCAAGCCAAATATCCCAATGTGGACATCGAGTATTTCCAGAGCAACGTTGAGGGCGAACTCATCAACAAGATGCAGGAGGTAGGTTTTTCGTACGACGGCATCGTGCTCAATGCAGGAGCCTACACCCACACCTCGATAGCACTGCACGACTGCATCCGTTCGCTGAAGACTCCCGTCATCGAGGTACACATCTCTAATGTCCACCAGCGCGAGGAGTTCCGCCACCACTCCTTCATCTCTGCAGCCTGCAAGGGGGTCATCTGCGGTTTCGGCCTCGACAGCTATCGGTTGGCAATAGAAGCGTTTTTAAGTGAAAAGTGAAGAGTGAATAATTTGCTACCGCCTTTGAGCTTAGACGATTACATTCTCCGTCATATTGAGCCCGAGCCCGACTATCTGTATCGGCTCTGGCGAGCCACCAACATCCACATGCTGCACGGACGAATGGCATCAGGCCATCTGCAGGGCAGACTGCTCAAGATGCTGGTCCAGATGATTCGTCCACATTATATATTAGAGGTGGGCACCTTCAGTGGCTATTCCGCCCTCTGCATGGCAGAAGGATTGACTGACGACGGACATCTCTACACCTTCGAAATCAACGACGAGCAGGAAGACTTCACCCGTCCCTGGATAGAAAACTCGCCCGTAGCCGACAAAATCACCTTCATCATCGGTGATGCCAACACCGAGGCCCCCAAACTGGGCATCGAGTTTGACATGGCCTTTATCGACGGCGACAAGCGTACCTATCAGCAAACCTACGAAACAGTGCTCGGCATTCTGCGCCCCAGTGGTTTCATCCTTGCCGACAACACCCTTTGGGACGGCCACGTCATCGACCCCCAATACCAGAAAGACCAGCAGACCCACGGCATTGTCGCCTTCAACGACTACATACAGCAAGACCCCCGCGTCGAGCAAGTCATCCTGCCCCTACGCGACGGTCTTACACTGATTAGGAAGAAATAGGATTTGCTCGAGAAACAAAAGGGCCGAAGGATATTTCTCCTCCGGCTCTCTTTTTATTTAAATCTTTGTCCTTTGACCTTAGAATTCAACTTTTAACGCACAAACGGCACGTTTTTCCCAAAAAAGTTGTACCTTTGCAACTGTAATGTCAAATTAAATACGTATTTATCATGGCAACAACAACGACACCTACCGTACAAGGACAATTGCTGGTAAGCGTCAGCGACATGTCGATGCTGAAGGACATCAAGAAAGCCATCAGCATGGTCAAGGGCGTGATCAAGGTGCAGACCCAGCGTAGTCCCAAACCCCGTCTTTACGATCCAGAGACCGGTGAGTACCTCAACGACAAGACGATGAAGGTTATCGAGGACGTGCGCAGCGGCAAGGATCAAGGAACGACTTACGAGTCATTCGAAGATTTCAAGAAGGCGATGCTGGCTCTATGAATCAGTATTACGACATCAAGACCTATAAGCAGTACGACCGAGATGTGAAACTGGCCGTTCGCAGAGGACTCGACATTGAGCAGCTCCTCACGGTCGTTGACATGCTGCGCAAAGGCGAGACTTTGCCTCCGAAGTACCACAATCACCTGTTGCACGGCGACTACAAGGGCTACTGGGAGTGCCACATCAACCCCGACTGGCTGCTGCTCTACGAGAAGGACACCGAGATACGCATTATCTCCCTTTACCGCACGGGGACTCACTCCGACATTTTTGGTAAAGGTAAGAAAAGATAATCTCTCCCCTCACAGAAACATTATGTCGCGGGACTGCCCCTGGCACAATTTGGCAAAACTTGTGGATAAGAGGGCGAATTATTGTACTTTTGAATGTCAAAAAGGAAGGGGCGCTGTGCCCCTTTCTTTAAGTAAAATTATATTCCGTCACATAGTGGTCGAAGGACAGGCCGTCGGTGGGACCGAACTCAGAGAGGATCTGCATGATGTCTGCCTGCTGACGGGGCGAGAGCTTGTTCTCACCATGATGGTAGCGATAGTAAGGACCGTTACCGCTGCTGAAGTAGTGCTTGACACGACGGCGGGCTTCAGACTTGAGGGCACTAGGCACATTGCTGTATATCTTGCTGAATCCCCAGGCCATCTGCACCATCTTCACTTCACAGAAACGCTGGCACTGGCCGCTGGCCCATGCCGTCGGATAGACGGCTGGGCCACCCGTGCGCTCCGACGGGTTGAGCAGAGATGCCTGATAGTGCATACACTGCTGGCGCAAAGCGCAATCATTGTTGAAACAAAGTTCATATCCCCAGGGAATATTTTTGAGATTTAATTCATTTTTCATAAGACCTAACATTGTTAATTCGTAATTCATTTATTTTCAATATGTTAGATTTCAGGAACCCTCTTTGAGACCTAACATAAGACCTAACATAGAGGTAACAAAGACCTAACATCAGACCTAACATCTAAGCTGCCTTCAACGGGATGACCTTGTAGAAAGGAATGTTGCTATGATCGGTACTTTCGTAACCCAGCGTCTTCATGGCCTGCCCTACTCTCACCTTGTTGCCGTGACTGATGTCTATTGAGGGATAGGCATGCTGGATGTGCTCCAACAGCATTTTTGAGTTCATCAGTTTACCAACCTCCCCTTCCTTGGGCTTGCGGAAGCAAATTTCCACCATCTCCGAGATGTCTTTCTTCAGCAGATAGTTCTGGTTCAGCTGCTGGATGCGAGCCACCTCGTCGTTCGAGAACCAATAGGGTGTCTTGGTCACTGTCAACTCATGGAGCACCTGAGCATAAAGCTGCCCATAGTCTATTTCGCCGGAATTATCAATATACTGCCCATCGGGAATCAGCAGACAGATATAACGGCGACTGCCTGTTGCATCCGTCAGTGGGTGCGGATTGTTGGTCGTTGCCACAAACGAGGCAAAACGCGGACGATCTTCTTGCGAACAGCCATAGATGGGACGCCCGTTCACCTTACTTTTCGAGAGCGTCTGCTTCAGAGCGGCATGTTGGCTGGGACGGATAGCGTCCAATTCGTCAAGGTTCACCAGCAGATTGTTGGTCAGTGCCATCTCCTTGTCGAACTTGTTCGAAAGGTTCAGATGGTCAAGATAATACTGGCGCAGTTCGATGGGCAGCAGGCGATGGAAGAAAGTGGTCTTGCCACAGCCTTGTGCACCAATCAGCGTGGGCACACATTCGTTGCCGTGCAGGGTGTCCATCTGCAGCCAATGGGCCACAGCAGACAATAGCCAAGTGGCCAGAAATCCCTGCTGTTCGGTAGTGATGCCTGGCAATCGTCCAAACAGTTGGCCGATGTGGTTCTTTCCGTCCCACCGAGGCAGTTGCGTCAGGTAGTCGCCTATAGGATTATGTACGGGTACATCTTCTGAATAGACGAACTCCATAATCTCCGTTTTGGGACTGCCTTTCTCGCAAATCTGCTCCTTCTTAGCCCTGCGAATAATGCTGTTCAGGGCCTCCTGTGTCAATGGTCGCCAGTTTTCGGTATCAGATTTTTCGGCAAACTCCACCTTTCCGTTCAGCACATTGCGACGGAAACAGTAGTTTTCATTAAGAAACAGCTCGACAGCGAGCGTAGTTTCGAGGGCTGCGTTGACAGCGCCCTCATTACATGAAGGTTTTTCAATCATTGTGATAATAAAGATTTAAAAGTTAAATTCTGTCCTCTTCTTTAATTCCTCTTCTTCTGTCCAGATACGCGCTTTTCACGGCTTGTATTTCAATTGCAAAGATACATAATTTTTTCGCGATTTCCAAATTTTAAGCCATTAATATTTACTTTTTTCTGCAATTAATGAACGAAAAAACTGATGTTACCTCTGATGTTAGGTTTATGTTAGGTCTTTGTTAGGTCTGATGTTACCTCTTGGAGGCGTTCCGACCTCTTGAAACGCCTTTGTACAGGCACTTTTCCAGAACTGCATGTTAGGTCTTGCAATAAAAGCATGTTATTCATCAATAAAGGCATGTTATTCATTAATACGGAACTATTATTTTTTACTGCGGACTTATCGTTCATTACTACTGGAATAAAAAGAATTCCCACCTTGGGACTAAAAGATTCCCACCATGGGACAAAAACGTTCCCAAGGGTGGGAATTTCTTAAACCTGGCATAATTATCATTTTTTGATAATTGCAGAATTCTTCTTATCTTTGCACCGAGCAATACAAAGAAGCAATGACAAAAAATCCATTTGTTATTAGCGGTTATGAAGGCCCAGACTGTTTTTGCGACCGAACAGAAGAGACTGAGAAATTAGTTAGATTTCTACAAAATGGAAGTAACGTAACGCTGGTTTCTCCCAGAAAAATAGGGAAAACAGGGCTTATTATGCACGTTTTTCATCACATTAAAGAGCTAAATAAAGATGCTGTCTGTATCTATATTGACATCTTCCATACAAAAGGCAATTCTATTAACAGTTCCCAAATGGGGGGCTGAAGGCAATGTACTGATAATACCACCCTTTGTGCATCGACATTGGAGGCACAAAGGGTGAATAAATGAGTAGAAGGGTGGCTTCCGCTTAATATTTCTTCATATAGTATGCTACATAGTCGCTTTCTGTCAATCGCTCAATGATGCCTTCTGCTGCAGACAGACTCAGAATCTTCCACTCATCCGTACGAGTGCTAGCACCTTTTTCATATTGGCACTTTACAACTCTGTCTGTAAGTGAATAGGAACCCGATCTTACCAATTCCCAAGAACCATTGCGAAGCGTCCACGATTCAAAGCTGTTATCACTGTTGAAGATCATACGTGCATTGTCATTGTCTTTTTTCTCATCGCCCGTACTGGCACCTGTCAGTTCCCAATCCCATGACTCCTTCAATGTGCCGTCAGATTTATATTCTGCTCCTACGGTACGATATGCCTGCCAATTGCCCACCAACATATCTGCGGTTATCTCTAACCGTACGAAAGTGATATTGCCGCCATTTTCTTGCAATAATCATCGAGGCTCCCGCCACAATAGCGCGGGTCGTAGAATTGAACCCAATAACCAGGATTACTGCGGTCTGGTTGCGAAGGTCGCGAAACAGGTTTATATGTCTGTTTTTTCGCCTCTTGTGTGTCGCTTGGCTCAACATTTACTATATTGCCATCCTCATCCTCGAAAACTCCACTCATCCCCAAAGGAGTGAGTTCATCTTTCATTCTCTCGTAATCCTCTTCGTCGATAGTTATATACATAAGCGTTTATATTAAATTGTCCATAGACCGCAAAGATAGGCATAATTTGGGAATTATCAAAAAAAGATTGTAAAAAGTTGGGTGCAACAGTTTTCCCTTTTCTTCGCCTTTATTTTTTCTTCCCTCTTATCCGCAAATTTTGGCAGGTTGGAGGAAAAAAAGAGGGCGTAGCCACGCCCTCAAATTGTACATCTGGACTATCTAAGCCATGCAATATTAGTTGTTGTTGGTTTCTGCCCATTACCAAATGCGACACCAACCGCACGAGCTGCCGCAATACGTGCTTTTTCCAAATCTATCTCATCTTTATACTTCACACGCATTTCCAGATCAATATCACTACGAACCTGCGCTTTAACCTCTTTCATAAGCTTTGCAGCATCACCGTAACATTTGGAATCAGGATCAATTTGTGCAAGCATAGAGCAAACCTCATAGGCAGTAGCCTGGTCCTGATTGGCAGCCCATAAAGCTCGAGCCTGATTTAACAGATATAGGTTCAATCGATCCAAATACTTCATATACAATTGCAATGCATATTTGGAAGCTGCATCACCACCCTTAGAGCAAAGTGGTATTGCCATTACCTGTACAAGCGCCTCCTCGAATTGATGAACCGACTCCAGCCGCTTAGCCTCTTTAATGATATTAGGATACTGGGTATCATAATATTTCATCATATTGGCCTTTCCTCTCTTGATGAGGTTCTGAATTTCTCTGTTATTGGCCGTAATGTGACGAAAAGCATTTATATAGCTTTTTACCTCACCTGTTCCAACACCATCAAGCGTGATATAAGCTGTACCAAATTTCTTTTTGTTATAGGTATCAGCCATATAGAATGTGATTCCCAGATTATATACTGTCTGGATTGGTGGACCAGGAATATTGCTTTTGTCAAGCACATCGCAATGAGCAGTTAGAATGAAAGGCGTTGTCAATCCCTCACTTGTTAAACCATTTTCTGTCAGCATACGGTTAAGCGACTGATACAGAACTGTTGTGGCAGCTGTGGGGACGTTAGTAAAATCCTCGTCCAGTTGAATTGATATAGGCATAACACATTCCTGTGCTGACGCCGTAGTTGCCACCATCAGGTAGGCTATTGATAAAAGATGTTTAATTTTCATATTCTTTCCTCCTTATTTTTCGCCTAAGATCAACAGACATCGGCCTAATCCTCGATTTATTGTTTTAACAGGGATATTGTATGGAGCAGCACCTAAGAAACGGGCAAGTTCGCGAGCGAATCCGTAAGTGTCTTGCGACATCCCATTTGCCTTGTATAAAGGAATACGAACCTGTTCATACAATATCATACTCTCCGTAGCATCAGATTTGCTGAAACGGTGATTAACACAGTTTTCAAACAGCCAAGTGTCAATTACCTCGTTCAGCTCATTATCACCATACTCCTTTTCGAAGTCAATATCAGTGGAATCAAAAATACGCATGTCCAAAACGACCTCACGTCCGTTTGTAAGCAAGTCGTCAAAATGAGCTTGAAGACGCTCTACAAAAGCATCCATGTGGTCTTGAACGGCTTCCTCCAGTAGCACTGGAAGTTCAGCCGAGAAAGACCCCTTACCAGTTCCTTCTGCGCCTGCTACTTGTTTGGTGCTATAAGCATCAATGGCTTTCAGATTGTAAGTGATGCTGCTCTTAGGTCCCATTGTGTTCACAGTCCAGTCGATTTCCAGAATAATATCTGCTTTGGCAGTACGACGAAGACGGTCAAGAGGACTCTCTGTAATAGAGGATCCACTCTTTTTACTCCTAATAAGGCGATCCTCGGCAGAGAGGTTGTTAATGCTCTTCAAATTTGACTGCAGATCTTTGAGAGGGAAACCACGGTCAGCCATCAAGACATTGATTTTAGAAATGACGGCATTCAATTGCTTATCAGAAGTAAGAGCAGCCTTATAGTCTGGAATTTGCTCCATTGTCCCTTGGTTATCAAAAGTCTGCTCAAATCCGTGTTCCTTACACCATGCATCACTTGGAACCACCATTAGAGTGGGCTTCTTGGCCTGGCTCATTGCTGACAACGAAAACATTGTCAGTAACATAGTAAATACAAATATTCTTGCTTTCATACAAATTACTTTTTTAGTCAATAACATTGTCTGCCTTCAGTCGAGCTTTCAATTCTGCTCGAAGGACGCGAATGGTGATAACATAGGAATATCCTATTTTATCTTTTTCCCTGCCACCAGAACCTCTCTTTGTGTCACGTAATGAAACATACTGCTTATATGCCCCATTATCTGCAAAGAAGATATTAAAATAATCCTCATAACGCTCTTGGGCATTAACTTCTGAAACCAAAGGGCGCATATTGCAACCTTCAGCTCCATCACGGATGCCTTCAAAGATTACGGCACGGACAGCATTCTTCATCGCCTGCTCCTTCGCATCTGCACGATTTCTTCCGTAGCCTTGCACACGAAGGGTTTGCGAGCCATCAAGTTCCACACCAAGACATTTGATGTAAGTGCGGGCATATGCTGCTGGAGCCTGAGCCTCAGCATAAGCAAAGGTTATTGCTGCTATCAATGTTAGAAATAATCTCTTCATAATGATGTGTATTTATCAAAATTCATATCCTATCTTCAGACCAAAGAAGCTGTAAGCTACATTTGATCCATCTTCATACTTAAGGCTCGTAAGCGTATAACTTATACCTATTAAGAAGTTATTGCGCCAACCACCAAAACTATATCCTACTGTGGGATTGAAGAAAAAACCCTCGTTGGTAATACCACCCACATTCAGAGACCAATAAGGAACTCCGTCAATATCATAGGCTGACATGAGATTTCCACGTATATTTGCAAAAATGGGGACACTGAATTTGTTGTCTGTACCTCTGACCCATGCATTATGGACATACATACGCCCTCCGACACCAGCACCCACACGGAGAAACTCGCTAAAACGATATCCTCCTGTCCAAGCAAGGTTCACATACTGTGTATTGGTCTTCTGCGACATAATACTGCTACCGCCTTCCAAATCTACTGAAAACCAAAATCCAGCATTTTGACGTTCAAAGTCTGGATAGGCTGTCTGCTTTGGTTTTTCAGGTAGCTTGACATCGCGATACTGTGCTGATGCTGTGAAGGTCAGCGACAGAGCCATAATTAAAAAAAGTAGTTTCTTCATAATCTTTTTCTTTAATGATTAAAAACCAGACGAAAGAGAACGGACAACGCCTGCCTTCTCAAGATCTTTGCGAAGGGATGTTTTGTCCACCTGTAGAATAGCTCCAGACTTATAGCCTTTTGAGGTTTTTACACGCTCGTATGATCCAGAAACGACAGATGCATAGTTTAAGCATTGGCCGTCTTTTGCAAAGAATTCCTCAAAAAAAGCGGCATTGTCAACCTCCGCAACAGGCGAAGCCATAGCGGGCTGACGGGCACCACTGGCATTTCCAGAACAACCTCTAAATATGATGCCATGAACAGCAGCTCTCTTCAAGTCATCATCTTTCACGCTCCTTGAATACACAAATACCTTCACAAGAACAGTTCCTTCTGTCCCTGAACCCGCACCAGTAATGTCGTATTTAGGCATTTTGTCGCCCGCCATTGCACCTAAGCACAGGAAAAAAAACAGCGAAACAACAGTTAGTGTTCTTTTCATAATCAAAAGTTTTAAGTTCATATCATTTTTTACTTGTCCATTTCCTTTATGAGCATACCTTTACTAAAATCCTTCCCACTCACTTTGCGGAATGTAGTAAAGCCGAGATTTGCACCTTGCGCGCCTTCTTCTGCTGCCATATAGCGATTATCCCATATAAGACTGGGAATTGGCTCTATAACACCAACACGCTCATATTTGTGTGAACCATTCTCCAACTCAATGGTCTCTAATACCTCAAACTTCGATTTGCTATTAACTCCTTCCTTCATGCCGATATAGGCGGTAATAGGCTCTACAGAAACCAAAGGGGTAGAAGTGCGGAACTCCACGTACTCGTGCTGTAAGTCAACCACATTTTCATCAATAGCTCGTTGACAAGCTTTTCGAACCATTATGATTGGTTCATCTTCCTTGATTCCAAGGAAAGACGTTTTGCTGCCAGAACTTTCTACTTTTCCAACATATTTCAAAGTATATTTACCACGCCCTTTTTCAAAGTTTTTACGCTTTGCCTCATCGGGTTTAGCAGCATACTGTTCCTGATAGAACTCACTAGCCATTTCATCTGTCCAGTCCAGTTTATAAAGGAACGTATTAATTTTTACCGAGAAGCCCTTAAGACTTTCTGCAATATCACCTAGATTATTTCCTAAATCTTGAAAACTGTTATTTCCTGTAACGATAGAGGCAGCAGCGCCTAAAATTTTCAAGAATCCACCAGCTGCCTTAGATCCTTTACTTTTATCCACATAACGGATATCGTTCACTAGTACGAAAGTATTACCTATCAATTCCTCACCGGCATCCTGTAACATCGCCATTCCACGGGCTGAGCGAGTGGCAAGTTGCTTGTCAAATTCTGTAGCATTATACAAGCCACGTTCTTTAACTAACTCCATGTCGCACTGACCTGTGAAGAAATCACGATTAAACCATCTGCCGACCAGTCGGCTGGCAATCTTGTTCTTCTCGAGAAATTCGGTCACAGTAGCATTCTCCTTATCCTTTTTTGCACCTTCCAATTTTTTCTCCATATTAACCACCTTCACACTTAAGTTATGATCATTGAACTTGTCGGGTACTGGTATCTGGAGAAAAGCCTCTTTGATTTCCTTTGCAAACTGCTGATCAGTATGATTAATCATCAAGGAATAGATAGAGCTACGACGGTATTTAAGTGCGTCGTCCTGTGCAAAAGCAGTTACAAATAAAACTGCTAAAACGCTTAAAACAATATATCTTTTCATAGTTTCCTCTTTTTATTTATTAGTAATTCCATTCATCTTCACTGATTTCCTCATCTATAGGGTATGAGCGATTCTCATTGGTAATCTCTAACAAGAGGTTCTTGGTTTCAGTTTTCGTCAAAGCCTTATTGCCATGAGCCTTCATATATGCTCTCACTCTGTCTTGGTAAATGCCAACGGTCATAGCCTGATCAAACAAGACATTGTCATTCTCGTCAATAAGGATACCATAATGACCTACTTTCTCAGAAGGTTTCAACGCACTGATAGTAGCCAGCGGTGTATAAGGGGTAAAAAACAGACATTTATTAATCAAGTTGTCAGCTGGTGTGAATCCATAGGGAGTTACTAAAGCTATCCCGTCCTTATAGTTGGTAACATACTTATATCCCTTAGCAGACTCTTGTGCCTTATTTATATTATAATGGTAAAAGAGTGAGTCTGCCTTTTTAACCCAGAATTCCTTCGCATTGCGTTCTGTGGCTATGGCGATATCTTCATATTCTAAAGGTACCACCTTTTCACCATTAGCATTAATCATACCAAACTTCTTGTCTTTCTTGACAACCATGAAATCGTAGTTATTAAACCCTATGCCATCGTATTCACCGAATGGGACAATAACACTACCTGAACGGTTAACCGCTCCCCATTTCCCGTCCTTCAGGACGTTATAGATTTCCTTGTCGCCTTTCTGGGTAGGGAATCCCATGTCAGTAAAACTACCTGATAGCGCAGTTATATCATTGTTGTCTTCATCAAAGACATCATAGATACCAGACTCTTTCTTTGCCACCCAAATGTGTGTGTAAGGGCTATGCGCAATAGCTGTATATCCTGTACGAAGAACTTGGCCGGACTTATCGATAAACGACCATACTGTTGGGGAGTTTACAGGAGCGATGGAACCAACAAAGTCGCCGTGCGTCCAATTGGGAATCTCGTTTGGGGCAAGCGTGAAGTTTGCTGCGTTAAACGCCTTCTCGTTACTCAGGTCATAATAGCCACTTGCAATCTCCGTACTTTTTTTCGAAACCTTGGTTTTATAAGTCCTTACCATATTGTTCTGAGGCTTCATAACAAAAGTGTAAGTACCTTCTTTGATCAAAATCTTACCATTGCCATCCATCAGACCGCCAGAAGCAAGGTGTTTTCCTTCAAGTGGGAAATAACCCACTTTACCATAGCAGAGATAACTGCAGTCTGTCACCAACGTATCATTCACATAATGAGGAACATAGTTGGGGCCATAGCCCTCATGACACATCGGAAAATCTTTTCCGTCAGCAGAAAACTCCCAGAGTCCCTTATACTCAGCAGGAATGAGGATATTACCTTTAGAATCAATAACACCATACTTGGCATCTCTCATATAAGTTTTCTTATCCATCTGAGCAGCTTTTCCACCTTTGGCAATCAATGCTTTTCCATAACAATTAGTGGGAGTAATGACTGTATAATCTGGTTTCAGAACAATCTCACCACTGGTGGAAGCCAAACCTAGATCCTTTCCGTTTTTTATTAGATATAAGTCATTCCATTTCGAGATTTTATCATACTTCAAAGGTAACACAATCTCACCTGACGCATCAATGATACCGTACTTGTCGGACTTACCTACGATGGCATAGCCGTTCTCAAAGGGATAGGCACCATCATACTTGCATTTGATGACTTCATTTCCTTGAGAGTCAGCAAAGCCCACTTTTCCCTTTTCATTGACCATAATCTTCAAATCTTGCGCTTGGAGACCATTTGTAATGAAAAAGATCAACACACTAAAAAACGCTCTCAGTTTCATAATACAATGTTTTAGCCTCCTATCTCCCAAATTCGGCAGGTTAGTATTAAAAACTCTTCGGAAACAAAAAAAGACGTGGGAGTTTATTCCTCCGTGCCTATCCCAAAATTCAGGCCTTCGCATTGCCTCTGTACAAGGATAAGCAACGCAAGCCAGCCCACGCCGAGCAGTTATAATGGTCAGCATAGGCGCTATTCTAATAATGATTAGCGTAAACTGAGATATAACACACCCTACGCAGACGCTTCTGTTGCATTACGCCTGTGTACAGATCCAAGTTTGCGAAGTTTGAATTAACAGACAGTAACGTTCGGAAACGTCCTTTTCCTTTGGCCTACCCTACAACTGGTATCGTTGGCCTCAGGATTCCACCGATGTCTTGACCCGCCCTATCTCATAAAGAGCTGGCTTAGTCGGTTACAAAGATATAGAGTTTTTTTTAATTTTCAAAATGTTTAGACAAAAAAATAATTCTATAATGAAAAGTTTCTATGTTTCACCTAACTGCCCACCTACCATGCGTAGTGGTTAACATTAAAGCATTTTCCCTCTTATCCACAAATTTTGGCAGGTTGGAGATGATTACACCCTTTTGCCAAAAAAAATAGCATATGCCTTATTGGACAAAGGATAATTACCTTTATTTTGTTTCTGACCGCGGTAATACTGATGGCAATCTGCAAATCTGGCGTTTTAAGTTGTCGGAGTAGGAGAATAATAAGCGCACAGCGGGCCCATTCCAAGCTGTGCGCTTTCTTTTTGTTATAACAAAATTAGAAAGGACTCCTAATACGAATGCAAATTTATTTGTATTCTTTTCGCTTATTCGAAATTTTGCACTATCAAACGTAAATAGGTATGATTATGGAAGCAACCACTTTGAACAAATCACAGATGATGATCTTAGAGTCTTTTGCTGGCGCAAAGGACGAGCAAGAAGTGAATGCGCTAATGGACGTTTTGCAGAATTTCTATGCAATGCGCCTTGAAGCAGAAATGCAGCGTCTGTGGGACAACGGAACCCTTAATCAAGAAGTTCTTGACAAGCTTCGTGATGAACATTGATTTTGGTTTTGTTTGCCTTGTTGCTTAATTCGTGATTTGAAAAGAGATTTTGCGCCCTAAAAATGTCTTATACCGACTATCCCTGTTCCGTCTAGACATTTATTCTTCTCTTTATATCATTCTTTCTTTTTCAAGCCAAAGTTGGAAGAAATGGTCATAGATGAAGTATTCTCCATCTTCTTGAGTGATAAAGTCCTTTTCCAACAATCCCTTAACAGCCGACACTACGCTACTGGTAGAAGGCAAACGGTATTTGTGCACAAACTTACCACCAGAGATATTCTTGACGCGCCCCTCTGAAGCTATAGCCAACAAGACATTGCGTTGCTTTTCCGGCATCTGCCGCAAAAGTGTTGCGTAAGCTTCCGACGACATCTGGAGATAAGTGGAAATTGCCTCATCTATCATGTCAACAGTACATGTTTCATGAGCGGGAGTTCGCATATACAACAGATTCATAATGCGCTGTATATTGGCTGTCACTCCATAGAAACGATGATATACCTGTTCGA
>Ga0310695_10009550_pt1 | contig 14534 bp, 9 predicted proteins | sample RumenRJG_04DNA_FD_203882 | JGI IMG/M metagenome (GOLD analysis project Ga0310695, IMG submission 203882) | Bovine rumen microbial communities from Lethbridge, Alberta, Canada - RJG_04 (v2) (version 2) | ecosystem: Host-associated > Mammals > Digestive system > Stomach > Rumen | place: Canada... | reverse complement strand
CATAAGGCAAAGCAGGTCATGGGCAGCCATGAAGCGCTTGCAGAAAGTGCTCGACGACTACTACATCGATGCCATGGCAGGTCTGCTGCCATGGGGCATCGGTGACATAGCCACCGCACTGTTCGCCATCGTGTATATCTGGTTTGCAGCAACAAAAGTGCGGTCGCTCGCACTCACGCTGGCCGTTGTCAACAATTCGCTGCGCGACATTGCCCTCGGACTCATCCCTTTCTACATCGGTGATGTGATAGACTTCTTCTATCGCTCCAACAAACAGAATATGCAGCTGATAGAAGGCTTCGTTGAAGGCGACCAGGAAATCATCGCCGCTGTCAACAAAGGAGCCATCCGGGCTGCTTGCCTCATCTGCCTGAGCATATTCTTCATTGCTTTTATGCTCTGGGCCGTACTCCAGCTGTCTGTATGGCTGTGGCATACTGTCAGCGCGGCACTATCCTAACACTTGCCAACATATACTCTGTTCCGTAAGCCGGCTATCTGTTACGTAAGTCAGGCTATCTGTTCCGTAGCCGCGCTATCTCGGGCTATCTGTTACGTAAGTCAGGCTATCTGTTCCGTAAGCCGCGCTATCTCGGGCTATCTGTTCCGTAAGCCGCGCTATCTGTTCCGTAAGCCGCGCTATCTGCGCGGCAATTATCCCTTCACCCCTCCAAGCTTCTCCCACAGCCCATCCTTAGGCAGCGGAGCATCGAGCGAGACGACAGCCTTCGACACGGGATGCCGGAACTCCACGTGCCGCGAGAGCAGCGAGATGCTGCCATCGGCATTGCTGCGCGGCGCACCATACTTCAGGTCGCCGCGTATCACCATGCCCGCAGCCGCCAACTGGCAGCGTATCTGGTGGTGGCGGCCAGTGAGCAGGCGCACCTCAACAAGGCTGTAGCGGTCGCCACGACGAAGCACACGGTAGTCGAGCACGGCCTTCTTGCTGCCGCGCACCTCGTGGTCGTAGGCATAGCTCTTGTTCTGCCGCTCGTTGCGCACGAGCCAGTGGGTGAGCCGCACCGTCGACGACTCTGCAGGAAGCTCCGCGCTGTTGCAAACTATAGCCCAATAGGTCTTGTGTACCTCGCCTTCGGCAAACATCTTGTTCATCCGAGTGAGGGCCTTGCTGGTCTTGGCAAACACCACCAGACCGCTCACGGGACGGTCGAGGCGGTGGACAACGCCCAGAAACACGTTGCCGGGCTTGTGGTGCTCGGCTTTCAGGTAGTCCTTTACCACCTCCGACAGCGGACGGTCGCCGGTTTTGTCGCCCTGCACTATCTCTCCACTCTCCTTGTTCACCACTATAAGGTGGTTGTCTTCGTAAATCGCCTGCATGATAACGTAGCTGTTTTGTACTCTGTGGGAGGTGAAAGGCAGCTCGCCACTCACCGTTCCACTGCGCAAAGGTAGCAGATTTATTAGTTTTCCGAAGCGATGTGCCCACTTTTTATAAGGTAAGAGAGAGACAAAGGGGGAACTCAAGCAAGCTCACCAATCACGCTCCCAATGATAAAAATATAGTTAAAATATGTAAAACACTTGCCGGGTATCAAGAATAAAAGCTACCTTTGCAGCGCATAAAAGTCAAAACGATGATGGATGCACGCCCTTTGGGGAGTGCTTATAAATATAAAAACGGAGAATAAAATGTGACTATGATGGGCGAATACAATCACCATCTTTCAAAGACGCACACCTGCGTGTGCAGCAGCATGGCAGAAGAGGGCTACAAACCCTGTTCTGCTATTGCCGTGCGTCACCCGTTCTTGTATTACAGTGGCTATGATACCGCTCGCTGAGCCATCCTTCCGCACCATCCCATACAAACAAATTAGGATAAACTGTAAACAAAAACTATAATAACAAGAAAATGAAAAGACTATTAACGTATTTGTCGGCTATCATCATAATGATGATGGTGCCGATAGGAGTTAGCGCATGGACTTCTATTTATCTAAGAGGTGGAAGTTATGACTGGGAATCCAATTCCTCAGGCTCTGAATTTAAAAAATGGGATGATAATAACTTTGTGAAAGCTGTTACTCCGTCTACTACAGGTGATTATTACTTCCGTTACTATGTAAATAATGACGGAGGTTTCCAGTGTGGGCCAGATGACGACGCCAATGACAGGCTATTAACAGTGAATGGACCAGATCTTACAGCTACCAAGGGAAAAGCTAAAAAGGCTTTTTATTTCGCGGCTACAGCTGGAGAAACATATTATATTAGCGTGCGCTATGTTAGCTCAACATGGAAGGTGTCTGTTTCAAACAAGCCTATTGTGAGGATAGGTGGATGCATAGGAGGACAGAATTATTCATGGGATAATGACAAAGCGGCCTATATGGCCTATGATAGTACCGAAGACGCATGGTACTATGATGTGTCAGCATCTGACTTTAGTTCTTGGAAACGTTCAGGCGATGGTCTTATAGGTCTTGACTTCCGCTTCAGGGAAGTCAATGGGGAGCAGCTTTATTATGTCTTCTCAACCGGTTCTGAAAACAACGCCCATACTACTCTGACAAGCACTTATCAGGAACTTGCTTCGAACACAAGCGGAGCAGACAGTCGTTTCGTTGGCGTGGAAGAAGTAGCCAATGCCACGAATTACCGTGTGTGGTATAAGAACGACAACGGCACGCGCAAGGCCAAGGTTGAGGTGACTACTTCAGCCCCTGTTACCACCACCGCCACACTCACCATAGGTGGCACCAATATTACTGGCAGCAACTCTGGCAGCAACTACTACTTTGACATTCCTGCAGACAAATATACCGCTGGTTCGCCAATGGAATTCACCCTGAAGACTGTGACTGGCGGAACAGCCACTTACTACACTGGCAACTTCACAGGCACAGCTTCTGGCAATGCGTTCAAATACACAACCAGCACCAGCGAAGGAACAATGTCATATTCTGTGCCAAGCGATGCTACCGGGCTAATCAGAGTTTCTCTGCTCACTGGCACCAATGAGGTTGTCTTCGCTTATACGCCCAGCGGAGGAGGAGGTACATCTACTGGCTACTACCTCATCGGCGACCTCAACTGTTTCGCACGTCCATATACCGATACCTCATGGACTACGCAAAACTGGACTACATACGGAGCTGTGAACAAGGTCATGCAGTTCCATGACAATGGCGACGGCACCTACTCGCTGCGTATTCCTGCATCTCGCCCGTCGAGCGATGACTCTACATGGGATAAGCCTGTGAACGAGAAAGGTTCAGGCACTTCTCAGTTCGTTATAGCTCCAGAGGCCGCTTTCAGCGGAACGGAATATTCTGGAGATTTGTTCAGTGTTAGCAATTGGAATAATTGGAGCGGCCTGACCCTTGACTGGTCGCAGGTGTTGCGTCCTCAGGACAACTCTTCGCTGAACAATGCAGCTATTTCAAGTGGTACGATGGCAGCCAGTGGTTCGAGTAACTGGAGTGTATATAATAACGGAGGCTCATATACCATTACCATCAATCCTACAGCCGGAACGTTCTCAGTGACCAACGACAACACAACCCATGTGATGTATGTCATAACCAAGCAAGACGGCCACTGGCGTAACAGCTATCTCACCGACGTAACATCAGACCAGAACACTGCATACAACCACCGTCATGGCGACAATACCTCTACGGGTGAGCTTTCTGAGTTCCCCAATGAGGACGGTGCCACAGTGTATATTGCACACAACTGGCATGAGCAGGGAAGCAACAAGAACTTCACCACCAACCAGCACCTCAACATCTTCGGTGCATGGAATGACAACGGCGACCTGGCTCCCGTGACATGGATTGCAGCCAAGTCGGGTGCAACTGCCAAGAGCATATTCCCCACAGCCGGTAACTACTCTACCAACATCGACCCGACAACGGGACGCACTGACGGCGTTGACGGTAAGACCCAGTACTCTTCAGTAATCAGTTCTAACAACGACCCATCTACAGGTAACATCACTGGTAAGAAGGGCAACGAGGCTCTCATCGACCCCGACGCAACGCTTACTCCTGGCACCACCACATGGGACAGCTACACTCTGGACGACACAAAGGCTCTGACCGTTACGCTCACCAATGGTGCCACTGGCTACAAGTACTCTTACGGCGCAGGCACCACACCGAGCACCTCAGGCACATCCACTACATTCGGCAACCTGTCCTACGACGGCACCGACGTTAAGCTCAACGGCACCACCGTGGCCTCCGGCAACACCGTTACCATCTGCATACAGGGTACCGACGGCAACAACGACGGTGCAGTGCATGAGTACACCTATACGTTCAACCCTACGGCAACTGTTACAACTACTATCAACACGGCTGGTGGCCTGTATATAAATAAAGTACTGGTGGATGTCGCTTACACTGGCGACAGCAGCACACCACTCTACTGGAAGGTGGGCGGTGCTCCGACGACGAGCGACAATCTCGTAAGCTACACAGATGACGAAAACAATGTATCAAATCGTAAGTTCTTGCTGTCAACTCCCGGACAGCTTTATGTAGGCAATGGAACCAACACATCTGCTCCAGTAACATTCGATTTCACATATTCAACCTCAGAGAACTACGTTGGTGTAGAGAAGAATGGTACTGTTTCGCAGATTGTAACGTCTAAGGGAGGTAAGGATTGCGTCAATGTATTCTTCAAGAAGAGCGAAGACAATATGAGTATCTACGTATGGGATGCATACGCCGAGCCTGGTTCTGAATATCTCACCAAGGTCTGGCCAGGTCAGTGGATGAGCGATGACCGTACACTTACGCTCAACGGGGAAACATTCTATTATGTTTCATTCCCGACATCCGACCTTGTAAAGAATGATGATAATAAGTATAAGATAGGATTCATTTTGAGCAATGCCGCTCTGGGTTCATCAGATACTGATGCCGATAAAACAAAGACCCGCGACTATTTCCTTGAATTCGATGCTACGGATACAGATGTCCAAGGTGTTCAGGAGACTATGTTCTATGCTATTGAGGCTAACGTACAAGCAAACAAAGTTTTTGATCCAGAGGGTTCTACATACGAAAGCCAAGAGAAAAGTACATATAAGGGCTCGGCAGCTCAGCTGTTCTCTAACAACACCGTCTACTTCAAGAACGACGCAAACTGGACTTCGCCAATCTACTGCCATGTGTGGAAAGCAGACGAAACTAAGCTGCACGAATGGCAGAGTAACGGTGAGATGATGACTCTGGTAGATGCCGAAAACAACATATATGCCTACACCATCCCATCCGACTACCAGTATAAGCTCGCTTTTACTTCTAAAACGAATAACAGTGACGTTAAGACTGGAGATCTCACATTCTCTGGCAACGGTGGCAGGATGTATACAGTCAGCACTTCTTCTTCTTATTGGGACGATGCTCCCAGCTCGTTCACAACGCTTGATGCAGCCTCGCAGACAGTGATGAACACTTTCCTCGAGACGCCGCCTGTAACGACAGTTGAGTCTCGTGTATATCCCAATGGTCAAGACTACTATCGCAATATGCCTAATGACTACACGCTTATGCTGAGCAACGAGTGGAAGCATGAGACAGAACCTGTAGACGAACAGAGTTGGCAGAAGACATCAGGCAGTCACTGGAGTGGCAGTACCACTAAGAAATATCTGCATATTCGCGATAACACAGCATACCAGACTGTAAAGAACCTGCCAGCTGGAACTTATACCGTGCAGACACTGGTACGTGGTGGAGCAGAGCTTGTATACCTTAAGCTCAACAACACACAAGTAACCTCTATAAGACTGACTACTGACGGTGCAGATGCCAAAACCACCATCAACAAGTTCGGGCGCAGCGAGCAGTTGGTTGAGATGAGTACCGATAATGGCAAAAGGGGCTGGCACAAGTTGGAAGGCACCGTTAAGCTGGAAACTGCGGGTGACCTGAAGATAGCTGTAAGCACAAATAATGGTGGTAGCATTGACTTGGCCGACGTGTTCCTGCTGAAGGATGCCAACACCGCCGGTAACTACTGGACAACAGCCCCTACATCGGAGACAGACACCGAGTGCGACATGAGCAACCGCACGAACTACAACGCCTTCTCGTTCTTCGACCGTGGAAAGAACCTCAACTCTATAATCAAGGCCAACCAGAAGACCGTTATCGGTATGTCTGAGGACAACGAGCGTTACCTCACCGGTGACGAGAAGGGCGCACGCCGCCATCCGTGCAACGTGGTTACAAGCAGCGACGGAGGTACCACATGGCATACGCCGATGCTCGCCCTGACCGACTATGCCAGCGTGATAGTAGGCAGCGAAAACAAGTATGGTGGCAATCCCCTGGTTTCGCAGCACGCATACGGCACCTCCTTTGCCTACACTGCCGACAAGTTCAGCTACGACCGCGCAACTTCGGCCAAGATGATGTCTACCATGCTGCCTTTCGCCCTGTCTAATGATCAGGTCAAGAGTATGCTCGGCAGTGGAGTGAAGACCTACATCTACGGAGGTGCCAACAAGACTACGTATAAGGTTACGTTCTCTGAGACTTCGAGTGAGTTGGCTGCTAATACACCGTTCTTCTTCCGCCCGGTAGAGGCTAAGACTTCTATGGTTCTTAATCAGTCTGTCAGCGTGCCGGCCACGCCTGCCGCAGCTGCCCTTGCCGAAGGCATAGTGGGAACCTACAAGCACACCAGCGACGTGGGCACATACTATAAGAACAAGAACTTCATTCCCTACTTCTTCCAGGACGGCAACTTCGTTTGGGCTCAGGACAATGCCAATGCCAAGCCGTTCCGTGTGGTTTTCCTCCTGGGTAAGGATAATGAGGCTCGAGTGCTGAACGTGATTTTCGAGGAAGATGCTGTGACTGCCATAGATGGCATAGCCGAGACCAACATAGATGCAGCACCCGTCTACTCTGTTGACGGTAAGCTTGTAAGCAGCAACGGCGACATCTCGCACCTGACTAAGGGCGTATACGTGAAAGCAGGCAAGAAATTCATAATCAAATAACTCGGAGGAACAACAATGAAAAAGACTTATATAAAACCAAAAACAGAGATTTTTCGCGCTCCGTGGCTTTTGCAAAGCGTTGAAGAGAACTTTAATACCCTTAGTATTCCGAGTGGTAATCAAGCCGACGCACGCGAGACTGAACAATTCATGGAGGAGGACACCAACGGCAAGGGCTTCGGCTACCGCCGCTACAACCTCTGGGAAGACTAAGTAATCTATAGACTATTTGGTGGCGACGAGGAGAGGCAACACCAAAACGGCCTCTCCCTCACAGCCCCCACCGAATATAAAAAGATATAATACATGTGAGTATTATATATCGCGCTGTGAAGCGCTAATGCACATTACATTTTTTTATTCATCGTTCGCCCTGGGCTGTTTGGCTCAGGGCATTTTTTTGTTCAGGCGGATATGCTACCAAGCCCTTTTGTTCAGGCGGATATGTTATCCGCCTGAGCCGAGTATTAGGATTTTTAATCCGAAACGTGCATACCGCTTTGTTTATTGGCAGTTGTGCCTCAGATTATAGCGGATTGCAAATCCTCATACTCCAAGCAGGCGGATAACATATCCGCCTGAACGTGTAGGTGCTTGTCCCTTGCCCCCTCCCTTGGGGAGGGGTTGGGGGTGGGTGTCAGGCTCCCTCCCTTTGGGAGGGCTGGGGTGGGCTCCCCTTTTGTTCAGGCGGATATGTTATCCGCCTGAGCTGAATATCAGGATTTTTAATCCGCAATAGCCTGCGGAGCAACCTCGCTCGAAGTCAGCTATAGGTAGTCGGTTGTTGTTTATCGGATAATATATCCTCATACTCCAAGCAGGCGGATAGCATATCCGCCTGAACTGGTGGCTGATAAAATACTCCACAACTCCTTGCCTCCGTAGAGAAATATACTCGCCTTGGGAACAGTCCGCAACCAACATTCGCCCAGAAAGGGCAAAAGAACAAACAAAGAGTAAACAATTCTGGCGCAATTCCCTGCAAAGGAAGGAATCGACCAAAGCAGAATAAAAAAGAATATAAACAGACAGGTATTTATACACAAAACATCTGGTGAAGAATGTCTTGCAATTCGGCTATCTCAGTTGCAGTGAGAGTCGCAATTCGTTTTCTAAGCCGCCGCTTGTCTATTGTGCGTATCTGGTCGGTAGCCATTTCGCCATCACGGTTCATAATGCGACAGCACACACGATAGGGATAGCCATGGATGGCCGATGTAACGGGAACTATAATGACTGTATCGAGATGGTCATTCAACTCCTTTGGGCTGACGATGACACATGGACGGACTTTTTGCATCTCGGCACCAACAGTTGGATTGAGGTCAACCCACCATACATCATACTGGTTTACCATTTCCAATCCTCCATAGTCTCGTCTTTGAACACATCATCAGCCATCAGCTTATCCTCGCCATCCTGATGAGCTTGCTGTGCAGCGGCAGCCCAGCCGCTACGAGGGCCGTCCACTTTCTTTTGGACATTCACTAACCCTTTGACAAAGGCAATGACCTTTGTCATAGCTACCTCACTGTCGAGTAGTGGGTTCATCTCGCGAAACAGCTCCTCACGCAGTTGTATTGCAGTCATATTCCTAACATATTTAGTTTATGGATGCAAATTAACACAAATAATTTGAATTAAACTTCAATAATCACAAAAAGTTATCAAAGTCTCCCCTACTCCATCGTGGACCAAAAAGGAAAAATCCCTTCCCCCAAGTGAGCGGGGGAAGGGATTGAGAGAGTATGTGTCTGGTTTTACTCCCAGGGATTATATCTCCGGAAGGGGTTTTCGATATAGTTCTCGTCTCTGTAGGTTGTGCCACGGGCATCGGCATCAGTTCCACTGTCGATGCTGTTGGTATTGAAATTGTAGTCGTCACCAGCCAAGAGGCCCTGTGTATGCACAATCTCTGTTTCGGGTTTAATATATTGTCTTTTCATGCTTCCGAATTATTTAATTATGAATTTCTTTCCAGCTTTCACGTATACGCCCTTAGTCAGGTGCGAGATGTCGCCGTTGCTGCTTACAAGCTTACCGTCAACAGAGTAGACGGGTGCTGCATCTATGTTGGTCTCGGATATGCCATCTATGGCAGTCACAGCATCTTCCTCGAAAATCACGTTCAGCACTCGAGCCTCTGTACCCTTACCCAGGAGGAAAACCACACGGAACGGCTTGGCATTGGCATTGTCCTGAGCCCAAACGAAGCTGCCGTCCTGGAAGAAGTAGGGAATGAAGTTCTTGTTCTTATAGTATGTGCCCACGTTGCTGGTGTGCTTGTAGGTTCCCACTATGCCTTCGGCAAGGGCAGCTGCGGCAGGCGTGGCCGGCACGCTGACAGACTGATTAAGAACCATAGAAGTCTTAGCCTCTACCGGGAGGAAGAAGAACGGTGTATTAGCAGCCAACTCACCCGAAGTCTCAGAGAACGTAACCTTATACGTAGTCTTGTTGGCACCTCCGTAGATGTAGGTCTTTACACCATTGCCGAGCATACTCTTGACCTGAGCATTAGACAGGGCGAAAGGCAGCATGGTAGACATCATCTTGGCCGAAGTTGCGCGGTCGTAGCTGAACTTGTCGGCAGTGTAGGCAAAGGTGGTACCGTATGCGTGCTGCGAAACCTTGGGGTTGTTGCCATATTTGGCCTCGCTGACGCTGTTCACGCTGGCATAGTCGGTCAGGGCGAGCATCGGCGTATGCCATGTGGTACCTCCGTCGCTGCTTGTAACCACGTTGCACGGATGGCGGCGTGCGCCCTTCTCGGCACCGGTGAGGTAAGGTTCGTTGTCCTCAGACATACCGATAACGGTCTTCTGGTCGGCCTTGATTATGGAGTTGAGGTTGGCACCACGGTCGAAGAACGAGAATGCGTTATACTTCGTGCGGTTGCTCATGTCGTACTCGGTCACATCTTCAGACGTTGGTGCTGTAGTCCAATAGTGACCGTCTGTGTTGGCATCTTCAAGCAATACCACGTCGCTCACATCGGCATCTGTTGCCGAGATCTTGATGGTAAGTTCGCCAGTGCTGGTAGGCTTGGAAATACCTTCTATCTTGTGCCAGCCCTTCATGTTTGCTGTTGTACTCTCCTCAACCAGCTGTTCGCTGCGACCATACTTGTTGATGGTGGTCTTGGCATCAGGGCCATCTGTAGTCAACGTGATTGAGAAGGTGTTGTCGTTGAGTTTAAGGGTGATGGGAACTGCACCACCGCGTACTATAGCCTGAACGGTGTAGTCCTTGGCAGGATTGAGGCCGCTGATGGTCTGGCTTATCTGTGCGCTTCCAAGATGATGATACAAAGTAGTGGCATCACCTGTCCAATTTGCACTTGACATCTCTTTAAATTGTCCCGGAATACCAGTGCCGTCCTTGCCCGTTGCGCTCCATCCATCGAAGTCCACTTTATACGTAAGGTCGCTTGGCATCACCCTTCGGTAATCGGCACCGTTGGTAGCAGCGTTGTAGTTCTCCGATGTAGAATAGGTGAAGTCGAAGCCTCCGCCCACCTCAGCAGCCACCACAGTGTTGTCGTGGGCATCTGTAATCTTCAGGAAGCCCGGCGTAGAGATGCGGTTGAGTTCGTCGGTCTTGCTGGTGAAGCTGCCGGAGGTTATCTCCGTGCCATGCTCAAAGTCGATTACCAATTCTCCGTTCTCTTCCTTCGTGGGGTAGTTCATCACCTGATAGGTGTAGGGAGGCGTACCGCCAGTGATGGTTATCTTGGCCGAGTTGATGAACAGTCCGCCCTGTGGCTCAAAGCCAATCACAGAGTGGAAGGTGTACTGATAGGTATGTATGTCGCCATAGTCGCCATTGGCATCGAAGCCGCGCACCTTAACGAAGATGGTATTGCCTGCAACGGTGTTGGTGTAGCTGTTGTCGGCGCTGGTATACGTAATTATGTCATTCTCACCATCGTATGTAAGGTTGAATGTTGCTGCTGAGTATTTCGTTGTCTCGTCGAGAGTGAAGTAAGTATTGTCGGCAAATCCGATGGCATACTGCGTTGCCGTGGTATGGATGCGGTCCGATTCATCGGACAGCTCTACGGTGATGTCTTCGCTGGTTGTGGAGTTGAAGTCTACATTGCCATCTTCGGTTCCCGGCGACAGTGTGGCATCAGGTGTGTGGAACTCAAGCCGGTAGGTCATCGTTGTGGCATTGAACGAGAAGGTGTAACCCAAATAGTTGGGGCTGGCCTCAGGGTTGAGCGACTGGTCAGAGCTTTTGGTAGTCATAGCACCGTGCAGGGCACGACCGTCGAGGCTGTTGCCAAGCGTTATGAGCGGACGTATGACATGATCCCAGTCGGCGTTTGATGCAGGCACCACGTCGAGATAGAGTCCACCCCAGCCTGCAGCAGGGCGATCCACGCTAATCTTATATACTATACTGTCACTCTCAGCCACATAAGATGTGCTTCCTACGCCATTCTTGTAGTAGTAAGGAGTCATTGTCTGGGCCTGACTGATGTCTATCGACACCTCGCGGCCTGCTTCCCAGTTACCTGCGAGCTTATAGCCATTGGCATCGCTGGTCCCGGCGGTAGTGTAGTTGTAGAGCACATGACCGCGGTCTACATTGAGGTTGAAGGTGTGAGCCTTGGCAGAGCCTTTGCTGAACGACCAAGAACCAGTATTGTAGGGTGCAGAAGAAGTCTTGTAGGCTGTAGCACCGTCGTAGTTGCTGCCGTTCCAGAAATTTATGAATCTTACATAGGAGTCAAGCTGTCCTGAAATGGGGTGGTCGCCATCGTAGGGGTTGCCGCTGTGAGGCAGATAGTCCGGGGTAAGATCTGTGGCTGGGCGATAGACAACAACGTCGTCGTCGCGGAGGATGTACCACTGTATCTGCGTGCCTGTGCCAATCGCACTCTTGCTTTTCCAAGTAACGAGGTCATCGTCCTTGATGGTGAAGGTGTAGTACTTGGTGCTCATAAGTCCGTCGCCAATCACGGTGCCGCCGTCCCAATAGCGGTTACGCGAGGGCACAAGCTTGAACGACGGCCACTTCTCGCCGTTGGTAATCTGTGGCGATACCCAGTAGTAGTCGTGCGCGCCGTCACCAGCCACGATGCGAGCCTCCCAGTTTCCTCCTACCTTTTTGGCCTCGAGACGTGCCACCTGTCCGTTGGCAAGAGTCGGGATGGTAGGTGTACAGTTGGTTCCGTCGGAGCCAACTGCCAGAGTTGTCCACGTGCCGCCCACGTTTTCGTTGTTACCATACCATATATTGCCCAGTTCGAGCTTAAAGCGTGAACTGGCAGTGAAGCCGTCAATGGTGTTCAGATACCATGTATAGACATTGTTCTCGCTGTCGAACTCATTGTAGCGGATACCTATCCAATCTACATTGTTGTCTCGCTTATAGGCATCGGTGCGCAGGGTGATAGCCTTTTCTACATAGGGTGCCTGCGTCCATGTGACGGTGAACTTCGCCCCGTAACCTGTCTTATCAAGATTTGTGGCTGTAATCGTCACTGCGTAGTTCTTCGTATTCCAATCGGCAGGAAGCGTGATACTGACATCATACTTATTTCTATTATCACTTTCATCAAAACACATAACGTAATCTCCATTAGTGAGTCCTGAATACTTCTCACCATCATACGCCTTCAACCAATGTACGCCCTCCCAATCGAGCTTTGGAACCAGGCTGACAGTCTGCGAGGTACAGTCAGACGTATAGAAAGTGTAAGCCCAGGTATCGCTTTCTGTACCGCTCGGCATATTCACATCGGAGCCACCTCCGTCGTAGCCTCCATAGAAATGGAGATACATGGCCTGTGCCCGCGCTGAGTTGGGAATAGCCAACAGAGCTACTGTCAGTACCAGTAGATAAGTAAATAGCTTTTTCATTTTTGTTTTTGTTTTATGTTAAAAATCTGATAGTTTTCGTCTTTGGTGGCATCTGTCGCAGACTGCCTATGTTTTTTTAGCCTCGCTCGGGCGTTTCGGCAAGCCTATGGTGTGGGCTTGCGATTTTGTTGAGCTAATTATTCGTAGGAATAGTGTGTCGGCGAGGTTGTGATGGTTTGTTTGTTGTTGAGTGGTAAGCAGAATGATTGGTGCATGACAAATCGGCATTGCCTGCTGCTACAAACAATGCGGCTGCACCTGCATGGGAAGCCTGTGCTTCCACAGCAGCTAAGCGACCATAATTTGGCTGTCTTTTCACCATTATCATTTCCTTATTCATCAGCGGCAAATCGCAGTTTGCCTGCAAATAATCAAAGTATCTGCGCTGCAAAAGTAATAAAACTTCTGAATATGAACCAAATTTTCCGACATTTTTGTTAATTTATTTATGTTCATTATGTGGGCGACGGGTGTGGAGCAGGGCTGCGGAAGCAAAGTAATATGGGCCATATTACTGACCAATATGGGCCATATTACCGACCAATATGGGCCATATTACAAGCCCGTCCCATAAGTTCCCATAAGTCCCATAAGGCTTATAAGTCCTATAAGACCTATAAGCCCCTATAAGACCTATAAGTCCCTATAAGACCTATAACCCCTATAAGCCCCTATAAGCCGTCCTCCCCCCGCCGGGGGGACTGAGGGGGGCTTCTCTGGAGGACTGAGGGGGGCTTCCTGGTGGCTTCTGCACAAGTTCCCCAGCTGTGCAATTTGTGTTAATTTATTTGTTGGTTTCGCAGAAAAGCTATAATTTTGCACACTGCAAGACAAGAGTGCAACAAAACAACAAGACTATAAGCTTACAACGAGGGAGGATAAAAAGATGTCGATATCAAAGACGAGACAGAAGCTTGTCGACGTGGCGCGACAGCTCTTTGCCAAGAACGGCATAGCCAACACTACGATGAACGACATTGCCGTAGCCTCCGGCAAGGGACGCCGCACACTCTACACCTATTTCAAGAGCAAGGAAGACATATACTATGCCGTGATAGAATCGGAGCTGGAACGGCTGTCGGACAAGCTCGACGAGGTGGCAGCGCGCAAGATGCGGCCACAGGACAAGATCATTGAGCTGATATATACCCACCTGAACATGATCCGCGAAACAGTAGTGCGCAACGGAAACCTACGCGCCGAGTTCTTCCGCAACATCTGGATGGTGGAGAAAGTGAGAAAGAACTTCGACGAATACGAGCTTGAGCTGTTTCGCAAGATATACAAGGAGGCCAAGGACGACGGCGAGTTCGACATAGAGGACGTGGAGCTGGTGGCAGACATCACACACTACTGCATAAAGGGACTTGAGGTGCCGTTCATCTACGGACGGCTGGGACACGGACTCACTGAGGCAAGCTCGCGTCCGATGGTGGCAAAGGTGGTGTATGGCGCACTGAGCAAAAGCAGCATCAGATAATGAGACAATCCATAGAAACAAATAAACAAAAAAATCATCAAAGAAACATGGGACTTTTACAAGGTAAGACCGCACTGATAACCGGCGCGGCACGCGGTATCGGAAAAGCTATCGCACTGAAGTTTGCCGAGGAGGGAGCCAACGTGGCTTTCACCGACCTGGCAATTAACGAGGAAACCGAACAGGAGAT
>Ga0310695_10009549_pt1 | contig 14536 bp, 6 predicted proteins | sample RumenRJG_04DNA_FD_203882 | JGI IMG/M metagenome (GOLD analysis project Ga0310695, IMG submission 203882) | Bovine rumen microbial communities from Lethbridge, Alberta, Canada - RJG_04 (v2) (version 2) | ecosystem: Host-associated > Mammals > Digestive system > Stomach > Rumen | place: Canada... | reverse complement strand
CATCCAGGAAGATACGGCTGATACGGTTGGTGATTTCACCGATACAGATACCGCCGAAGGTGGTGGCTATCAAGTCGTTGAGTGCAGGCGGCTCAATCTCACCAAGGAACTCCCACTCCAAGGATCCTACCATAGCTAAAGGAGCAGATTCCCAGAAGCTCAGTCCCTGAGCACGGGCAGAGTTGAAATAGAGATTGCCATGATAGGGATGCATGAAGAGGTTGGTGGAAAACTGGTCGTTGTCCCACACAAACCCGTTCTTGAAATTCTCACCCCAGGTATGGAGCGTAGTCTGAGCAAAGTCCTGATTGGTCACCACACGGTCGAAGAAATGCACAAAGGCATTTACGCCCGTAACCTGTCCCAAAGCCCACCATGGATGTTTCTTGCCCAAGCCTAATGCCATGAGTGAGTCGGCAGGTGCTGTGTCTTCACTTCTATGTACCACAGACGTCTGGCGATTGGCATTGTGTGGATAACGGAACGTGACGCCGGCCTCAGCGAGGAAGCGGTTTCGATACTTCTGCTCATGATAGTAATAGCGGGTGTCGCCGTAGCCTACCGATGCGAACAGGCCTATGTTGCGCGTCAGCTGATAGTCGGCATTCAGGTGTGCCTGTATAGAGAAAAGACGTGAGGGGCCGTCTTCGCTATGCTTTTTGAAGGTTTCCACGTGGTAATAGCCGATATCGCCACTGAGTGAGAATTTTGGCGTAATTGGGAAGAACTGTCCCAAGCGGTAGAACACGGAACCTGAGAAATCTTCGTCGAATCCCATAAAATGGGTTCCCAGACCGAGGATGTTATAAGTACTCTTGTTGCGGAAGCGGATTGCACCGTTCATTTTTGAGCTGGTACCACCGTAAACCATTACATCGATGGTGGTTTTAGGACTCACGTTAACCAAACCGATTTTATGGCCACCGCCATCTTTCGTATAGTTTATGAGACCTACCTGCCAGCCCTTGGGGTGGGAATTCGCCACATTGAACACACCTAACTGCAAGCCGTTCAATTCTTCTGCGTAGTTATAGGCACTCACTTGCATGCCACGCATCAAGCCAGACGAGACATTGAGCAAAGAAGCAGCCTGAAGTCCCTTCTCCACGCCCATCGAGATGTTTGTGACACTGCTGAACTGCGCTCCCCGCATAGGAGAAGTTGAAATATTGGAGAAGCCTGAGAGCTGGAGGCCATTCACGCATCCGGCATAGTTTGACAACATATTGGCTTGCACGCCTTTCAATGTGTCAGTATGGCTGGTCACGCCCACGCTGAATTTGGTCACACGCGTGGTATCCTCCAGATGGTTCTTCCCAAAGTCAATGGCGAGGCCATGACGGATTTGGGCGGAGGCCATCGTGGCCACCATCAATGTTGGGACAACCAATAATAGTTTGCGGTTGGATTTCTTCATCATTCTTTAGAATTCATATCCGAGATTCAAGTAGAAATAAGGCTTCTTGGTATGGTTGCTATAGCCGAGTGAGGCACCGAGAGGGCCGAACATTGTGTTGTAATAGTAGGCGGCCTGAATACCGAGAATCGTGCGGTTATCCAAGAGTTCCTTGACCTTGTCTGACTGTTGGGCACCGGCCACGCGGAGAAGCACATAACTGTTCTGACCGATGCGTTGCTGTGCCTGCAACTGGGCGGCCACGAACTGATGGCCTACATATTCCATATTACCGATGCCGGCAAATGGCATCTGCTGCTCCACATAGTGGCCGAACCAATCGCCACCGATGGTATTGCCGAAGTTAGGTGGAACAATTGTGCCGAAGAGCAGACGGCCATAGAACATCGGCTGAATGGTAAAGCGGCTACCCATGGTAAACGACATTCGCCAGTTGGCTTTGACTTCACTCATGCCAGGCTTATCATCAAGCTTGGCCAGGTTGTCGGTCAGATAGGAATATTCGGCACTGAAGCGAGCACCACGGGTCGGGAAATACCAGTTGTCCTCACCATTGTAGTTCACGCGTGCATGGTAGCTGTAGAAATGCTCATTCTCGAGGACCGTCTGAATTGCTGTCTCCGTACCGAGCTTGTTGCGATAGTGCATATAGTCCCAGCGGAACCCGTACTGGATATTGAAATGACGCAGATCGTGGTTGATGGGGATAATCTCAGCCTGGAACTGGTTGTATCGGATGTTATAGTCGCGCTCGCCTTCAAAATAGATATCCACGTCGTTGCGGCGGAAGGTATAGTTGAGGGTCGGACGGGTTATACTGCGCGGATGAACGGTCAGCTCGCCGCGGGCCATCATTCGCTTGCCTAAGCGCAACGTGATGTCAGTGCTGACCGGGATAGCCGTTTTCAGGGGAATATCAAGTCCCACCTGAACAGCGGCATACTCCTCTGTATCAAAACGGAAACCAGTATGCAGCTGCACCGATTTGCGATTGCCTGCCGAGAGAATGACATGTACGCCATCATTATTGGGAATGAGTCGGCATTCTGCAGTCTGGTAGAACAAATCCACACGCATCGACGTGGTGATTTTCTGCTCCAGTTTGGCATCGATGCTGTCAGTCCTGTCAAGGTTGAATTTTTGTCTCAGGAACCGTTCTGCCTGAGGCGTCATGTTCTCGAATGTGAACTCGGTCACATGCTGTTTCTCGGTCATCACTTTCGGGCGCAACGGTTGCAGGATAACGGGACGGAACGAATCATCGATGCCGATGCGTTGCTTCAGGGCTATGATGTCATTCCAGCGGCGCATGGCCAGTTCCTCACCGCGACGGATGAGCGTGTCGATGGCAGCCTGCGAGAAGCTGGCCGAACCATAGCCCTTCGTGTCCACCTGCAGGTGCAGGTCGGTGATGGCCAGGTTTTCATCATACTTGTTCTTACAGTTCACGTCCACGATCTGACTGATGATGCTCATGGTGCCGCTCATGTCTTCTGCCACCTTCGGCGCACCCTGCACGGTGACACCGATGATGACCTCGGCCCCCATCTCGCGGGCGATGTCAGCCGGATAGTTATTCTTCAGACCTCCATCTACGAGCACTTTGTCACCGATTCTGACAGGTGAGAATGCGGCAGGGATGGCCATTGAGGCTCGCATGGCCTGCGGCAATCGACCGCTATGGAAATCCACCTCGCTGTTGTCGATGACGTTCGTTGCCACACAAGCAAAGGGTATGCGCAGGTCGTGGGTGAAGTCGAGTGAGTCGGTGTAGCCAGTGCAGAGCTGCTGGAACAGTTCTGCCAGGTTCTTGCCCTTGATGAAACCACCTGCCTGCAAATCTTTCTTTCCGATAGTCAGGCCGGTAGTGAAGAAATAGGTATTCTGCTTTCGTTGGTCGCTGAGACTTTGATTGCTTAAGTCTTCCTTGTCGGTGATGACATAGCTCCAATCCTGCACACGCACCATCGAGTCGAGGGCATTGGCATTGTAGCCGATGGCATAGAGACCGCCGATGATGCTTCCCATCGAAGTACCGGTGACGATATCCACGGGAATGCCAGCCTTTTCCAAAACCTTCAGCACACCGATGTGTGCCATACCTTTTGCACCGCCGCCGCTCAACACCACGGCAACCTTCTTTCTGCCGATGTTCACGCTGTCGTTCTGCTGTGCGCATACTGTGCTGTCATTCTCTTGTGCGCCCGCCGTTCCACAAAGCAGCACGGCAGCCAATGTCATGATTAGCTTTTTCATTATGATCTTTTTTCAATATTCTAAAACCTAAGTCCGAAGAAGGTCCTGACGCGCCATTTGATGTTATGCACGGTCAGGCTTTCCTTGTGGCCGATATTGGTGAAGTTGAACACCATCGACATACCGAGAAACTTGTTGCTCCAATGGTGCACCACGGCACCACGGCCTGTGATGATGGCTTCGGGGAAATGATAGTGCAGCGGAACGCGTGTGTCGCCGATGGTCATCGAGGTCTTGCTATACACGATAAACGTGGGCAGTGCCGAGACATGCAGCAGCCAGCCCTGCGAGGGTACGTAGTTGTAGCCGTAGCCTGCCCCTATGCCGATGTTCGTCATCTTTAAGTTCATCTCCTGCGCCCATCCCAAATCAGGCCGTTCGCTGAGCTTGGCGTGCTGCCCCTGACCTGAAACGGCCAGCAGGAAGCTACCGGCCGACTTGCGCTGGATGTAGCTTTGGGAGAAGGCGGCCGGATACGAAAACCGGCTGCTGTTGAAAGCATAGTAGGCATTCACGTTCAGCGTCTTCACCGAAAGCATTTCTTCGGGCAGCTCAATGCGCTCCATGCCGTCAGTGTCGTGCCAGCCGGTGAAGTTATGGGCATTCTGGTAGATGATGTCAAACCCGAAGCGTTTGCCGTACGAGTTGAAGTTCAGCTCGTAGTCGCTGTATTTGCCCATCAGTTTTGCGGGATTCAGCGATGCGCTGAGCGAGATGCCCAGGTAGCTCACGGCTAAGCTGAGCGTCGACTTATAGTCGGCCTTCATCTCCGACTTGAAGTGGTTCCCGTTGTCTGTACCTTCCGACTCAATCTTTGCCCCCGACACGTTCAATCGGGCCACGACCGTCCATTTTGTCGTCGGTCGTGTAATATAGTTCGTGTCTATATTTACGCCTTTTTGAAAATAGCGGGCGGCAAGCGTACTGTCCACATGAGCTCTCACTTGCTGGTCGTGGCTCTGTGCCACAGCCATTGTGGTGAAAGCGAGAAGGAAGGATACAAGCGTCCAATATCTCATCTATACCTTATTTATAATATATTTGACCACAAAGATACAGCAAATGAATGATAAATCAAAATGAAATACAAAATAATTCCGCGTTCGTAGCCTGATTTATATCTAAACACAGAGATACAGAGTTACAGAGATTAAGACAAAAATCTTCAAGGCGGGGAGTACAATGGCCTCCTCTCGGGGAGGTTTGGAGGGGGGTCTTATCTAACACAAAGACACAGAGACACAAAGGAAAAAATAACCTCTGTGTCTCTGTATCTCTGTGTTTAAAAAATTCTACGCCCTTTACTATCTACTCCCCGCCCTATAGGGAGGGGCAGGGGGGAGGGTCTTTTTTTTTCTTTTTTATTTCGCCCCACCTCCCAGTGCAATGTAGAGGGCAATGACTGCCTTTGCACCATTGTACATGTTCATGGCCTCACTCAGCTGGGCATTCAGGAGCGTCTCCTGGGCTGTCAGCACTTCGAGGTAGTTGGACTTACCGTTGTCCATCAGTTCGTGGGTTCCCTTGTAGGCTTCATGCAGCACCTCCACCTGACGATGGTAGTAGCCATGCTTCTCACGGGCTGCCTGACAGTCGGCCAGCGCCTCATTCACCTGATTACCTGCATTGATGACCGTCTGCACATACTTGTTCTTCAGGTCTTCCTCTTTCAGCTTGGAAATCTTCAGGTTGGTAAGCAGCTTGCCACGGGCAAAGATAGGCTGGGTGAGGGAAGCCACGGCATTGAGCAACAGCTTGCCGGGATTGACCACCATCGAGCCTGCACTATTGGTCCATCCTCCGGTTCCGTTCAGCGTGATGGAGGGGAAGAAAGCCGCACGGGCTGCCTGTGTATTGTAGAAAGCCTCCTCCATGGCGTGGTTAGCCATGCGGATATCGGGACGCAATTCAAGTAACGAGGCGGGTACGCCAATCTTCAGGAACTGCGTGTCGAACATACGTTGTCCGGTATCTCCCTTTGCTTCAGGATGATGCAAGGCCGAGGTTCCCCAGATGTTGCGCTCGATGTGCTGGGGCGTGATGGCCAGCAGTCGGCAGATGGCATTCTCCACGCTGCGGATATTGCGGCGTGCGTCCACAATCTGCGTCTTCACGTTCAGGTACGACGACTCCATCTGATTGACGGCAGTGGAGTAGATCTTACCGTTTTCCCAAAGCGTCTTCTCGGTTTCCAGCGAGGCATTCCAGAGGCTGTCGGTAGCGTTCAGGATTTCCAGCTGGCGGTCGAGCACCTGCAGCATGTAGTATTGCTGTGCGGTAGTCGAGATAAGGTTCGCCTTGATGGATTCCTCACGTACCTTTGCCTGCAGGAGCAAGGCCTTGGAGGCGCGCTTCTTGTTGGTGATGGAGCCGAAGGCATCGATGTCCATCGAGAGCTGCAGGGGCAGGTTGTAGGTCTTTGACCATGGATTCGTGTCAAACTTCGACAGCGTTCCCTGCGGAGAGAAGTAGAGCGATGGCAGGTAGGCCAGTTTCGCAGCTTTCAGGGAAGCTTCCGACTGCTCGATGGCGATGCGTGCCGAATTGATGTCGGTATTACGTGCGAGCACGCTGTCGATGAGCTCTTGCAAGATCGGGTCGGTAAAGAACTCGCGCCACGTCATCTGGGCCAGCGAAGAGTCGTCGGTCTTCACATCCTTGCCGAAGATATCTGCCGGAGCCGTTACCTGTGGCTCATACTTCTTGAACGTGCCGCAGCCGGTGAGTGTGAGACTCACCGCTGCAGCAATGAGGATCAGTCTTATTTTCATATCTCTTTTATACGTCTGTATGAAAGTCAATCTCTTTATCATCGTCTTCCCAAGCATCGTATATGATACCGGGCTTGGCGAGTAGGTCGCCAAAGTCGTCTACATCATCATCAGGATCGGGCGTTCCATTATTTCCACCGTCACCTACAGGCAAGGTAACCGTATTACTCATGAGAGGCTGATGGTCTCTTATCTCCAGACTTTCCGTTTCTGGTTGTAAATATGTTTTTTTCATCTTCGTTCGATATAGTTATGTGAGAGGCATACCGTAGGGGATGCCCCTCACTGGCGATTAATTATTTTACAATGACTTTAAATAAATCGTTCACATTCGGTCAATTTCAAGCGAGCTTGATTGACGCTCACTTAATCACGATTTTCTTACCGTTGACGATATAAATACCCTTCGTTGGATTATCCACTCGACGTCCCTGCAGGTCGTAGAAGGGACCTACATTTGCTTTGAAATCGTCAATGGACAGGATAGCGGTGGCTCCGTCTTCAATGAATCCACAATACTCATGGGCACCAGCAACAGTGGCACCAACGGGCAGATAGACGCGTCCAGCACCGAGATCGTCACCAGTCCACCTGTAGAAGCCAACGCCGAAGCTCTTATTAGCTAGCACATAGACAGTGGAACCGTCTTTAGTGCCAGCGGTTTTCCTATCGCTCTTTAAAAGCAAATTACCTTTAGGAGCCTCAAGCTCGTCTGGATCATTAGGAGTCAACAATGTCAATGTGTAGTTGCCAGATGTGGAATGGAGCAGATAGGGTTCACCGCCTTTGAGTACCTGCTTGCCGTCTTTGATTTGTACTGGACTGAGACTTGCCACGCTCTTTTTCTCTTCAGGCGTCACCTTCGTTACAATGTAAGCCTCGACGTTATCGGGAACCGACACATCTTTGTAGGAAACAATGGTCTTCCATTCTGTTGAGCCAATTGCTGTTTTGTATGATGCATCAGGTACGAAGCGGTAGATGCGCGGCATGAAGCACTTGGGAGCTTTCGTTTCGTGAGTTTCTTCATCTACTGTCGGATCCTTATCTTCAAGTTTCTTGGTGTTGAACGAAGCCATGAACATGTCGAAGGAACCCATGTCGAAGGAACTTGAACTGGAGGAATTACCGCCTCCCGAATTGTTGCCACCGAACATTCCCATCATCTCTTCCATGTCGAACGAACTGGTGAGCATGATGGTGTTGTTCTTGTCGTCAGCAACCGCAGGGAACTTGATGGTGGCAATGCTGTTGGCATCGATGGTGATAGTAGCCTTTAAGCTATCAACACTTGCATCTTCTTTATTGGCAGTACCTGCCTTGGTACCAACTTTCAAACCAGAACTTGGATTAAACATTTCCATCATCTCATCCATGTTGAATCCGCTAGTATTTTGGTTGTTATTATTGTTATTATTATTTTGCGACTCATCTTTTTTCTTCTCAGAGGCATAGAGATAAAGATTGTCGCCATTCTCGTCCTGACCTACGTTGAGGTACCAAGAAGTGCCATCTTCAGCATGTTCAAGAACAACCTCCAGACCTTTTTTCTTAATGACAGTTTCACTCTCAATCGTTTCCTTATTGGTGTCGTCGGCATCAAATGTTATCTTGCTGCCGTTCTTACCACCACCCATCATGGCGTTGTTTTCAACCATCATGTAGTCGGTATACTCCTTGTTGTTGTTATTCTCCTTGTCTTCCTTCACTCTCGTACCGACAAGTACCAGGCGGGTACCTTCTTTCAGGTCGTCGGTCTTCGTTGTCAGTACCCATTCACCATCGTAATAACCAGCGGGATCGAGGTCTCTCGTCTTCACGATAACCTTGAACTTGCGCTTCATGGTGTAAGACTTCTCTTCGACTTTTGGGTCTGCGTTGTCGTCCTTTTCCTGCAAAACCACCTTTACCTTGACGGTAATCTTGGCTTTACCTTCGTTGACACCGACGAGTTCCTTCTTTTCATCATCCCACTTGACAATATCCTCATCGGATGACTTGAAGGTTGCTTCCTTTATCTGATTTAGGTCAGTAATCTTAACCTCATCATTGTATCCATCATATTTATTAAATAGATTATCTATAGAATAGAGTCCTTTTTGCAATAAATAGTCGGTATAGCCTCCATCTTCAACTTTCAATGACTTGTTGACATAGATCTCTTTATCCTCAACAAGCAAAGTCGGGTCATATACGGCCAGGTAATTCATCTCATCAACCTTTCCCGACATCTTCGGTTGTTCATCTTTATTACCACCCATCATACTGGAGAACATATTTGTATCCTCGGTATTAACCAGTGGTCCGCAAACTACCACGCAGTCGCCAGCACTCAGTTTCGGAATTGGATTAAATACCATTGCGCCGGTACTACCTTCCTTTAATGTGCCACAACCATTGATCACCTTCATCTGACCGTCTTTCGTGCCATCATCAGAAATATAATAGGTCACTTTGTCGGAGGTGCCGAACATGGCAGACATATCAAAGCCAAAGGAAGACATGTCGAAGGAAGACATGTCAAAGCCGGATTCTTCCATATCTTCCGGATCGAAGTCCATATCATCCATTGAATCTTCAAAATTAAAGCTGCTGCTTCCACTGCCGCTGCCGCCCATCATCTCGCCAAAATCCATGTCGCCGAACATGGCCATCATGCCGGAGTTCACCTTGCTCACCTTGCCCTTGATGTAGTAGTTGACACCCTCTTCCCATCTAAGTACTTCAGTGCCGTCCTCAAGTTCAACCTTCTTAGTCTCTGCCAATTCCTTGGCTTCTTTAACAGTTAAAGGATGATTCTTAGTACCCAGTTCTGCAGTTCCACTATCATCGACTATAACCGTACATTTGGCAGAAGCCTTATCGTGATCCAGGGTCTCATCCACGGAAGCAGTGATTACCGTAGTGCCACGCTTATTCAGTGTCACCGTGCCTTGTTGGTTGATATCTACTGCCGATTCGCTCTCTGTTGCCGATTTGCTGCTCGACCAGTTAATATCCGTTTTTTCTGCTCCTGTGATTGTGACTTTTTCATTGAAATCCCTCTCGTACAAGGTATATTGGTCTTTATTCTTCAAATCATAGTTGTAGTATTCGGGCAGTTCTATTTTTACAATCTTCTGGGGATCCTCCACTTTCTTGAAGATGGCTATTTGGGCGTTCTGGGCATTGTCATCACTCGAATCTCCTAACTTCCAAACGTTACTGAACATGCTATCATCTGAATAGCATCGATACTCTTTCTCATCAATTGAGATATACAGAGATTTATTCGCAATAGACAAAAGGAACTGTTTTTGGTTATTATCTCCTTCAGGATTACCAACTTTCAGCACCTTGTCGTTTTTTTCAGCATAGAGATTTTCGTCATTCTCAGTTTTAAAAGTGAGGAATGTTGTATTCAATACTGTAACTTTATTGCATTTCCATTGCACGTTGTCAGGAACTTCGTCCATGATGATACGGTCCAGGTCGTCATTCAATGTCACGGCTACGGCTGCAGGGTCTTTGTCGCCCTTGTCGTTTGACATGGCTTTACCGGTTTTCAGGTCAACAATCACGACATCAACTTCTTCATTGTTGTTAAGCTTGACCTTATCTCCATCCACTCGTTTCCATTTCACATAATTCTTTATAGTTACTTTGTAAAGGGTGAAGCGGTCTCCGTTATCATCACCAATAGTGATCAACTTATTATCGTTTGTACCCCAACTGAAATAAGCGGGGCCTTGATTACCTTCATAATACAACTTGCCGCCATCCAGCATAAACACATTCGTGGCATCAGTAGAACTACTCGACACACTGACGCTTTGATTTGTCATACTGCCCCAAAGATAATCGCCATTATTATTTAAAGAGAACGAATTGTTGCCTCGATTTTCTATAGTCCATATTATATTGGCAGGCATATTTCTTATAACATTATCTTCTCCGATGGCTATTTCTACACCTTTTAAACCATAGATGTCTTCACGGGGTGATAGAGCGAGGTTTTTACTCTCATCTACCAAAAGCACAGTTTCGTCATCAGTTACCTGTGAAAGGTCGGTAACCTTCACACAATCATAATCGTAGCCTTCCGCATGTGCGCTGACAGCCCCTGCTAATAATAGGCATAGCAGGAAGATTGATTTTATATAAATAGCTTTTTTCATATTCGAATTATTTTATATTTGTTTCTTCTGGTTTTATTTCTTCACTTGTCTCTACGGCCGGAGCCACTTCCTTTATTTCTTCACTTGTCTCTACGGCCGGAGCCACTTCCTTCTTGCCGCCCTGATACTTCTCGTGAAGTTTCTGGAACACGATGAAGAAGGCGGGAACCACGAAGAGCAGGGCAATGGTACCCACGGACATACCGCCCACCACACCAAGGGCAAGGGCACGGTTACCGTTAGCACCGGCACCACCCTCGATGATGAGCGGAATCATACCGGCAATCATGGTGAACACCGTCATCAGGATGGGGCGCAGACGCTCCTTGCAGGCCTCGAAGGCGGCATCGCGGATGCTCATGCCCTAGGCACGGCGCTCAGAGGCGAACTCCGTAATCAGGATGGCGGTCTTGGAGAGCAGACCGATGAGCATGATGACACCCGTCTGCAGGTAGATGTTGTTGTCCATGCCCGGCAAGTGAACCAATGAACCCAGGTAGGCGCAGACAAAGGCTCCCATCAGTCCGAACGGCACGCTGAGCAACACGGCCCACGGGGTGAACCACGAGTTGTAGAGCGAGGCCAGGATGAGGTAGATGAGAATGATACATATTATATATATAAGGGCAGTGGTGTTAGAGCCGGAGGCTTCCTCCAACTCTCGCGACATGCCGCTGTATTCGTAGCTGTAGCCGTTAGGCATGGTCTCCTTGAACACCTCGGCAATCACCTTGTGGGCGTCGCCCTCGGTGTATCCGCTGGCGGCCTGCACGAAGCAGGTGATGCTCTGGAACAGGTTGAAGTGCTCAACGCTCGACGTTCCCACAATCTCTTTCAGCGTGACGAACTCCGAGATAGGAGCCATCTTGCCGCCGCGCACCTTCACGAAGATGTTGTTTAGCGACGAGGGGTCGAGGCGGTATTCGGGTGAGGCGCTGGCCATGATGCGGTACACCTTACCGAACTGGTTGAAGTTACCCACGTACGAACCGCCGCAATAGGAGCCCAGCGTGCGGAGCACGACAGAAGGCGATACGCCGGCGCGGTCGCATTGGGTGGCATCCACATTGACTTCAAATTTCGGGAAGCGCTCGGAGTAGCTGGTCATGGCCATGCTGATTTCCGGACGCTCGCCGAGCTTGGTCAGGAAGTTGGTGGCCAGCTTGGCAAACTCCGACAGCGAGCCGTCGTTCAGGTCCTGCAGCACCAGGTTCACGCTGTTGTTGGAACCATAGCCCGGCACCTGCGGCAATTGGAACGGCATTACCTGCACGTTCTTGATTTCCTTACAAGCGAAGTACAGGCGGCCGATGACCAGGTCAACGTAGTGGTTGAAGCCCTCACGCTCCTCCCAGGTCTTCAGGCGGATAATCATGGTGGCATAGTTGGAGCCCGAGCCCGACATCATGCCGTAGCCGCAAGCCGTGGCGAAGCTCTCCATCTCGGGAATCTCCTGCACCTTGGCCTCCACCTTCTTCACAATCTCACGCGTCTCGTGGAGCGTGGTACCCTCTGGGGCACGGATTTCGGCCAGGATAACGCCCTGGTCCTCCTGCGGCACCAGTCCTGAAGGCAGGTTCTTCATGAAGAAGATGAGCAGTACGGCAGCCACGGCCAGCAGACTCCATGCCAGCACGGGGCGCTTGATGAACTTCTGCACAGCCTTGGAGTACTTGTTGTAGATGGCGTTATAGCTGACGGTATAGGCTTTCTTCGTATAATAGGTCAGGTTCTTGCGCTCGCTTTTCTTCTCCGTGATTTTCAGCATGATGGCGCAGAGGGCAGGGCAGAGCGTCAGGGCTGATACGCACGACAGACCAACGGCCGAGGCAATCGTCACACCAAACTGGGTGAAGAACGAGCCCGACGTGCCGGGCATGAAGGCCACGGGGATGAATACGGCCATGAATACCAGCGTACAGGATACGACAGCCACCGACACATCGCTCATGGCTTCGCGGGTGGCCTGCTTGGCATCGGTAATGCCGCCCTCCATCTTCGCCATCACGGCCTCTACCACCACGATGGCATCATCCACCACCGTACCGATGGCCAGCACGAGGGCGAAGAGCGTCAGGATGTTGAGCGAGAATCCCGCCAGCGAGACGATGGCAAAGGTTCCCAGCAGGGAAACGATAATCGATATTGAAGGAATAATCGTGGCCTTGAAGTTCTGCAGGAAGAAGAACACCACGAGAATCACCAGGATGATGGCGATGATGAGCGTCTCAACCACGTTGCCGATGGCGGCATAGAGGAAGTCGTCGCTGGTCTCGAGCTTCACGAACTCCAGTCCTGCCGGCATCAGGGGCTTCAGTTCCTCGTAGAGCTGGTCGATGCGGGCATTCACCTCGGTGGCATTGGCGCCAGGTGCCTGGAACACCATGAAGATGGTGCCCGGCTTGCCGCCGATGTTCGAGATGAAGTTGTAACTCATGGCACCGATCTCCACGTCGGCCACGTCGCTCAGGTGGAGCAGGTGTCCGCCGTCGCTGGTCTTGAGCACGATGTCGTTGAATTCCTCGATGGTCTTCAGCGTACCCTTGTACTCCATCGTGTACTGGTAGGCATTCTCCGACTGTGCACCGAGCGAACCCGTGGCCGAAACGAAGCTCTGGCCGCCGATGGCAGCGAACACGTCGTTAGGCTCCAGTCCGTACTGTGCCATCACGTCGGGTTTCATCCAGATGCGCAGGGCATAGGTGTTACCGAGTGCCATCACGTCGCCCACACCGGTGATACGCATCAGGCGCGGTTTCAGGTTGATGTCGATATAGTTGGCCACGAAATCGTCGTCGTACTTGCCGTCAACGCTTCGGATGGCACCAATCTGCAGGATGTTGCTCTGCTGCTTCATCACCTGCACGCCCACCTTGGTCACATCGGCAGGCAGCAGCGCCGTGGCGCGGCTCACGCGGTTCTGCACGTTCACGGCCGCAATGTCGGGGTCGGTACCCTGTTTGAAATAGACCACGATGCTGACATCGCCCGATGATGAGGCCGACGAGGTCATGTAGCTCATGTCGGGCACACCGTTGATGTTCTCCTCCAACGGCTGCACCACCGACTTCATGATGGTGTTGGCATCAGCACCCGTATAGCTTGTGATGACACGCACCGTGGGCGGCGCGATGTTCGGGTATTGCTCGATGGGCAGCGACTTCATGCAGATGAAGCCCACCAGTGCTATCACGATAGAGATGGCGCAAGCCATCACGTATCTGTTGATGAAAATATTGTTCTTCATATTTTGAAATTTAGAATTTAGAGTTTAGAATTTAGAATTGTTGCCTTGCGGCAATTATGAATTTAATTCTAAATTTTTAATCGGCGCAGCCGACAACTCTTAACTCTTAATTCTTAACTCTTAACTCTTTAATCTTCACTCTTCTCTTCCGCAGGAAACAGCACCCGCTGTCCTTCCTGAACGTTGTTGGCACCTTCGGTCACGATGCGGTCGCCCACTTTGAGGCCGGAGTTCACGATGACGTCCTTACCGTTGCCGGCAGAGGTGGTGGTCACCGTAACGGCCGTGGCCGTGCTGTCGGCCTTCACCTTATATACCAGCGACTTGTCCTGCAGGCGCACCACGGCGTTCTGCGGAATCACCATCACGCCCTTCTGCTGGAAGGGGAGCACCACGGTGCCCTGAACGCCCGAGAACAGATGACCTTCGGGATTGGGGAACGTGGCCTTGGCACCCAGCGAGCCTGTGGCAGCGTCGACGACACCCGTCAGACTGGTGATGCGGCCCTTGTGCTTGTATTCCGTTCCGTTCTTCATCACGAAAGTCACGTCGGGCAATGCAGCCATGTGCTTTTCTTTCTCGTCACCCTTCATGCCGGCCTGCACCTGCGCCTCGATAATGGCTTCCGAGACAGAGAACTCTGCGTCCATTGTGGTGTTGCCGCTGAGGATGGTGAGGTAGGTGGCTG
>Ga0310695_10009546_pt1 | contig 14540 bp, 12 predicted proteins | sample RumenRJG_04DNA_FD_203882 | JGI IMG/M metagenome (GOLD analysis project Ga0310695, IMG submission 203882) | Bovine rumen microbial communities from Lethbridge, Alberta, Canada - RJG_04 (v2) (version 2) | ecosystem: Host-associated > Mammals > Digestive system > Stomach > Rumen | place: Canada... | reverse complement strand
CTTTCCGATGGTGAATGGTGCGAACACGAACGTGGCCATCGCTATAAGAATGAACGAACCGGCGAGATGGAAGAATGCTGCTGGGAAATCCATTCTATGGAAGCAAAGGAACTTAGCTATGTGATTGTTCCCTCTGACATGTACGCGAAGAATGTCAAATTCTATCCGGCATCCAGCTCCCCCGACAAAGCAGTCAAAGAAAGCGCTGCAGACGGAGAGAGCTTGCAAATAAAAACTAATTCCAATAACGAAGGAGTAACAGAAATGGCAGACAAGCAGAAAGACTTGGAGGAGCAGCTTGCCAAGGCCCAGGAGAAGATTTCTGGACTGGAAAAAGAGTTGTCCGACATGAAGACCGCCAAGGAAGCCCTTGACCAGGATGTCAAAGAGGCTACCGAGGCAAAAGAAGCAGCCGACAAGAAAGTCGAGGCGCTGGAGAGCGAAAAAGCGGAACTCTCAACGAAAGTAGAAGAGCTGACCGCTGCAAAAGAAGCTCTGGATTCTGAAAAAGAAGAAAGCGCTAAGCTGCAGGAGAGCCTGGAATCCCAGCTTGCTGAAACAAAAGCATCCCTGAAGGCTTCTATGATTGAGAACCTGCAGACGCTTCGCAAACTCGGCGGCAAGAAAGAGCTCGATGTTGAAAAACTGAAAGCTCGTACGGAATCTTCTATTCAGGATTCCATTGATGATATCAAAGCTGAGATCGGCGATATCAAAGAGAGCGCTGAAACAGGCAAGAAAGACATTACGGAAGGCGCTGAAGAGAAGGTTTCCGATAAGGACCGCCTCCCCGCTCCGGGCTCCGTTGGTACTGAATCTCTCGCAAATGAAGACAAGACCAACGAAAATGTTAAAGAGAATTCTGCAGAAAGTAATATGAATCTTAGAGAAGGCCTCGCAGATGTTTTCAGTGGCATCGTTTCCGGCCGCGCTCTCTAATCCAAATTCGTAACTATTAAGGAGTGACATAACAAAATGGCATTACTTCCATCTGATATGACTTCGCAGCAGTTCCTGCAGCCGGGTGCTCGTGGCGAAATCTTCCGCAGTGATATTCCGGGTCATCGTAATGAAGGTGACCGTGTAAATCGTACTCAGAACCACATGAACGTTTCCGAGCACGACGTACCGAACGTAAAGTATGAGTTCGACTATCGTCTGCCGGTTCTGTTCCGCTATGGCTGGGCTTACGGGTTCAACCAGATCGTTATCCCGAAAGGGCGTATCGTAGCAGCTGATCCGCATATGGATCTCGTTGCTTTTGAGAGCCAGAAGAAGTTCAATACGCTGACGCTTGCAAACGGCGGTGTTCCGGTTCGCCTGCGTGGTGCTGAAGATAAGTATCCTGAGTTCAGCAACAAGACTACGGCTCTGGTTAGTGCTTCCGCTCAGGGCAAGAAAGCCGTTAACGAGGGTAAGGATTGGGTTCCTGTTGAAGGCTTTGATAAGGCATATAAAGACGTTTGCTATCGTCCGTTTGCTCAGGTAAGCGAAGACGGCAAAGGTGTGACCTTCACTTCTGCTGCTAAGCAGCTGACCGATGCTGGTTTTGAAATTGACGCGCAGCGTGGCTATGTAGCCAAAGATGGCGCTGAAGTTAAGAGTGTCCGTCCTGGCAACATTCCTCTGGGCATGCTGGAGCGTAATGAGTACACCCGTGACCAGGATGCATTCAATGGCATCATGCCTGGCCCGGTTCTGACCGATGCTATGGTTGAGTATCCTTGGTTCGCATTCAAGGATAAGGCCGAAGAGAATATGTGGGGTTCCGCATACGGCGGCTTGTTCCCTGGTGCTCTTGTTAAACCGGACGAGAACGGTCGTATCACGATTTCTCCGCTGTCCTTCCCGGATCAGGTTGCTACGATGAGCATTGCTGAGTATGAGGCTGAGCGTCAGCAGGTTATCGGCCAGATTTACGCTGTTAATCATGAGCTCGTTCCTGAAGGAGCCGCAAAATGGGCTACCTGGGCTTTGGAAGATCGTCTGAAGTTCGAGAACTGGAATCCGGCCGTATATGCGCAGAACAATCGTCGCGGCGAAGACGCAGTAAACAGCACGCCATATGCTTCCACGGGCAAATATCCTGGTTATCCGTATGACCACAACTACATGAACCATGACCTCCATATGCTTGCTTCTCAGGGCCGTGCAGATATCTATGATCCGCGCATGAATCCTGAATTCCGCTATGGTGATCTTGGCATTCCGGGTCTGACTGATGGTTACAATGCAGTGTCCAAGGAAATCGCTCCGTACCGTGTAGGTGTTGTTCGTTACGCTGGCGGCAAAGACTATGTTCCGATGTACTTCCGTACGGTTGATGTTGATATCGAGAAGAACACGCTGCAGATTGCAATCGGTGATGAAGCTTTTGCTCCGTGCACGGTTGGTGCTCTGCTTTGCAAGGGCGCATTCAAAGTTGATTATGCTAATGAGCTGCAGGGTATCGTTGTGATTTCCATTGCTGACAAAGCTAAGGCAGATGCTCTCCTGAAGGATAAAGCAGACGGCCTCGAAGTTAAGGTTCAGTACAAGAAACGCGGCGAGGCTGGCGTTCCGACGTTCATGGATTGGGACGGCGTTATTGGCAGCGTTCGCGTACTGCTTACGAAATAAGATGATTTCAGACGATGAATCGTGGGACTAACCCTCCCACTTTTCATTGAAATCAACGTCTACAAATCATTGACTACAAAAAGACGTAGACATTGCATATAATCCGAATGAATTTTTGTAAACAATAAGGAGGAGAGCAAAGCATATGGGAATTCATATGAATGAGACTCTGAATAAAATTGATCAGCTGCGCAAGCAGGCTCTTGCACAGGAAAAAGCTGTTAAGGAAGGCGTTTCTGGTGCAAAGGCTCCGGAAGTTGCTTCCAAAACTTTTGATATGATGGAACGTATGGTTCGTAACATCAATGGCGACTATAGCCATGGCCGTACAACCATCCGAGAAACGATTACTTCTACGGATACGGTTTCTCTGATTCCGAAAGTTATCGAAGGCCAGCTCCGTGAAGCTGCTGATCCTGAGCTGTTGGCTTCTAAGTTCATGAACACGATTCATGTCGAAGGCGGCAACAACAGTGCTGTATATGTCGTACCTATCATTGGCGAAATGGTAGCACAGGAAGTAAGCGAAGACGGACGGTATCCGGAAAGCTCCCTCGATCAGGGTACGATCGAAGAGCGTAAGCTCGAGGTTCGTGTCAAGAAAATCGGTCTGAAAGTCCGTATCACGGAAGAGGCTATCACCGATTCTTCTTGGGATGTACTCGGTATCAACGTACGTGCCATGGGTAGAGCAATGGCTCGCTACAAGGAGCAGTGGTGCTTTGATTCCTTCAGCAATCACGGCACGATTATCTTCGATAACAACCTGCGTGAGCAGATGCCGGAAGCAGGTACTCGCGGTCGTGCGCAGGACGGCACATTCAACGACACCCTGACTGTTGAAGACTTCCTCGATCTCGTACTTGGCATGATGGCCAATGACATGAATCCGACCGATGTAATCATGCATCCGCTGGCTTGGGTTGTATTTGCTCAGAACGGCATGGTTGGTAACGGCATGACCTTCGGTGCCCTGAACGGTATGGGCGTTCATCAGTGGGGTCAGACGCAGGGTACTCCTGGTTTTGCAGGTATGACTCCAGATATGGGCCCGCAGAAATTCATCATGAGCCCGGATCAGGTTCAGAACCGTCTGCCGATGCCGATTGCCGTACAGTTCTCACCGTTCGTTCATTTCGACAAGCGCGAAAAGAAATTCGATATGTATGTTCTGGACCGCAACAATGTCGGTGTTATCGTCGAGAAAGAAGGTCTCGGAACTGACCGTTGGCAGGATCCGGAGCGCGATCTCCAGATGCTCAAGGTTAAAGAGCGCTATGGTGTTGGTATCCTTAACAATGGCCGTGGCATCACGGTTGCCCGCAACATCGCAGTAGCTCCGACGTACCCCGTACCGCCTCGTGTTACTATCGATACGGATCTCTCCGCTGCCGGCGTACAGAAAGGCTAAGAATAATAAGATTAGGCGGCTTGATAATAGGCAAGCTGCCTTTTCTTTTCATTATGACTGAAAGAAGGTAACATCTTGAGTACTAAAACGAAGATCGCTGAGATTGCTTTGATGCCCGGTCAGGGTGGTTATTATGACCCACTGTCCCGCATTTATATGACCACAGCTCGCCCTTATGCTTCGGTATATTCTGGCACTAACTGTGCACAGCTCCGCCGCAGTGTAAAAGCAGGACGCATTCGCATTACTTGGGGTTCTCTGGGTGAACCGGTTCTCCATTGGAAGCTGGAAAGACGTCCGGATGGCAAATATGTCCTCATCTCCAATCAGGCTGAAGAAATGAAGCCAGTATATGCTCCTGGCGAAGGTCCGGATGCAACGGATGAAGACAAGACAAAAGCTAAAGCTGACGCTAAAGCCAAAGCCGAGGCTGAAGCAAAAGCTAAGGCAGAGGCAGAAGCCAAGAAGAAGGCCGAAGAGGAAGCCGCCGCCAAGGCCAAGGCCGAAGAAGAGGCTGCTGCTAAAAAGAAGGCTGAGGAAGAAGCCAAGGCTGCTGCAGAAGCAAAAGCCAAAGCAGAAAAAGAAGCTGCTGACAAGAAGGCTGCTGAAGAAGCCAAAGCTGCAGAGGAAGCCAGCGAAGATGAATCTGCTGACGATGCCGCTGCAGACGAAAAGCCTGCAAAAAAGACCAGAAAAACTACTAAGAAATAAGCAGGTGGCGTAGATGGCATATATACAGTTTAGTATAGAGTCCATTGATACCATCTTGAAGAAACAGCGCATCGTGATCCATTTCACTCATGAGGTTGACGAAGATACGGTTTCAACAGAATCCATTATTGTCGCCAACAAGGAGACCCATGAAGTAATGGATTTCGATGCCGTTGTTGACCAGAAAGATGTTTTTATCAATCTGAGAAAGGCACCGAAAGTAAATTCCATCTATACGCTTATTGTGCAGGATTCTGTCGAAAACATTGTCGGGGAACGATTGGAAAGTTCCCTATTCCGCAAGGTCTTGTTTGAGAGCGATGTAACCTCGACCATATCAGTCCTCTCTCCTGCAAGTTTCGAAGTCATAAAGACTCCGGTCCTAAAGTGGGAAGAGCATGGCGATAATCCGACAAGACTTTATCGGATTCAGATAGCCAAAGAGAACGCCTTCTACAATATTGTCTATGATTCTGTGGTAGAAGGGAAGAACGAATATGAGCTGGCCGACCTGCCGGATGGCCAATACTATCTGCATATTCGGTCAGAACAAGGAGAGGAATACGGAGACTGGAGTGAAGTCAGAACATTTGTCATCCGTGGCAACATCAACGCTGCTTCCAAAGAAGACGATGAACCTGTCGCGCCTCCGCTCGCTGTTGTCGACGACAATACAGGCGTCGTCATCGAAGACCTAACAAAGGAAACGCCTCTGGTAACGCAGCTGAAGATGACGGCCCAGCCGGACAATGGCCTCACTCTCCCATCGTTCACATTCATGTTTGATGACGACATCAATCCGGAAGGAATTGAAGTTTCAGTGATACGGAGTGATTTCTAAATGGGTATCGAAAGAGTTGAAGCCACTTACACAGTGACGGGCCCAATACTGGAGATAACTCCTGAAACCGTCAAAGATAATTCCAATTACCAGATAAAAATTGCAGGCATCACCTCGCTGGACGGAAAGAAAACTTATCCTCCGCAGATTATCACAATTACCACAGCAGCATCTCCGATGTATTGCTCGCTGGCAAGCATGAAAGCTGTAACAAGTGGCTTTGAGATTCCGGACAGCGTGATGATTTCTTATATTCGAGATGCATCCAAATATGCAGACTTTGTAGCGGGCGGCACTGCTGTGAAGAAGACGGACAAGACTGTCCCCTTCGCAGTTGAGCAGTTCGTACGGACCAAAGCAACACTTGATTGCTTGCTGAACAGCTACATGACGAAGACGACTTCGGGGGGCGGCTCCTATACTTTGGGCGATGCTGAGGTACAGGATCCTACAAACAGTAATGCTTTCAGAGGTCTTATCAAAGCTCTGCAGGATGCGCTCAAAATGTGGACCGATGCAATCCGTGGCTACTATAATGAGGGCCGCGTCAAGCCGAAAGCTACTCGTGTGGGCCTCAAGGCTTCCGAAAACTCGGATGTATCCCAGATTACTATCGACACCATCCTCAACGACATGTCACGTTCACCTGTTCAGTTCAGCTAATAGAAGGAGGTTCTTATCATGCAACCAATGGACGCAAAGATTGTGTCGGTTATCAAGAAATTCTCCTATCCTATGTGGTTTGTACTGGCAAAGAAAGATGTCGATTGTTCCTGCGTAGATTTTCATACCAAACAACCTGCTTCTGGTTGCCCAAAATGCTTGGGCACCGGGCATCAGATAAAGATTGTGCGTTCAAATGCTGCTCATCAGAACGATACTGTCATGATGAGTGGAAATGGACTTGGCTCGCGGGAAGTCAACGTAGTACCGGTCTTTTATACACTTACAGATATCAAATGCGAAGAAGGCGATATTGTAGTCGACGGCAATGAGGCTTTTGTGGTTCAGCATTACTTCTCCGAGCATTCCAATGAATCCAAACCGGTTTACTACAAAATAGTAGGCGCTCCTCTCAAGAACAATGTCGACAAGTTTATGGATATATTCCATGAGACATTGCGAGGTGCTGGTTATGAGTAACATTCAGGTTGAAAAGAATCGGGATATTCTCGTCATTGGACCGGCAGATTCCAATAGCCACTTAAAAGAAATTGTTTACGCCAACAGTCAGACAGAAGTGGAACGCGAGTTTGGAAAAAACTCCGAGTTAACGCAGGCATACAGATTGGCAAAGAGCTTAGGCGCACCATATGTCTTCCTACTGAATATTCGTCATGACTATCAGTACCTTGACATAATAGATACTTTGGCTCAAAACGATTTTGCTTATATCGTGCCAACAAGCTTGTATCTTTCTAATCATTATGATGATACGATACGCAATCGTCGCATTTCCTACTTGGAATATATCATGGAGAAGATTGGCTATCTTAATGAATCTGTTTTCATTGCCACAGATAAGCACGCCTCTTTATATGAAGACCTGGATGCTTATCTGGAAGAAATGAACCAGCTGTCCGAGGATTTCTACTCTTCTATGGGGACAGAGGTCAATCCCGAAAACATAATTTTTGTATTAAACAATCTGGAACGGCACAAGATGGCAAACGTTGCTTTGGCTGCCGCATTAAGCGCCTCCCCTATCGGAGAATACCCAACAGCAGATTTTGGGCCGGCCATATTCGAGATGGATGCCTATGAAGACATCCACAATTATGCATACTTCATGAATCATGCCATCCGGGAAACAACTGTTGAAAACCTCTTGAACTATAAAAGCAGTTCAATCCTGAAAGTCGTAACCATTAGCCGCATCGTAAAAGCAATCAAACGGGCTTTGGATTTCTCGGAATATGTAGGCATTAACTACAACGCACATATCCCTATGAGTATTCGAAAAAAGTTGCAGGCCTATCTGCAGGGGCTGAAAGGCGACCTCATCTATGATTTCAACATCATTGCCGTTCAGCCATACCGTATAGAAGGCACAACAACTGTCAGTATTGAGACTTCTTTCGATGTCTGGCCGAATAATTCATTTGAAAAGTGTCGTGTAGACAAAAGTATCGAGGTGTCTTAATGGCAGATAAAAAGTTTCGCGTGGACGACCTTGAAAGCCTGCTAAATGAAAAAAGCAGAAGGAACTACCACGTCCTGGAAGAGTCTAGTCCAGAAAACAACCAGCGTCTGCAAGCAAGGAAGTCTGCAGATCTGACTGATTTTATAAATATGATTGCTAAGCTCGTATCAAAAGGCATGAAGAAACAGAAAGCTGTCTTCTCTCCAGATGAAGGCGATCGGCCAAAGGCGGACCTAACGATTCCGCTTAATGAACCGCACATCTATTACGATGTCATTTCCCGTGTCCCCAAGAAAGAGCTGAAGCCAAGAGAACGCCAGGAAATCCTGGAACATCACATAGATAAGGAGCATATCCGTCAAGGCAGAATTTTCGGACAAAAGTTTGAGTGTATTGTCCAATTCAACATCATGTCCAGTGATTATAAATCTGCCGACGAGGTAATGAAAGTTTTTGAAGAGTTGATTTTCAACTACACCTCTTACTTGAAAGAAAACGGCGTCGCTGAAGTTCTTTTTAAGCAACAAATGACTGACCGGGGCTTAGATCCATTCCGTCAATTTCTATCTGTACGAAGTCTCCAGTACTATGTAGAGGTTGAAAAGCTCCATGCCGTATTCGACGAGTCAGAGATTGAGGGAATCATCACTGACTAAGAATCCAAATCTTAAGGAGGAAAACATTTAATGGGCATTTTCGACAACGATTTTGACCTTCCTGGTGTCTACAACCAGGTAGAATCTGACCTTTCCTATGGTTATGATACTTCTCTGTTTGGCACCACGGATTCCGTTGTAGTTGTCGGTACTGCTTTCAACGGCCCCTCTGAGAAAGTAGTTCCCATCTACAGCAAAGAGCATGCCAGCTACATGTTCGGGAAGGTATACGACAGCGAACGTCAGATTGAGACGTCTCTGGTTGCCGGCATCAACGATGCTTGGGATCGCGGCTGCCGTACTATCTATGCTTGCCGTATCGGCGGTAAGGATCTGCACAAAGATTTCAATCTGCGTGTAAATCGTAACGGCCTCAGTTTCCGTGTAGCATCCCGATTCCCGACCAACGAAGGCAAAGACTGCTACTTCCGCTTCGACAACACGCTGGGCGATGAAACGGTTTATATCTATAAGCCGGCTGACCGCGCAACTATCAACGAGAAGCGTGCAGGGCTTTCCGTTTCAGATGATTCCGTTATCACGATCAAGCTTCGTGTTAACCAGGATTATGGCCTGACCCGCAATTCCCGTTTGTCTGACCTGATTGCTCTCGTTAACAAGAACGCTTACAACAACGTTCTGACGCTCTCTGTCGTCGATAAGGATGGCAAGAACGTAACCGAATCCGATGAAGCTCGCAAGCTGCCTATCGGCGTACTGTTCCCGGGCGTATACTTCATTGGCCGTGATGCCAATAAAGGAGCCGAAGAGACGAAGGTAGACTTTAAGCTCGTCGCAAAAGAACTTAAGGACGGTGTCCTGGTTTCCAACGCTCCTTATGACAAGTTCAAGGACCTCAGCTTCCGCACGCTGGTTCTGAACTCCGATGTAACCCAGCCTCTGCCGATTTACGGTTCCGGCTCCGCTCTGAAAGAAGCCCTTGCTCCTGCTGGCGTAGTTGTAAACACCCGTATCGACAACGAGACTGAACAGTCCCATATGTGGGATTGGCTGCGCACTCTCGAAGTGCCTGACATGGCTTTCGTAAAGAATACGGAAAACTACGATGAAGCTGATCTCTCCGGCTTTGCTCTGTATGAACGTCTCGGTTGTGGCTTCGCTACCACGGCAATGGCTGAGAAACGTATCAGCAAAACTGGTAAGGAGCTTCGCCCACGCGTTAAGGAAACTCCGCTTGATTCCAAGCATCACACGGTACAGATTCCGGAAGGTCTCTACTCCGTACTACAGGATGCAAAGGTCAAGTATCGCGCCATCGTTTGCGCCGGTGCAGATGATTCCACGAAGGGTAAACTGCCTCGTGCTGATGAGTTTAAGGTAACGTCTGCTGAATCCGTAAAAGCATTCAACGACTTCCTCGAAATTGCTTCCAATATCGACGAAGACAATAAAGAAGATGCAAAGGCTTTCGAGTTCCACTTCGAAATGGCTGATGAGACCAAGTTTGCCCACCTCGGTGAAATCTACAAAGACAATGTTTACGAAGTTGTCATGCAGGTTCCTGATAAGGAAGCTGACGGTGAAACCGCTTTTGACCTGCACAACCACACGGTCAAGGCTGGTACGAAGTTCTTCGAGAAAGCTGACGGCGGCAAGTTCAAGCTTGTAAACGTTGCTTCTGGCATAACGGACTATAAAGTTCCGGCTGGCACGCGCTTCATCAAGGTTGAAGATGTCGTAACGGTTATTCCTGCTGTTCCTGAGGTAAAGGACGAGCAGGGTAATGTAACCCAGGCTGCTGTTCCTGAACATAAGGAAGCCGCTACGGAATACAAACTCATGGTTGCAGGTGCTGATGGTCTGTTTGAAGCAGACGCTGCTGTTAAAGGTGGCAAGTTTGCTGATAAGAGCTTTGTTCTCGGTTCCAGTGCAAACAACATTTTTGTGTATGCAATTAAAGGCGATGCTCTGCAGCCGGAAGGTGACTTGGCTGGTATGTGCTCTGAAGACCAAACCGTACCGGTTATCTACGCCGAAGACCTGTATTTCCATCCGAACCAGGTAATTGTTGAATCCGCTACTTTCGACAACATGACGTTGGAAGAGCTGAAAGACGCCTTGAACGCACACGACGTTTTCGGCAGCCTGTTCTCTACGGTTATGACGCAGGAAGGTTCTGTTCAGAAGGATGACTTCATCCTGGCTGAAGGCGAGGACGCAGGTATTGTTTCCGAGGCGCAGCTCAAAGCTGTTACTTATATGCCGAAAGATCGTACGCGTGGTTATAACTATGGCCTGTATATCCCATACAAGACCACGGATAACTTCGCTCGTCAGCTGGCACAGCACTGCACTTATACCGAGCTGAAGACCTGCCCGACTTGGGGCTTTATCGGTCAGCATCGTCTGCCTTCCACGGATATCGCAACGATTAGCAAGAAGGTGGCCTCCCTCTCTGAGGTAGATTACGACCTTTATGCTAAGAACGCTCTGGGCCGCAACATGATCGATCCGAACTCCGGCGCTCCATATCCGATTGGCAAGAACCTGTCCGTAACGTTCATGCAGTATGATACGCCGATCACCACGGATGGCTATTCTTACGTATCCAATGGTGCCGCAGGTTATGCCGGCATGGTTTCCCAGCTGCCTCTCGACCAGAGCTCCACGGCTCAGCCGATTGCAATCCCTGAGATTCCGTTCAATCTGACGCAATACCAGCTCGGTAAGCTGACCAGCAAGGGTATCGTTACCCTGCGTGAATCCTTTACGAAGGGCATCACGGTAACCGATGGCGTGACCATGGCTCCGATTGAGTCCGTATTCCGCCGCCTGGCTGCATCTCGTGTAATCGGTGCTGTTGAGGAACTTATCCGTGCAGCTGCTGAACCGTACATTGGTAAGCAGAACTGTATTGCAAACCGCGATGCATTGCACACGGCCATCAAGTCCCGCCTGGACAAGATTGTTGGTACGTTGATTGAACAGTATGAGTTCAACCTGGTCTCTGATCCGAAGGTCATGAAGTTCTCCTACATTCAGATTAACTACTCAATCGTTCCGGTATACGAGATTCGTGAAGTCCGCAACACGATTTCCGTTAAGGATAGCCTGAGCAACTAATCAAAGTTCAAATAAGGGAAAGGCGGGGCAGGTGCCTCGCCCACCCCTTTATTTATAAAAAGGAGTTGAATGTTTAATGGCAACTACTGTTGCGTCCGATTACACTAAGACTTATACGTCCTTTAGTGGTTGTGACATCGTTTGTACATTCGGTAATACCACCATTGGCGAATTGCAGGCCATTACTTACCACGTTCAAAGGGAAAAAGCACCGATTAACTGAAAAGGTATAGGTCGGTGTAAAATCCTGCTCAAATCGGTGAACGGCTTTGCTGACACCCATAAGCAAAGAACCCAACGCCGAGGGTAAGATTGGTATTGACTTTTTGATTATTAAAGTGCTAATATGATAAAAAATACCAAATCCCGTAGAGACTCGGCCGTAATGGCCCTGGCAATTTTTCCATTCCGTTATGCGGAAATAAAGGAGCGAATACAAGTGAATAAAGATTTTGCATGGCTGCTAGGTTATCTGTTGTCCGACGGAAGTATTGTAAGGCCCAAGCGACGCGGAAAAGGCGATGAAACTCACCTTGTTTTTATCTGTAAGTATTCTGATAAGGAAATTCTTGCAAAAGTAAAAAAGATCCTTGGAACGCGAGCGAGAATACATGAGTATCCAGAGTATACATCTCCGCAGGCAAAATTAGAAGTGTTTGACCGACGAGATATCATAGAAGATTACAACGATATCAAGGAGCGAGTTCCTGTCGAGGCTATAAAAGGTTACGAACGTCATTTTATCAGAGGTTTATTTGATGGAGACGGTACGTTGTCGACCAGACACAGAAATGGTCGCGACAGTTTTAGAATAGGCTTTATTGACGAAGTTCAAGAAATTACGCAATGGGTCGGAGATACGATTACTTCTGCTTTGTGTTTAGATAAGAAAGTAGCTCGTTGGGTTTCACAAAATAATGTTTGGGAAGTTTTGTGGGAAGGTAACATCGCGAGATTGATTGCGTATTGGCTATATCACGGTGATACTGAAGAGTGCTGTCTTTCCAAAAAAAGGCAAAAATACCTCACGGATGTCTTGAATAACCAGAGCTTTGATTCTTGCGATGATGAGCTATTGTGGGCCGCAAAAGCCACCAAACATGCTGATCATATAGAGTTCGCTCTCCCCCATCTTAGTACGCTTCCATGGTGTAAAAGAGTGCAAAATCTGTTATCATACAACACTGTCCCTGTATTTCACAACAAGGGGCGGCGGAAATACTATAATCTTTATATTCCGCCAAAAGTTCGCATTGCCAATATGCAGGACGCTTCTGAACATTTTCAGAAGTAAAGGCATAGTCCAAATTGCTATACGATGGGTTCAGCAGAACCGCGTTCCTTCTCTCGCGGCAAGCGCGGTATTGCAGGCACTCTGGTATTCACTCTCTTCGATAGAGACGCTTTGCTGGCTTGTCTGAAGGAGTACGTTCTTCAGGAACAGACCTTTGAACGCATTGGTACGAATGGCAACACGAACCTGTCTGCTCAGGTTATGTCCATCGACCAGTGGGATTCTCAGATGTCCGGCATGGCTCTGGAAGATGTAAACGGCAGAACCAGCGCAGAAACTGCTGCTGCTATTACAAGCAAGGTAGCCGGTGCTGCCGATCCGCAGTATGACGATGAGCTTCCGCCTTTTGATATCACCATTTCGTTCGCAAACGAATATGGACAGAAGGCAACTATCGTTATCTACGGCGTTGAGATCCTGAATGAAGGTACGGGCTTCAGCATCGATAATGTAACGAGTGAGAAAGCTTGTACGTTCGTTGCTCGTCGTGTTGAGTACATGCGTCCTGTTGTCAATGGTGCAAAAACCAAAGGCGGCGCTCGCGGTAACCTCGACAACTTCAAAGCGTGATTTACGTTCTGTAAATAAAGTAATAGGAAGATTGAAGGCAACTTCGTCTTCCTATTTTTTATGTGTAAAAACTCCAGAAAGGAGAAGCGATATATGGCGGGAAAATACGAAAAGTATGAAAGGATGACGCCAAAGGAACTGACAGAAGCATATTCTGCTAACGAGGAAAAGTTCGCAAAAACCTCTCGGGGCTATATAGAAGAATTCGAAAAGAAGCTTAAAGAGTATAAAAAGGTGCAAACGAATCCATATGAAATTGGCATCACCAATCACCTACTCTCTCGGATTGATATAGACAAGGCTTTTTTGAATAATGAAAAAACCTTATCCGTTGCTCCAGACAAAACATACGGCGACAACGAGATGGCTGCCGCTTTGGAAAAAGCAGGTGTCCCTGCGAAAAAAATACAAAGTTTTATAGACGACTATTACTATTATATCAATCAGCAAAAAGCTGTTAAGTTCTATTATCAGAAAAAAACAAAATCTGACCCCGAAAAACATGCAGATGTGCCGGATGCACCTCCTTCCTCACAGTCATTGCCTGACAAGACCGGGGCAGACCACGATGACCCACAGAAAGATGAAAAGAAACCGAAAAAAGAGCCGGCCGGCCCAGATCCTGATCCCCATGATTACGATGTTGATGAAAATGGAAACATTCAGGGCATTGATATTCCGGACTACAACAAGATAAAGCCTGACGATGATAAAACTGTAGTAGCTGCTAAACATAGAGCTCAACTAAAAACTCTGTTTCAGGTTCGGAATGCAGGAAAAGGACATGATACGTACTCCAAAAACCGGGGAAAGCCAATAACTCTTGATAGCAACGGTAATGCAAGAAATAAAGATATCGACCAGAAGAAGTACCCTGATAATTCAAGTCAATCTTCAACTCCAAGGCCGAAAGAAACATCAAAACTTTCTGTAGCTTCGGCTTATGCTAATACCTATACCACTTTCTCAGGTGAAGATATGGTCGTTACTGTAGAAGTCCCTGTAGACGAAGCAAAAGGTGTCAGCATAACGCGCATTATCGGCCAGTTTCAAACGATTTCTTATTCTGTTCACAACGAAAAGACGCCTGTACGCAATATTGGCAACATGAATGCCCGCACTTACGTATTTGGGCCTAGGACGATCGCAGGCTCTATTGTTCTAATCGTCTTCAATCGTCATTGGATGAAAGAAGTTATGGCCGAGTACAA
>Ga0310695_10009544_pt1 | contig 14542 bp, 14 predicted proteins | sample RumenRJG_04DNA_FD_203882 | JGI IMG/M metagenome (GOLD analysis project Ga0310695, IMG submission 203882) | Bovine rumen microbial communities from Lethbridge, Alberta, Canada - RJG_04 (v2) (version 2) | ecosystem: Host-associated > Mammals > Digestive system > Stomach > Rumen | place: Canada... | reverse complement strand
TTATTTTCTCAGAATCAAGCGTTTCAGAAAAGTTTTTACACGCTACGATAAGCTCGATTCAATTTTTCTTTCTGTTATCATGTTGGCTATGATTTTTGATGCTCTTTTTATGTGAACACGCTCTAAAGTCAGGACAGTATTAAATAATGAATTATGAGGTGATCAGATTGAAAAAAAAATTATTTCCGTTGCAACAGCTGCAGTTATTGCTGTAAGTTGCTCTGTGATCAGCGTTTCTGCTGAGAATGAAAAGGAGGACGATATAGTTATCCTTTATACAAACGATGTTCACTGCGGCATTACCGACAACATAGGCTATGACGGACTTGCACTGTACAAGCGTGAGATGGAGGCAAGTCATGAACATGTACTGCTTGCAGATGCAGGCGATGCAATTCAGGGCGGAATAATGGGTACTTTAACTGACGGTTCTTAAATAACAAAGATGATGAATGAAGTACACTATGATGTCGCAACGCTTGGAAATCACGAATTTGACTACAGTATTCCGACGCTTTTAAAAAGAGCAAATGAGCTTGAATGCGGTTATGTCTGCTGTAACTTCAAAGACCTTGAAACTGACAAAATACCTTTTGAGCCTTATAAAATAATAGACTTAGGCGATATACAGGTTGCTTTTGTAGGTGTTTCAACACCGTCAACATTGATCAGTTCAACGCCCACATTTTTCCAGAATGATGATTGTGAATATATTTACAGTTTTGGTGAGCATGGAACAGAACTTTATGACATTGTTCAGGAAAATGTTGATAAGGTAAGAACTGAAGGAGCAGATTATGTTATCCTTCTTGCTCATCTGGGTGAAAACGATGTTGAAGAGATATGGAGTGCTCCTACTGTTGCAGAAAACACTTCGGGAATTGATGTAATAATAGACGGTCATTCCCACGAGGTAACACCTGAGCTTATTGTTAAAAACAAGGATGATCAGGACGTTACTATCACTCAGACAGGTACTAAGCTTGCAAACATAGGCAAGCTTACGATCTCTGCGGACGGAAATATCAAAACAGAGCTTGTAGATATAGTTCCTGAACCTGCCGGCGATTCCGGCATACCGGAGGATTCGTGGACAAAAGCCGAAGACAGACAGGGCAGATGTATTGATGTTGCGGTAAATAACAAGATCAAAGAGCTTCAGTCTGATATTGACAATGCTGTTAACGAGGTTATCGGACATACGGAAGTCTTCTTAATGTTTTGCCTTTCAGCAATACCCTTTGTGCTGCAAGAGTGACAGGTCAGCAGCTGCTTGATTTTCTTGAGTTTTCATCGGCAGCATATCCCGAAGAATCAGGTGCATTTCTGAGCGTATCAGGTCTTGAATACACGATAGACTCAAGTATTAAAAGTAGTGTTAAATTAAATGAATATGGTGGGTTCATAAGTGTTGACGGTGAGTACAGAGTAAAAAATGTGCTTGTCGGAGGCGAAAAGCTTGATCTGAACAAAACATATACTGTTGCAAGTATCAGATATCTGCTCAAAGAGGGCGGAGACGGTTTTATTATGAGCGGCAAATGTGATGTTTATGATGACACTTCTCTGCTTGATGTTTTTGCGGCAGAAAAATATTTAAATAATGAACTTGGCGGAAATATTCCGGATGAATACAGAAATCCGGAGGGACAGGGCAGAATAAATATCACCGATGGTACGGAAACACCTGAGAAATCCAGTCCTGAAAGCTCAGAGCCTGAAATCTCCAAGCCTGAAAGCGCAGAACCTGTGCATGAGGATTCAACGAAAACGAATAGTGAGATCTCAGTTAGCGAAAAACCTGTTCCGAATGCGGATAACCTTAAAACAGGGGATGCTTCATCTGCTTCAACAGCATGTTTGGCTGTGATCATATCTTTATTGACAATAGCTGTTTTTTCGCATTCCCGTAAAAAACAGATGTAAAATATCCGGATAATGGCAAACAGACTTTCTGTTAATAATTTGATTTCAGGTAAAAGTTAAAGAATAAATCAGCAGGATATCCGGCTTTTATGGCTGAGTATCCTGCTTTTTTATGGCTAAGTATCTTTAAAGAAGTTGTTTATATTGCTAAAAAAGAATATATAATAATTGTATATAACGCTGATTTTTTATAAATCACCGATTTTGTTTCGCCTTTTGCATCACTTATTATGCTATAATTATTAAATATCCGTATGAAAGGCTGAGGTAGTATATGACTTATTATACATCTGTAATTTTTCTTACCTGGTTTATGCTTTTGATACTCGGTGTCCTCGTGAAAGAAAATGATAGATTATCAAAGAAAGACAAAAAGATCCGGTATTTTGCTTATGCTATTATTGCTGTTTCTTCCCTTGCGGAATGGTCGGGAGTGATGCTCAACGGCTGCAGGGATATTCCGGGCTGGTTCATAAGGATAGATAAATTTTTCGATTACTTTCTGACACCTTTTGCCGGTGGGATAATCGTACTGCAGTTCCGTGACCGTAACATTTTTCATAAACTTATTGTTGTTACGATAGCAATAAATACTGTATTTCAGTTTATTTCTATATTTACAGGTTGGGTATTCTATGTTGATGAAACAAATCACTATTCACATGGTCGGTTTTATTTCATCTATGTGTTCTTCTATTTATCTATCATAATACTGAGTATAGTTCAATTCGCAATTTACGGAAAAAAATTCCGCAGACAAAACATATTTTCGCTTTACTGTATCGTTATGTTTACCATTGTTGGTATTGCCATGCAGGAGCTGCTCGGCGGAGAGGTAAGAACCGCTTATATCTCGCTGACTATTGGTTTTGCCTTGCTCTTTATTCATTATTCGGAGTTTTCGCAGCTTGCGGCTGATGATAAGATACATGAACAGATGATACAGATAACTGTTGATCCGCTTACGGGAATTTCTAACAGATATGCTTACGCACAAGCACTTAAAGATATTGACAAGGAAGAACTTGCGAAAAACACAGTGGTTTTTTCTATCGACATAAACAGTCTGAAAAAAATAAATGATATCCTTGGTCATAGTGCGGGTGATGAACTGATATGCGCCGCCGCAGATTTAATCAGTACCGTTTTTATGGAATATGGTATATGCTATCGTACAGGCGGAGATGAATTTGTTGTATTGACAAAAATGGAAAAAGATATGATCGATGTTCTGATTTCTCAGCTTGAGGAAAAAACATCTGTCTGGCACGGAAAGTCAGTGTCGGATCTGTCATTGTCAATCGGCAGTGCATGTATATCTGATAATCCGGAAATAAGCATTGAAAATCTTATTAATATCGCAGACAAGGAAATGTACAAGGCAAAACTGGCGTATTATATTTCAACAGGCAATGAACGCAGAAAGATTTGAAAATAATAATTTGTGTCATGGACAGCAACAGTAAGTTGCTTGTTTGAAGTGAAACTGTATGGTATAATTAAATCAATAAAGGAGGTCGGTCAGAATGGAAACAAAAGAAATACTTTATGAACTTCGTACAAAAAAAGGCTTATCTCAGGATGCGCTTGCAGAAAAAGTATTTGTTACACGTCAGGCGGTTTCCCGATGGGAAAACGGTGAAACTGTTCCGAACACGGAAACATTAAAACTATTATCAAAGCTGTTTGATGTTTCTATCAATACACTTCTTGGTTCTCCACAAAAGCTGATCTGCCAATGCTGTGGAATGCCTCTCGAAGATTCAATGATCAGCAAGGAAAAAGACGGGACATTTAACGATAGCTATTGCAAATGGTGTTATGCAGACGGAGAATATATGTACAGTGATATGGATGACCTTATAGAAGTCTGTGTCAGAAATATGGCAAACTCCGATCATTCAGAAGATGAGGTACGGTCTTATCTGAAAGAGATGCTTCCGAAACTTGACTACTGGAAACGATATGAAGAACTCGGTCACGGAGGCGCATTTGAAGAATTCAAAAAGAAACTGATTGATGAGATAAATGCTTTGAATATTGAGGGAATGCCCAAAGTTGAGAAACTTAATGCACTTGTCGGCAGATATGTAAATCTTGAATACAGACTGCCTGACGGAAACAAAGTTAAATTTCTTGATGATGATACAACTTATCTCGGCAATCAGCTTAACAGCAAATTCGGCGGAGACAGATGTTTCGGTGTACTTGCAAACATGGATTTTATTCTGGTATGCACTTATGAGGAAAATGGTGCTAATCCCGAATTGGTTATATATAAAAAGCGATAATTTATATATCAGGACTGCTGCGGCAGTCCTTTTTTGTTTGAGATGCGAAATTCAGTTGAATTGTATATGTTGACACCTGTTTAGTGAATTGTTATAATTTATTGAGGTACAGCATTGTTTTGCTGTATGTAAGACTGAAATTGACGGTGTATCTTATAAAGCTGTTTACAAATAACAAAAAAGCATTCTCAAAATCTGTTGATTCAGTTTGAAATCCGTAATAAATATGATAATGGAGAGAAAAATGGTACGGATATATAATATAATTGCCCGGCTTTGTTCCTACATGACAAATCCCTGCATTGATGAATCGGTATTTGTCAGATACAGTTGTATATCTGCTTCAGCAAAAGAAAAGATCAGAAATGAAATAAGGAATAGTCTTGGGTTCTTGTTTGTTGATAAGAAAAAGGATTCTCATAAGGAAAACCGTGATGAAGGCTTTTTGATAAGGCAGTTAAAAGAAGATGATATGGACGGTAGCTTTTTTCAGGCTTTGGAAAGGTATATTGATTTTCTGGAACAGCAATCCTATCATTTTATTATAATAGGGCTACTGCAGGTACTTGATGAAGGTCTGAAGACGTTATTACTTGAAAAAATCAGGGAGTGTCAGTCGGATGATTTTTCGGTTGTTCTTAATACAAACCGTGAAACTACAGGAATAGGTATTCTTCCCAGAACTTCATGTGTATGGGAGAGAAAACACCGCTTGTCACACAGCTATAACCGTCTTGACAATTTTCTTTTTAATATGCTGATGCTTGAAAACTCAATTCTTGGTGAACTTATAGATAAGCACTATTTTCTGAAAAATGATGTATTTCCGGATTTTGCGGTCAGGAAAGAAATAAAAATTGCAGTTTCGCCGCTAAGAATGGAACGTGGCTTTTCTGTAGATGATTATGAAAAAGATATGGTGCAGTATTTTAAGATAAACTATAAAAGCGAAAGTTTTTCGGAAGAAAATCAGGCAGTATGGCAGAAGATTCTGACAGCATCGGAAAATAAAAGCGATATTATTGTTTTTCCCGAAATGCTTGGTAATCCTGAAATGAAAAATTATATCAGCGCAAAACTGAAAGCACTGACGGAAGAAGAGCAGAAGAATATACCTTCACTTATTTTTTTACCTTCTTTCTGGAATAATTATCAGAATACAGTTGCCATACTTGACAATAGAGGTTCTGTTATATGCAGTCAGACAAAGCAGAATCCGTTTCGTCTGGAAAGACCGGAAACATGTTTCCTTGAAGGAATAAAACAGAATATGGTTGTTAATATTCTTCACCATGAGGGAATAGGGAGAATTGCAGTTCTTATATGCAAGGATTTTATTACGACAAAATATATGGAACAGCTTATGCGATGTTTTAAGCTGACGCTTATAATTGTTCCGTCATTTTCGACCGGTTCATATGATTTTCGTCAGTCGTTTGACCTTTGTGCACACGATGACTGTAATGTAGTCTGGATAAATACCTGTGCTGCATTTCAGCGTGGAAAAGAATCCAACTTTAAAAATATCGGATATGTACGCAAGCGTATCGGACGGAATGATGACGAATCTCAGAAGCTGTGTGAAATGCCGATATGCGAAGGGGCTTTTGAAGGCAGATGCACACATGACTGTATTTTTTTTGAAACAATAAAGGGAGTATAAACATGAAATACAAAAATATCAGAAAAATTCATCAGGGAGAGTATATTACACGTTATAATATCGAATATGAAGCCGCAAGCGGAACGATAAAAAACTATGAGATAATCAGCCGTAATCCTGATATTATGAATGCATATGATCTTCATAACTGTAAAGCTGATGCTGTTGTTATGATAATACATGATAAAACAGGCAGCAGGATTTTGTTGAACCATGAATACCGTATGGCAGTAGGGGAGTGGGTATATAATTTTCCGGCAGGTCTGATAGATGAAGGTGAAACAGCTGCAAAGTCCGCAGAGCGTGAACTCCGTGAGGAAACAGGTCTTATACTCCGGAATATCAGCGAGGAATGGAAGGAAAGCTATTCGGCAGTCGGTTTTTCAAATGAAAAAACTGTTGTAGTTGTAGGAGAAGCCGAAGGGGAGATATTTCCGAGCGATTCCGAAATGGAAGAAATAGAAGCCGGATGGTATACAAAAGATGAGATACAGAAACTTTTGCAAACCGAAATATTTGCCGCACGTACACAGGCATATTGTGCTGTATGGAGCAGAATGTAATAAAGGTGATACCATGTATACAAAATATGTTGTTCTTGTTCCGCTTTTGTTACAGATAATCGGACTGGCATTTGTTGTTATACTTGATCCTTATATACAAAAGCGGCATAAAAAAATAATGCTTATCAACACTTTTTTAGTGTTCAGTCTGCTTGTGCAGAATGTCAGTGAATATATATTGAGCAAGTATTTTGGTATGTCGTATATCAGGACAATAGTGGCTGCATACGGATACTGTATCAGACCGCTTATCATTTTGCTGCTGATATATATTGTAGGTGAAAATCTCCGTCTCCTGCCTCTCTGGATTATGATAGGTTTCAACGCAGCGGTTTATCTGAGTTCACTTTTTACTGATAAAATAGGCTTCTTTATAAGCGAAGATAATGATTTCGAACGAGGTTTACTGGGATTTACCTGTTATTATATCAGTGCTGCACTGTTTGTATTTCTGATATATCTGACATTCAGGGAGGTCAGGAAATCTAAAAAGAGGGAGTCACTTATACCTGTTTTCAATATTATTATAATTGTCGGTTCTGTTGCTTTTGAAGTATTTTTTGATCGTCAGCTGCGTCTTGTATCATATCTTACAATGGCAGTTGTGAGCAGTACACTGCTGTATTATATCTGGCTGCATTTGCGTTTTGTGCGTGAGCATGAACAGGCATTGATGGCAGAACAGCGCATACAGATCATGATGAGTCAGATACAGCCGCATTTCCTTTATAATACACTGTCAACCATTCAGGCACTTTGCCGGATTGATCCTGAAAAGGCTTTTGTTATTACTGAACGTTTTGGCAGTTATCTCCGGCAGAACCTTGATTCGCTTAGTCAGCCGAATCTTATACCCGTTACAAAAGAACTTGAGAATACGAAGATATATGGTGAGATCGAACAGGTACGTTTTGATAACATTTCGGTGGAATATGATACACCCGAAAAAAACTTTATGATACCTGCACTTACTATTCAGCCATTGGTTGAGAATGCGATACGTCACGGCATCAGAAGCCGTGAGCATGGTATCGTCAGGGTGAGTACATCAAAGACTTCCAACGGTTTTGATATTGTGGTAGAGGATAACGGAAAAGGGTTCGATATAGAAATGGCGGAACAGGCAGATAACACGCATATAGGTCTGCGGAATATCCGTGAAAGGATACATTCAATGTGCGGAGGTACTATGCAGATCGAAAGCAAAGTAAACATTGGTACCAGGATAACGATTCATATTCCTGACCGTAAAGAAAAGCTCCATCGTGCGTAACGGTGGAGCTTTTCTTTACTTAATTCCATGTCATATTTGCTTCTGTGAAGTTTGCCCATGAGTAATCGCTCATATATTGTCCGCGATAGGAATTTACCGTAGCGGCATCGCCATCATAAAAACGATACAGATCACAGTCGAATTTTTCAGGTACTATACGGATATTGCCCCTGCTGATCTCTAAAATATCGTTGATACCGTATTGCTCCAGTGTTGCACGCAGGCTTCTCAGTATTACATCAAACTGTTTCTGCATTGATCTGTCATACTGACGGTTTTCCCACAAGGCAGAAAACGCATCTGCTCTTGATACACTGCTCCCACGTTTATCTACAAGATAAGCCAGAAGCTCCTTTGATTTTGAACGGGAAAACCTGACTGCCTCTTTGTCTGCAAAAACATCAAAGTTACCGAATGTACGGATAAATACCTTGCTGTTCACGGACTGATTCCTGTATGCCCTGATCATCTGCATTGCATAGTTTATTTCAGCTTCCAGACGTTCCTGACTTATGGGTTTCATCAGATAACCTGAAGCATGGAGGGCAAAAGCATCTACTGCATATGCAGAATATCCTGTCAGAAAGATAATTGCAATATTTTTGTCAATTTCCTTTATTTTTGCTGCAAGTTTCAGTCCGTTTGTCTCAGACAGACTGATATCAAGAATAGCGATATCTGTTCCGTACTGCTTTACCCGTTCAAGTGCATCCTGTGCGTTCTGAAAGCCGTTTACCTGTGGTTTTTGCGGCAGCTCACGGCACATTGCCATAGTAAGATCCAATATCAGTTTTTCATCATCCACACAAATTATTTTCATATTTATACAACTCCCCGTTAAAGCGATTCCGTTAACATCATTATACACCATGATGTCCAACAAATGTCCAGCAAGTTGTATCAGTTATGTTCTGCTGATAATAAAACTTTTGGTGTGGGTATAAATCTTGCAGCTGCTGCGGCAAAGAGCATGATGTGAATAAGCCGTGCCGGAAAAACGATCATAAGTAAAAGAACAGTTGCAAGAGGTTTTTTGAGCGTATGTCCGACCAGTGCCGTTGTCACGACAGCACAGCAGAATACCATATCCAAACCGAGTATAAGACTCATACCGCAGCCGATACATATTCCGCAGAATATTACCGGAAAGAAATGTCCGCCTTTCAGTCCGGAAACGATACAGATATTTGTAAGCAGCAGCTTTACAATGGCAATTACAAAAAGCATCACAGCACCGATCTTTCCGGCACTTTCGGTTACTATGCTTATCTGATGCTCACCGGAGAACATTGTCAGCGGAAAGAATGTACCCGAAATTCCGAGAAGTAAGCCGCCGCATATGGCACGTATTATCACAAGATGTTTTAAACTTCTTTTAAAAAATGAGGTCAGTTTCTTGAATGAAAAAAACAGATAACCAGCTATGATTCCGATAAGTTCAAGCGGTATAGCATACAAATATTGAATTGTAGAAATACCGTTGAATGACATACTCTCCATACCCATTGAATTGCCAGTCAGTTTATTGAGCAGGATAAAAATTCCGAAAGAACTGAGTATGGCTGTGAGATAAAGGACGGTTTTTGATGATTTAGGCAAAACTGATTCCTTGTCGGATTCTATCGGCTCAATAAATCCGAACATAGGGGAACGGAATATTGTTCCGAGTGTTGCACTCAGACCTATAGCTGTCAGATCATCAATTTCTTTTTTATAGCGTCTGAGCTTGTCGCCTACCCATGTACAAAGACCTGCGATAACACCTGTAAGTCCTGCTTCCGGTCCGATGCTGGCACCGATAAGCAGAGGAAGCAATGCCGAAATAATTATGGAAAACACATTGTTATAGGGATAGCGGGCTGTTTTTTTGACACGGCCAAGTACTGCGGCAAGTTCTTCCGGATAATCGCCGGTTTTCTTTTTCCAAAGTCCTGAAATAAGTCCTCCCACCGTACAAACGCAAATTGTATAGAGAGGAAAGCTGAATTTTGATGGTACATAGTTCCATAAAAACTCAATGCCGAGATTCATTGTTCTGAGAAATGCCCAGATGATAAGTCCGACTATCATCCCCAGCATAGCAGTATAAAATACAAACAAAACATTGTTTTTTATATTTTTCAAAGTCATACACCTCCGGATAATTTGCACTTTAAATTAAGTGTTTGTGATATTCTTCGTTATGTATTATTGGTTATGCAGATACTTTTTGACGAGCTGTAAAACTTTCATTTCCCGTTTTATCATTATCTCATTAAAAAAATCGTCGCTGTGATAGTCCGAATCAGTTTTTATCGCATCATCAATATCAACAACTTTCAATAAAAATTCCGCCTCCTTCTCATAATAATCAAGATTCTGTTCAAGTAATCGATTTTCTGTCTTGCAAAAGAAGTAGAAATTTTCCTGTTCAAAAATAGTGTCAGGTGAATAATTGCTTTTTTGACGGCGCATGACACTTCCGAATTCTACAATGCTGTCAGGAATTACTATCAATCCGGTTTCTTCTCTGACTTCTCTGATAAGTGCAGTTTTCATATCTTCATTTTCTTTTATACCACCGCCCGGAAATTTATAATATTTTTCTTTCTTGCTATATACAAGGGCAATCCTGTCATCATTTATAATAATGCCTCTTGCGGATGGTCGTTTATAAACACTGTAATTTTCTTCATAATCATGAAGATCTATTGAAAAAAGCTCTTTCATGTTGTTCCCTTTCTTCAAAAACGAATTATATTTTATTGTGGAGATGATAATTATATTATAACATACACATTTGCGTAAATCTATATATATTTTATAAAGAAGGTTATTAAGTTTATTGCATATTAAACAATTTACGGCATAAAAAAATTCTATAAATTGAACAAAACGTATAAATTTCTTAAAAAGCACAAAAATACCTAAAAATATTATATTTGTTGTGTTTTTATTGTACATATTATGTTATAATATCACTGGAGAAATGTGGATCTTGCAATTATCACTAAGAGGTGACAAATAATGTCATATTCAATTATCGGAATAATCTCAATCCTTGTTCAGCTTATAATCAACCATGATATGCTGTGGGATTACAGCAGTCATACCGCTGTTCCTGCACGCAAGGAATATCGTGACTATATCATTAGTATGCTGCTTTTCTGTGTTACAGATGTTCTGTGGGGGTTTCTGAACGAGTTGCGGCTTATCGTGCCGCTTTATGCGGTCACAGTGTTATTCTTTGTTACCATGATGGTCGGCTTTCTGCTCTGGACACGTTATGTTGCTGCCTATATGGAGGGGAATAACCGCAGTATATTCCGAAGAATACTTTTCATTACAGGAATAGTGCTGTTTTTCTGTGAGATAGTTATACTTATAATAAATTTTTTTGTTCCTATACAGTTCAGATTTGACGAAAACGGTGATTACCGAGCCGGAAGTGCACGTTATGTGACACTGACGCTTCAGGTGATACTTTTCCTGATGACATTCGTTTATACATTTGTCACAAAAGCATATAGTGAGCAGGCAACAAAGCGTCTGCGACGTTCTTTTGGACCTTTCTGTCTGCTGATGGCATCACTTATAATTCTTCAGCTGTATTATCCGATGCTGCCGCTGTATTCCATAGGCTATCTGCTCAGCAGCTGTATGCTCCATTCATTTGTTGTTGAGGACGAAAGAAACGAATACCGTATGAATCTCGAGGAAATGCTGGGACGAATTAAACAGCAGAGTCTTGAACTTGGCGATGTCAAGCGGAAGATTTATACAGATCCGCTTACAGGTGTAGGTAGCAAACAGGCATATATGGATGATTCGGAGAAAATCTATCAGCGTATATGCGACGGAACATCCGAAAATATCGGAGCAGTCGTGTTTGATGTGAATGATCTTAAAATCATCAACGATACTATGGGACATGATGCGGGCGATATATATATTTATAACGCTTCTATGCTGATCAGTGAATTTTTCAGTAAAAGTCCGGTATATCGGATCGGCGGAGATGAGTTTGTTGTCATTCTTGAGGGAGATGCATTCAAAAGCCGCACAGAACAGCTTACTGCATTTGACCGACAGATAGAAAATAATCTTCGCAGCGGAAAGTTAGTTGTTTCCTCCGGAATGGCGGAATATATAAAGGAAACCGATAAAAGCTATCGGGATATCTTTGAACGTGCCGATACAAAGATGTATCAGCGTAAAAAAGAGCTTAAGGATATGCAAAAAATGCAGATTGCGAAAACGCTTTAAACGGAGGAGTATATATGGAAAAAATGAAAAACAAAAAAACAGACAACACATTGTGCCCGATTGTTTATATCATAATAACATGCGTATTGATAAATATACTCGGTACAAAGCTGAATGCTTTGCTTGGACTGCCGCTGTATCTTGATAATACAGGAACGGTTCTGGCAGCACTTCTCGGCGGATATATCCCGTGTATTACTGTAGGTTTTTTTTCAAATCTGATCAACGGATTTTTTGATAACTTGTCAATATATTATTGTGTCATTACCGTACTGATTGCAGGTGCTGCGGTTGCGTTTGCACATAATATGCGTCATCTGCGTATCAGGTATATACTGAGCGCAATATTGACATTTGCGTTTATCGGAGGCGTTATCGGCGGAGTACTGACATGGCTGATTTTCGGAATGAGCTTTGGCAAAGGATTTGCAGCTGATTTAGCAGTGTCTATTAACAGTAAAGTTCCGATGGGATATTTCCTTTCCAATATACTTTCCTGTTTTCTGATAGATATAGTTGATAAGGCAATAATAGTAGTTTTTGCTATTACGATATACAAGCTGCTGCCAAAAAGCCTGATAGAAAACCTGCGTAACCGTGACTGGTACTATATTTCTATGTTCCCGAAACAAAAAACAAAAGGGGTAAAGCGTGTTTCACTGAGAGTGAAAATGACGCTTCTGGTCGGATTATCAACTACTATGGTAGCAACAGCAGCAATCGCTATATGTGTTTTGCAGTATCATTACTCCACAGTAGACAGATTTACAAGGCAGGCACAGAGGGCGAGCCGTGTTATTGCAAGTCATGTTGACGGCAGTATGATTGATGAATATATTGCAAAGGGAAAAGATGCTGAAGGCTATCTTGATACAGAGGGGCTTATGCAGTCCGTCAGTGATTCTTCGCCCGACATCAAATACATTTATGCTTACCGTATAGAAGAGGACGGAACACATGTTATATTTGATCTTGATACAGAAGATGTTGCAGCCAACAAGCCGGGCGAGGTTATACCGTATGATACAACGATAGAAAAATATGCCGATCTGTTAATCAAGGGCGAAGATATGCCTATGGATATAACCTATAATCAGTATGGATGGCTTCTGACAGTTTATTCTCCGGTAAAGGATGAGGATGGAAAAACACTCTGCTATGTCGGTGTTGATATGTCAATGGATAAACTGCACTCGGATGAATCTGCCTTTCTTGCGAAAATCATTTCACTGTTTGTCGGGTTCCTTGCGCTGATACGCACATATACTGTATGGCGTGCGGAACGCCGTATTATTGCTCCTGTCAAATCGATTGCAGATGCAGCCAAAAACTTTTCTTATGATACTCCTGCGGCACGTGAAGACAGTATGAAGATGCTTGACAGTCTTGATATACATACAGGCGATGAGATCGAAGAACTTTATGAAGCTTATCGCCGGGCTACTGCCGATACTGTCCGATATATTAACGAGATACAGCGGAAGAATGAGCAGATTACCCGTTTGCAGAACGGACTTATACTTGTACTTGCCGATATGGTAGAAAGCCGTGATCAGTGCACAGGCGATCATGTCCGCAAGACTGCAGCTTACTGTGAGATAATTCTGCGTCAGATGCAGAAGGAAGGTATTTATGCCGATAAGCTGACAGAAGGATTTATTCAGGAGGTTATCAATTCCGCACCGCTGCATGATGTAGGAAAGATAAAGGTTTCCGACATGATACTCAACAAGCCGGGCAAGCTGACCGATGAGGAATTTCACGCTATGCAGAAACATACTACCGCAGGCGGCGAGATTATCGACAGGGCTATTTCTACTGTCGGAGAGGAAACGGAGTATCTTAAAGAGGCGAAAAATCTTGCAGCATATCACCATGAGAAATGGAACGGAAAAGGCTATCCGGTCGGACTGTCCGGCGATGAGATACCGCTTTCCGCACGAGTTATGGCAGTTGCGGATGTTTTCGATGCTCTGGTATCACGGCGCAGCTATAAAGAGCCGTTTTCTGTGGAAAAAGCGCTGGATATTATCCGTGAAGGCTCAGGCAGTCATTTTGATCCGCAGATCGTCAAAGCATTTCTGGATGCGGAGGATGAAGTGCGTCGTGTGCAGAAGATGAACTTTGATCTTTAATTTTAATGTGGAATGTGGAAAGTGGAAAGTGGAATTATTTAAATTCTGCTAAGTTAGATGAAGTCATTTATGAATATCCACTTGGTAACTCTTACAAAGTAATATTAAACCAAAAGCCGCTGTACTCCGTTATGGAATACAGCGGCACTTTTGAGTATGACGGGCATATCAATGCTCTGCGGTGAAAGTCCGCTGGGAGGTAGTTACCGACTAACCCGAAAGCGACTCCCAAGGTTTGAATCGTGAGGTTCAGGCGAGAAGAAGGGATAGCGAAATCGTAGCCTGACGAACAGAAACCTGATACAAAGGCGCATTAAGCGGTAAGATGACTCAAGACATCGAAGCCCAAAAGGTAACCGTAACCTTAATGTGTAAATCAGACAGGTAGACGAGGAAAGAGTATTGATTTATCCCGTGAGGTCTCACAGGTGTGGTGGGAATAGTGA
>Ga0310695_10009543_pt1 | contig 14543 bp, 9 predicted proteins | sample RumenRJG_04DNA_FD_203882 | JGI IMG/M metagenome (GOLD analysis project Ga0310695, IMG submission 203882) | Bovine rumen microbial communities from Lethbridge, Alberta, Canada - RJG_04 (v2) (version 2) | ecosystem: Host-associated > Mammals > Digestive system > Stomach > Rumen | place: Canada... | reverse complement strand
CACGATCAGCGTAGACAGCGAGGTGTTGATGGTACGGGCCAGTGTCTGGTTGATACTGTCGTTGAACAGCGAGGCGAGTTCCTGCTTCGGGTGGAGCTTGATGTTCTCACGGATACGGTCGAATACCACCACCTTATCGTTGATAGAGTAACCGATAACGGTCAGGATAGCACCGATGAAGGTCTGGTCGATTTCCAGAGAGAACGGCATCCAGCCCCAGCAGAGCGAGTAGAGGCCAATCACGGCAAGGGTATCGATGGCCAGAGCTACAACCGAACCAACCGAGAAGCCGACGTTGCGGAAGCGGATGAGGATGTAGATGAAGATGAATACCAGTGCGAGGATAACGCTCACGATGGCTCCGTAGGTGATGTCCTTGGCCACCGAAGGACCTACCTTCTGCGAGCTGATGATGCTTCCGCCCTCACGAATGTCAGGGTTCTTGAACGACTGAACGTTGGCCTGCGATACCAGCTGAGCCTTCTTAAGAGCCTTGTAGAGGATGGTCTCAGCCTCGTCGTCGGTCTTCACGTCGTTAGACTCAATGTTCCAGTTGGTGCTTATGCGGACGGTCTTCTTCTCAGCGGCACCCAGTGCGATGACTGAAGTATTGGCAGGCTGGCCGGCCTTGTCGCCGATGGTGTTGACGAAGGCACCGTCGAGCACCTTGCGCACATCCTCTACGGGAACCTGCTTGTCGAGGGTGACAACGTAGTTGCGGCCACCGGTGAAGTCGATGCTCTGGCTCAAGCCGCGAACGAAGAAGCTGCCGATGAACACTACGGCTGCTACTGCTACGAAAACAAATGTTTTCTTGTAGAGCGACATGAACTTCACGTGTACGTTCTGCAGCAAGTTCTTAGACAGCGGAGTGCAGAACTTCTGTCCCAGCCACTTGTCCTTGCCCAGACGGTTCTCGTAAACCAGACGGGTGAGGAACACTGCGGTGAAGAACGAGCAGATGATACCGATGATCCATGTGGTTGCGAAGCCGCGGATAGGACCAGTACCTGTTACGAGCAGGATGATACCGGTTATAAGTGATGTGAGGTTGGAGTCGAAGATAGCCGAGAAAGCATTGCTGTATCCTTCCTGGAGGGCTTGCTTGATGCCCTTTCCGGCGCGCATCTCTTCCTTGATGCGCTCGTAGATAAGCACGTTGGCATCAACTGCGGTACCCAGCGTTAGCACGATACCGGCTATACCAGGCATGGTGAGTGCCGACTGGAACGAAGCCAGGATGCCGAGAGTGAAGAAGAGGTTGAGCAGCAGTGCGCAGTTAGCCATCATACCGGGGATGAAGTCGTACATCAGAACCATGTAGATCATAAGCAGTACGAAGGCGATGATGAACGAGGTGATACCCTGCTGGATAGACTGTGCGCCGAGAGTAGGACCAACCACCTCTTCCTGAACGATGCGGGCAGGAGCGGGCATACGTCCCGACTTCAGGGTGTTGGCAAGGTCTTTGGTGTCTTCGATGGTGAAGTTACCGCTGATTGACGACTGTCCGCCGGTAATCTCACCGTTGACGCGCGGTGCTGAGTAGACAACGCCGTCGAGAACGATTGCTATGGCCTTACCGATGTTGGCCTTGGTGAGCTGTGCCCACTCGCGGGCTCCCTCTGAGTTCATAGACATGCTGACCTCGGGCTTGCCGAAGTTGTCGAACTTGTCTTCGGCATCGGTAACTACGTCGCCCTCAAGCGGAGCGCGACCGTCGGCTGACGTGACGCGAAGAGCATGGAGTTCGTAGATGTTCTTGCTGTTGATGTGGTCGGCAGGCTTGGCACTCCAGAGCAGACGGAGGTCTGAGGGGAGCACTTGCTTAGCCAGTGGCGAATGGATGAGCTTGTTGATTTCGGCTGTGTCGCGTACATGGGCATATCCCACGAGGCTGAGAGCATCGCCGGGGATGGTCTGAAGCATGGCGAGCAGCGGATGCTCCTTCTTCAGCTTGGCCATCTGAGCGGCATCGGTGGCACCTGCTTTCTCGGCAGCATCGCTTGTTGAGGTAGCCTTAGCCTGGAACTTGCTTGTTGCAGGCTTCGAGGCATTCGAGTCGGCCTTGGCAATCTCTTTCTTGGCCTGCGTGCTGTCGCCCTTAGCTTCGGCCTTGGCCTTGGCTGCGGTGGCAGTGGTGTCTACCTTGGTCTCGCCGTTGGCCAGACGCTGGTCGAGCTGTACGAGATAGGGCTGCACCTCCTGATTGTTGTATGTCTCCCAGAACTCGAGGTTTGCACTACCCTGCAGCAGCTTACGCATACGCTCCGGCTCGCGGATACCAGGCATCTCGACCATCAGTCTGCCGTCCTGGCCCTCAAGCTTCTGGATATTTGGCTGCACAACGCCGAACTTGTCGATACGGTTGCGCACAACGTTGTACGAGTTTTCGATGGCGGCAGCAACCTCGTCGCGCAGTGCCTTCTCTACTTCGCTGTCCGAGCTCTGTGTGCTCACTTTGCCCTTGAGCTGCTGTGTGGCGAACAGCGTAGCCAGACGGCCACCGTTTGAATTCTTTTTGTAAGCATCAATGAAGAGCGAGATGAAGTCGCTCTGACTCGTTTCCTCGGCTTTCTTGGCCTCTTGCAGCGACTTCACGTAGACCGGATCGGTCTTGTGGTCGGCCAGCACGTCGATGACATCGGGCACAGAAATCTCAAGGATGACGTTCATACCGCCTTTGAGGTCGAGACCCAGACCAATCTGTGTCTCCATGCACTTCTGATAAGAGTAGATGCCAAGGTATTTGACAGAGTCCTTGTAGTTCTCTGCCTTGATGGGATCTACCTTCTCCAGTTCTGCTATCTTTCCGTCGTAGTAGTGTGTGGCTACCGAGAAAGACAGGTAGAAGAGGCTTGCAAGCGTCAGCAAGACGGCAATACAAATTACTAATCCTTTGTTTTGCATTTTTAATTATTTGTTTTGATTATTTCGTTTCAGTATTATCGATGCTTAGTGGCTGGCCGCACAAGCCTGTGTCAGGCGTTTGGGATAACTGTCAAAGGTTGCAAAAGCGGTTTTGCCATACAGCGTGCAAAGATAGCTAATTTCTTACATTATGAAAAATTTATGTAGTTTTATTCTTAAAAAAGGTAATGTTTCTAACGCTTTTTCAACCAGCAGTAGATGGGATAGTGGTCTGAAGCTGCCGTTTTGCGGTCGACGGTGGCCCCGTAAGGCTCCCAGTCGTCGCTGCAAAGTATGTTGTCGATGCGCACCAGCATCAAGTTGTGGTTGTAGGATGCACCGGGGCCGTTGCCGCTTGCCACGTAGCAGTCGGTGAGGTCTTTGGCAATGGTGTGGTGAACATAGGAAAGAGGGTGGTCGTTGAAGTCGCCGCAGACGATAATGCTGGCACCGCGGCTTTTCAGTTTCGCTATATAGTTGGCCACGCTGTCGGCCTGTGGCGCTCTTATCTCAACTGCTTGGGCAAGCATTTTGATGAGTTTCTTTGAATCTTTCTTTGCTTCGTTCTTGCTCGCGTCGCCTTTCACCATCTGGGTGAACTTGTCTTTTATTTCCTCGTTCAGGTGGTTGCTTTCAAGATGATTGTTGATTACAGTCACCTCTTTGCCGTCGATGTTCACAACCGAAGCCACCGAGAAATTGCCGCCGGAGGGATAGCTGATGATGCGTTTGCGCAGTATGGGGTACTTGCTGTAGAGCGTCATGCAGTATGCGCTGCCTCGTTCCAGCACCGTTGTGTCGCGATATTGATAGATGCTGTCGACTGTCTTGAGGGCTTTCCGCATCTGACCGTCGGGCACTTTAGCTTCTTGCAGGCACACGATGTCGGCTCCGCTCTCGGCTATATAGTCGGCTATCGGGCTGCGGAGGTCGGATGTGAGGGTCTTGCCGTTGAACATCTGCACGTTGTATGACAGCACTTTGATGGCTCCCTCGGGCGGTGTTTGCGGGTAGTTGAGGGGCAGATACGTGCGTATTGGCTGATAGCATACGATGAAACCCAGCAGTGGAAGCCATGCTTTTTTCCAACTGAACAACAGCCAAACGACGAGTAACGCGGTGTTGGCAGCCAAAGCTGCCGGAAACGGCAGTCCTATGCAAGCCAGCATAGGGTGCTCCGTTGGCTGGATATGTGAGGAATATCCCATTATAAGCATTGCCACGATGACGATAGCGTTCACCGTGGCAAGTATAGCCGATGCTATAATTTTTGTTTTTTTCAGCATAAGTGAATGATTATTTGCGGTTGCTGCTGTCGAAGAGGCGTTGCTTTTCGGCTTTCGACAGGCTTTCGTAACCGCTCTTTCTGATTTTGTCTAATATGCGGTCTATCTCCGCCTGCTCTTCCTGTTGGCGGCGGTTATAGTCCCAGTCGCTCTCGCGCCGTGTCTGCTCGGAGCGTTGTTCTTGTGTTGTAGTCTTTTGATGTCTGCGGCGTTCCCAGTTGGCGCGCATGTTGTTGAAAAACTGAGCCCCCTTGTTGGTGCCGAAATCGCCATAGTCGGAGTAGGGATGTCGCTTCCAGTAGCGTATCAGAATGAAGCCGAACAACATTCCTCCTAAGTGGGCAAGGTGTGCCACTCCGTCGTTCGACGTGCTGAAGGCCGAGAACAGCTCCACTGCGGCATAGCCAATGACGAACCACTTGGCCTTGATGGGTATGGGCAGCGGGAAAACGAACATCCTTTCGTTGGGGAATGTCATGCCGAAGGCCAGCAGTATGGCGTATATTGCACCCGAGGCACCCACCGTAGTGAGCATATTGAGGTAGGTTTCCAAGGGGATATTCATGCCGTTGCCCATGTCCTTCACCGAATACGAAACGAACTGGGCCAGCTCCTGCATCAGTCCGGCACCTATGCCGCACACCATGTAGTAGAACAGGTACTTCTTAGGCCCCCAGACGTTCTCCACCACGCACCCGAACATCCACAGCGCAAACATATTGAAGAAGATGTGTGTGAAGTTGCCGTGCATGAACATATAGGTCACGAGCTGGTATATTTGGAAGTTGGATGCCTTGAAGAAGTGGAGTCCGAAGATGTCATTGAGGTCAATGCCCGACATCGACAGCACTTGCGCGGCCAGAAAAGCCACGATGTTTATGATGAGCAGGTTCTTGGTGACAGTTGGAATATTGCGGAACATACTTGTTTTTTTGTTTTTATGTGCGGCAAAGTTACTATTAAGCGAGTGCATAACAAAAGCTTTTACATAATTTAAAACATTTTTCCTCGCCCATTTGAGGCATTGTGGCGAACTGGCTTGGCCTTTGGGCAAATGCAGCATAAAGGCTTTAAACTCTGCTTATTTAGCGCTGAAATAAGGGTTACAGCTCCCTTTTTCGTTGGTTTTGTTCACTTTTTTGCTTATTTTGTTTGATTTGTTAAAGTAAACATCTATATTTGCGAGTAAATTTGGTAATTAAAGGCCATTATTCATCAATCAATATTACTAAAGTTATGAACAAGACAGAATTAATCGAGAAGATTGCAGAAGGCTCTGGCCTTAGCAAGGTAGATTCGAAGAAGGCACTCGATGCCGCAGTAGCAGCCCTCAAAGATGCTCTCGTTGCAGGTGACAAGATTCAGCTGGTAGGCTTCGGCACATTCAGCGTTAGCGAGCGTCCGGCACGTGAGGGTATCAACCCCGCAACCAAGGAGAAAATCCAGATTGCAGCCAAGAAAGTTGCAAAGTTCAAGGCTGGTGCAGAGCTTGCTGATGCAATCAACTAATACTGTCATCGAGCTCGTATAAAAAAACAAAAGGGAAGCAGGCTTCGTGCGCTGCTTCCCTTTTTCTTGTCGGTTTCTGCTGCCGTTGATTTGCAGAATGTTGTCCAAGGCGGATTCGAACCACCACAAACAGAACCAAAACCTGTTGTGCTACCATTACACCATTGGACAATCCTGAAAATATCGGGCGCAAAGTTAGTGGTTTTTTAAGCCACGGCCAAATTTTTATAGTTGTTTTTTATCCGTCTGCCGGGCCTTGTCCTACTTCACAATCAGCAGCGAATAGTTCTTCTTGCCTTTCTGCACGAGCAGGTATTTGCCGTCGATCAGGTCGTCGGTACCCACCACTTGGTCGAAAGCAGCCAGTTTCTCCTTGTTCAGGCTCACTCCGCCACCTTTCACCAGCTTGCGCATCTCGCTCTTGCTGGGGAATATCTTCATTCCGTCGAGGTTGAAGAGGTCCACTGCCGGCTGTCCGAGCTGCGAGCGGTCGATGGTGTATTTGTCTACGCCGCTGAACACATCGAGCAGTGTCTGCTCGTCGAGCTTCAGCAGGTTCTCCTTTGTGGCCTTGCCGAAGAGAATGTTCGATGCTTCCTTTGCCATGTCGAGGTCTTCCTGCGAGTGAACCATCACCGTCACCTCCTCAGCCAGTCGGCGTTGCAGTGTGCGTCGGCCCGGATCCTGGCGGTGCTCCTCGATGAGTGCGTCGACCGTTGGCTTGTCGAGGCTGGTGAATATCTTGATGTACTTCTCAGCCTCGTCGTCGGCCACGTTGAGCCAGAACTGGTAGAACATATATGGAGTGGTGCGGTTGCGGTCGAGCCACACGTTTCCGCTCTCGGTCTTTCCGAACTTCTTGCCGTCGGCTTTGGTTATCAGCGGACAGGTCAGCGCGTATGCTTCGGCCTCGTTGCCCAGTGTGCGGCGTATGAGTTCGGTGCCGGTAGTCATGTTTCCCCACTGGTCGTTGCCGCCGAGTTGCAGCTTCACGCCTTTGGTCTTGTAGAGGTGCAGGAAGTCGTAGCCTTGCAGCAGCTGGTATGTGAACTCGGTGAACGACAGTCCGTCGCGTGCCGTTCCGTTGAGTCGTTGCTGCACGCTGTCCTTTGCCATCATGTAGTTCACGGTGATATGCTTGCCCACCTCGCGTGCGAAGTCGAGGAAGGTGAAGTCTTTCATCCAGTCGTAGTTGTTCACCATCTCGGCGGCATTGGCATCCTTGGCCTCGAAGTCGAGGAATTTGGCCACCTGTTTCTTTATGGCCTCCTGGTTGTGGTATAGTGTTTCGCTGTCGAGCAGGTTGCGTTCCTGGCTCTTTCCCGACGGGTCGCCAATCATTCCCGTTGCTCCTCCGACGAGGATGATGGGCTTATGGCCGCAGCGTTGCAGATGACGCAGCATCATCACTCCGCACAGGTGTCCTATGTGCAGCGAGTCGGCTGTTGGGTCGGTGCCCAGATATGCTGTCACCATTTCTTTCTGGAGCAGTTCCTCGGTGCCCGGCATGATCTGAGCAAGCATACCGCGCCATTTCAGTTCTTCTACAAAGTTCTTTATCATCTGTGTATGGTTGTTGAGGTTTTCATTTCTTCGTTGCCTGTGGCTTGCTGAGCGTGTCGCTGTCAGGGCACGGGGTCGTATCCGGAGCCGCCCCAGGGGTTGCATCTGAGTATGCGCCAGATGGCGAGTGCCAGTCCTTTTATCGGTCCGTATTTCTTCAGCGCCTGGCGGGCATATTCCGAGCAAGTGGGTGTGAAGCGGCAGGCGGGTGGGGTATAGGGCGAGATGGCTTTCTGATAGAACTCTATCGGCAGAAGCAGCACGCGCGTGATGATTTTCGATATAAGCGTCATATCTTTTCTGCCATGCGGCGGATTAGGTTTTCAACTTTGGCTTCCACGTTGCGGCTGTCGTGTGGCCGGCTGTCTATCCAAAGAAATGCCACGAGCAGCTGCTTGTCGTCCTTGTCTGTCATGGCTCTTGTCAGGGTGTCCTTGTGGCGTCGGTAGGCTTCGCGCACCTGCCGCTTGGCTCTGTTGCGGTCCACGGCGTGTCTGAGGTGCCGTTTGGGAACGCTCACCATCATCTGCACAGCCGGCTGACCGGGCTTTCTGTCGGTGGTGGCGGCTATCATTCGCAAGGGAAAGGCGGCCAGCGAGAGGTTCTTGCCGGCAGTGAAGAGCTGTCTGATGTGAGTCCTGCTGCATATCCGCTCTTCCTTTCGCAGTGTGAATATGCCCGTTTTGGTCATGCTCTCTCGACGGTTGAGGCGCGTGTTATTTGTTTTTCTTCAGATAGGCTTGCAGTGCGCTGGTCATCGAAGGGTATTCCTTCGACGGAGCTTCGAGGTCGAGGCGGAAGCCTTCTGCCACCACTTCTTTGGCCGTAGCGGGTCCGAAGGCTCCTATGCGGATGTCGCCCTGCTCGAAGTCGGGGAAGTTCTTTTTCAGTGCTTTCATGCCCGTGGGGCTCGAGAAGATAAGCATATCGTAGTCGAACGCCGCCTTCTCCTCCTCGGTGAAGTCGTTGCTCACGGTGCGATACATCACGCACTCGGTGTGTTGCAGCTTCTTGGCATCGAGCATGGTAGCTATGCTGTCGTTGTGTACGCTGCTCAGCGGCACGAGATACTTCTCTCCCTTGTGTTTAATCATCGTCGGAACCAGGCTTTCTATCTTGCCGGTCTCGCCGAAGAACACTTTGCGCTTGCGATACTGCACGTATTTCTGGATATACAGGGCCACGGTTTCCGTGATGCAGAAATATTTCATCGTGTCGGGGATAGTCAGTCGCAGCTCCTTGGCCAGCCGGAAGAAGTGGTCGATGGCATTGCGCGAGGTAAAGACTATCGCGGTGTGGTCGAGAATGGAAATCTTCTGCTGGCGGAACTCCTTTGTCGAGAGGCCCTCTACCTTGAAGAACGGACGGAACACAAAGCTCACGCCGAACTGTTTCTCAATGTCGTAGTATGGCGACTTCTCGCTTGTGGGTCTGGGTTGCGATATAAGAATCTTCTTTACCATCGTGCTTTTTTATTTTGGTGTTGTCTTGCGCGGCTGTCGGCAGGTGGCTGTCGGAGCCTTTCAAATCTGCAGACGGCTGCTCAGCATCGACATAAGGCCGGCGAGCGAAGCCATAGGCATCAATTCGAGGGCGCAAAGGTACAGAAAAAACTGCAAATAAAGTCTTGTTTGTCGGAAAAAGATGCAAAAAGCCTTGTAAAACGTAAGGATTTTGATAGTTATTGCAACGATTAGCAACGTGACGAGCCACGCTTGCGGTGATATGTCGAGATAGACGAGCAGCAGCACGAGCGGGAACAGTGCCACTCCTTCGAGGGCAGTGAGGTAGAGCCATGTCTTCCACCACTGCTGGCGGCTCTGCTTGCCGAAGAAAACCCAGTTCACGATGCTGTAGAGAACGGCTTTCAGCAGGAAGTAGCCGAAGAAGACGGCGCAGAAGATGCCTATCACCGCTAAGGGCGAGTCGATGCTGAAGCTCATGCCCATCACCTCGCGCGCGTACATATAATATAATATACCCCCCATCAGGGCCGTCTGGAGCACCAGCACCAGCTGAAGGTTCACTTCTGCCGTTGTCTCGCCGATGTTGGCAGTGCGCCGCGAGGAGTGGAAGAAACTGCGCGTCTGGCGCACAATGAAGTCGCGCGTGCTGCTTATCAGCACTGTCGCCACGATGAAGAATACCAGCAGCAGCCCTGTGATGACGTTGTCGTTGGCAACGTTGTAGGGTGCCGGGTCGCCAGCCACGCCGTTGCGGTCGAGTCCCAGCTCGGGGTGGAAATATTTGCTGCCGGCAAAGAAGCCATAGTCGGTGAGCTTCAGCTCCGATGGTTTCTTTGTCGGCGTTGCGTTCACTCCGAAGGTGGCCAGTGTGTCGGCCTGCGCCACGGAGTCGAGCTGTGTGGAGTCGGTAGGTGCGTATGGTTTCACGCTGTCTTGCTTTTTCTCTCCGGTTCAGTGTCGTGTCAGAACCCGTATAGCCTGTCCTCTATTTGAAAAACTCCTTCCTGATAGCTTCCACGCAGTCGAGCTTCTCCCACGTGAAGAGCTCCACGTCAATCTCTCGTGTCTCGTGGTAGTGGCTGGTGAAGGTCTTTTTCACGGTGCGGCACTCGCGGCCCATGTGTCCGTAGACTGCCGTCTCGAGGTACATGGGCTGGCGCAGCTTCAGCCTGCGCTCGATGGCTTTGGGTCGCAGGTCGAACAGCTGGCCCACCTTGCGGGCTATCTCGCCGTCGCTCATGGGCACCTTTGCCGTGCCGTAGGTGTCGACATAGATGCTCACGGGCTGTGCCACGCCTATGGCATAGCTCAGCTGCACCAGCATTTCGTCGGCCACGCCTGCCGCAACCATGTTCTTGGCAATGTGGCGGGCGGCGTAGGCTGCCGAGCGGTCCACCTTCGACGGGTCCTTGCCCGAGAAGGCGCCGCCGCCGTGGGCTCCCTTGCCTCCGTAGGTGTCTACGATTATCTTGCGTCCCGTCAGACCGGTGTCGCCGTGCGGTCCGCCGATGACGAACTTGCCCGTGGGGTTGACGAAGTATTTTATCTCGCCGTTGAAGAGGCTGAGCACCTTCTCGTCGAGCCCTTCCTTCACGCGCGGCATGAGGATGTTCTTCACGTCGTCTTCTATCTGGCGCAGCATCATCTGCTCGTCGTCGAGGAACTCGTCGTGCTGGGTTGAAACCACTATGGTGTCGATGCGCAGCGGATGGTGGTCGTCGCTGTATTCCACCGTCACCTGGCTCTTAGAGTCGGGGCGCAGGTAGGTCATCTGCCGTCCCTCGCGCCTGATGTCGGCAAGCACCTTCACTATGCGGTGGGCCAGCGAGAGCGACACAGGCATGAACTCCGAGGTTTCGTTGGTGGCATAGCCGAACATCATGCCCTGGTCGCCGGCACCCTGGTTGTCCTCTTCCTCGCGCTCAACGCCTTGGTTTATGTCGCTGCTCTGCTCGTGGATGGCTGTGAGCACGCCGCACGAGTTGCCGTCGAACTGGTATTCGGCCTTGGTGTAGCCAATGCGGTTGATGGTCTTGCGGGCTATCGTCTGCAAGTCGATGTACTCCGTGGAGCGCACCTCGCCCATAATCACCACCTGGCCGGTTGTCACCATCGTCTCGATGGCTGTGTGGGCGTGTTCGTCGTAGGCCAGAAACTGGTCGAGCAGTGCGTCGCTGATCTGGTCGGCCACCTTGTCGGGATGGCCTTCCGATACTGACTCTGATGTAAATAGGTATGGCATAATTACTTTCTTTGTTGTCTGATTTGCCTGCAAAGGTACGGTTAAGTGAGAGCAAAACAAAGAAAAGAATTTTCTTTTTTTGCCGAACGTGAGTACCTTCGCTGTTTTTTGGGGCTGGCTTCCATGCAATCACTGCCCCTTCGGGGCGTAAGCTGTCCCCAATTCCCTCGCCCAGCTCCATTCCCGAGGGAGGAGGCTATCCTCTGCCACTCGATTAACGGCCTGAAAGGCCAACAATATGTCAGCCCAAGGCAGCGCCTTGGGGGACGGAAAGCAATGATTAACGGCCTGAAAGGCCAACAATACGTCAGCCCAAGGCAGCGCCTTGGGGAACGGAAAGCAATCAACATTCGCCCTGAAAGGGCAAAAGAATACAAATAGAACAATGATTTTGCCCCTTCAGGGCGTTATCCCTGCTGCATCCTTTTCCGCAGGGCGTTGCCCTGGGCTGACGTATCAATGCCCCTTCGGGGCGCTTAACCTGAATTGGTGAGCTTACCCCGGCCCTCCCGAAGGGAGGGGGAATAGCGCCCATGTTCAGGCGGATATGTTATCCGCCTGAGCCGAGTATAAGGATTTTTAATCCGCAATACCCTGCGGTGCAACCTCCAAGGAAGAGGGGGGTGGGTGTCAGCTCCCTCCCTTTGGGAGGGCTGGGGTGGGCTCCTCTTTGTTTATCGGATAATATATCCTCATACTCTATGCAGGCGGATAACATATCCGCCTGAACGAATGTGGCCTGAACGGGGCCAGTACACGCGAGATAAATACGGCCTGCGCTCGAGCTTGCTCGCTTTCAAAACAAAGTGGAGAAAGAAAGGCCAACAATATGTCAGCCCAAGGCAGCGCCTTGGGGGACGGGAAGCAATGATTAACGGTCTGAAAGGCCAACAATCAGTCAGCCCAAGGCATCGCCTTGGGTATTTGTTTATACGTCAGTGTCGCCCCGCAGGGGCAAAAGAATGAAAAGCAGCTTCCCCTTCCCACAGCCTTTTGTGTGAGTTCTTATTCTTTTGCCCTTTCAGGGCGTTATCCCTGCTATACCCTATTCCCAGGGCGTTGCCCTGGGCTGACATATCACTGCCCCTTCGGGGCGCTTAACCTGAATTGGTGAGCTTACCCCGGCCCTCCCGAAGGGGGGATAGCGCCCATGTTCAGGCGGATATGTTATCCGCCTGAGCCGAGTATAAGGATTTTTAATCCGCAATACCCTGCGGTGCAACCTCCAAGGAAGAGGGGAGTGGGTGTCAGCTCCCTCCCTTTGGGAGGGCTGGTGTGGGCTCCTCTTTGTTTATCGGATAGCATATCCGCACGAACGGTAGCAACCTGAACGTTTGTAGAATTGTAGGATAGCAAATCCGTCGAGTAGGGAGTGTCTTGATAATCAGGGTTTTAGCTGTTTTAGTTTCGCAACCTGCCTTGGGAATGTTTCTCCAGCAGCCCCGGAGTAACCTTACAGAGGCTCTGGAACAATGCTACAGGATAGCTGTAACAAATCTCCGGGGCTGCTGGAGTAAGTTTACGGAGCCGCCCGTAAAATGCACTGAGTGATAATCTGTGCGAAAAAACGCAGAAAAAGCATTATTTTTGCATAAAAATATCGTGTTAAGAAACTTTTTTTATATATCTGCCGACTATTAGAGGCGTTTCGTAAGAAGTGTTAAACAACCTAAACCAAACGTGCCGTATTACAAACGACTTTCACAACATTATTTATAAAAACTGTAACAACATGAAGAAAACTTACTTAATGTTTGCTCTTTTGCTCTCACTGATGGGAGTGAATGGGGCATTGGCACAGACAGTTGTCAATGAAGGTTTTGAGGACTGGACCTCTGCCGGAGTCGCTGATGGCTGGCTTTTGATAAATGGCGCCACCTACGGCAACTCGTACACTTATGATTACGTGGTGGGTTCCACTGACTTTACTCCAAAAAGTGGCACCAAGTGTCTTGGCAACAGTAGCCATAGTGCTGAACAGGGTACAACAGCTTCTCCTATGATTGTAACCCCCCCAATGACAGGCACGTTCACTTTCAAGTTCAGAAAGTACAACAGCTCCAGCTCTACCAAAGGTTATATCAATGTCTTTGAGTACGACGAGAACACTGGAGCTGCAACTGGCAGTTCGGTTTGGACTTGCCGACCTAACGGTATCAATGAGGCAACATCTAATTATCAAGATGCTACCATCAACGTAGGTACTACAGCCAAGCGTTATGCTATATATCTGGCTAAAGTAAGTATCGACGACCTCAGTTTCACCGGCGTTGATGCAGCCACCGACGGCCCGGCACTTAAAGTGACGGGTGCCACCGACGGCGCACTCAACTTCGGTATGGTTAACCCGGGTGCAACGAAGACTCTTACGCTGAGCAACCCCGGAACGGAGAGCATCACAGTTAACATAGCCACCACCGGCGGCTTCACAGCCAACCCGACATCGGCAACCATAGCAGCAGGCGAGAAGCAGACACTCACCATCACTGCTCCTGATGCCACCGCAACGGGCAAAGTGACCATCACTCCCACCGTTGCCGGCGTTGATGCCGTGACCGTCACCCTCAGTGCAACTGTGAAAGACCCCAACAAGGTGTTCGAGACTCTGGCAACAGGCTCTATTCCTGAAGATTGGACAAGTACAAGCTGGTCTTTTACAACAGGCTATGCCTATACGAGTTCTTGGTATGAGGCAAGCAATGCCCGACTGATAACCCCGCTCTTGACCGTTAAAGAAGGCGAAGTGTTTATGATTGAAGCAATGGGAACTAGCTCAAGCTACCAGACTTTCTTCATAGAATACTCTGCCGACAAGACAAACTGGACTAAGTCTGCTACCACTATCAATCTTGGTTCGGATTGGGCAAGCTATAGTGTTTCCGATATTCCTGCCGGAAATTATTACATTGCCATCCATGCTTCGCAGGCACGCGTGCGCAACTTCTACGGCGGTGAGCTGCCTATGGAGGCAAAGATGAAGGTTACACAGCCCGAGTCGCTCGACTTCGGTGTTGTTGATGCCACGACAACAAAGACCTTTACCATTGCCAATACAGGTAGGGCTGAGCTAACAGGCATCAGCGTGGCTTCCTCTGGAGAGACTTTCACCATCGCCGACGCACCCACAACGCTTGCCGCAGGCGAAAGTGCCGAGGTTTCAATCAATATGTCGGCAGCTGCCACGGGCGTGTTCAGCTCAACCATTACGGTCAGTGCCGACGGACAGGAAAGCGTAACGTTCGACGTGACGGGAATAGTTCTGCCCGAAGGACTGAGCGTTATCGACTTCAACGACAACAAACTGCCTAACGGTTGGGAGCTGACTTCGTCTAACAAGTGGTCGTTCTCCGACGGTAAGGCTTATGCCACTTCTGTTGCCGACATGGTTACGTCGGAGCTGGAGCTGAGCCAGGGTGACATGATTGTCATCAAGGCTTCAAGCTATGACAATTACGACAACAATTATCTCACTATCTCGGGTTCTGCTGACGGCGGTGCTACATGGACAGCATATAGCAAGAAGTTTGTATCGCGCAGCCAGATACCATACGGTTCATACGCAACGCT
>Ga0310695_10009542_pt1 | contig 14543 bp, 16 predicted proteins | sample RumenRJG_04DNA_FD_203882 | JGI IMG/M metagenome (GOLD analysis project Ga0310695, IMG submission 203882) | Bovine rumen microbial communities from Lethbridge, Alberta, Canada - RJG_04 (v2) (version 2) | ecosystem: Host-associated > Mammals > Digestive system > Stomach > Rumen | place: Canada... | reverse complement strand
GCTCCGGCCACTTCGCGACGCAGCGGTCGAAGAGCGCCTTGAGCTGGCCGGCGATCGAGAAGTAGTACACGGGCGTGCCGAACACGACGGCGTCCGCCCTGCAGATCTTCTCGACGATCGCGTTGGCGTCGTCCTGGATCACGCACTTTCCGAGTTTCTGGCAGGCATAGCAGCCGGTGCAGAACCCGATCTTCTTGTCCTTGAACCGGATGACCTCGGCCTTGTTGCCTGCGGCCTTCACGCCCTTCGCGACTTCCTGGCAGAGCGCGTGGGAGTTGGAGTTCGGGCGGAACGATACCGAAATGATCAGAACGCTCTTTGTCTTCTTCGCTGTCATCTTCATGGGCATAGCAAAATCTCCGTTAGGTTCTTAAATCTACGCGCAGACGCGCATGGTTCCAATAATATATCATTTCTCCGGTGCGCAGGACGCCTCTTTCGCGACGATTTTTCAGCTGGCAAATTGCCTCGCAGCAGTACATGCCTATATTATACCATCACTCGCTCGCCTTGCGGACGAGGAGCGTCCACGTGCCATCGCCGTTGTCGGAGACGCGGAGCACCTGGTGTCCTTCGTCCTTGAAGCTGCGCGGCACGTTCTGAATCGGCTCGCCGTCATTCATACGCACGGCGAGGGTCTGCCCGATCTCAAGTTCTTCGATTGCCATCTTCGCCTTTACGAAGGTTACAGGGCAGACGACGGCCGTGATGTCGACGGACGCGTCGGCCGTTGTTGAATTGTTTTCATCAGCCACGGGCGGCCTCCTTTATCGCCTCCCTGAACTTCTCGCTACCGACGCGGTCTAGCGTCGCGCGGAAACGCTCGCCGCTCTTCGCGTTCTCGGCGAAGAACGAAATCGCGGCATCGCATACGCGCAGGAGCGCGTCGTGATCGTCGATGAACGGAACGACCGGCTCGCCCGTCGCGATGCGGTTGCCGAAGGTTCCGGCGAAGGAGACGATGTAGCCCGGCGTCGTGTCCCAGGCGTCGACCGGACACGCGAAGACGCAACGTCCGCAGAAGTTGCACTTCGCCTCGTCGAGGACGATCGCGTCGGCGTCGAGCGTCAACGCGCCGCGCTTGCACGCCTTCACGCAAACGCCGCAGCGGATGCACGATTCGCGGCGCCAGCGGACGCGGAGACCACCCTTCACGCCCACGTCGTTCTCCTCGGCCTTAAGGCAGTTGTTCGGGCATCCCGTGACGCCGAACTTGAACTTGTGCGGCAGCTCGCGTCCGAAATAGCGCTCGCTCAGCTCGCGGGCAACGGCCTGCGCGTCGATGCATCCGTTGGGGCACACCTCGCTGCCCTGGCACGCCGTGACGGTGCGCACGCGCGGTCCGCACACGCCGGGATAGATGCCTCCTTTGGCCAGCATTTCCTTAACCGCCGCGACGTCCTTCGCCTGGATGAACGGGATCTCGATTCCCTGGCGCGAGGTAAGATGCACATAGCCGTGTCCGTAGGTCTTCGCAGTCTCGATAACGGCCGCGAGCTGCTCCGCCGTGACCGTGCCTCCGACGACGCCGAGGCGCAGGGAGAAATGGTTCTTCTGCTTCTGCCGCATGAACCCACCCTTCTTGAGGATGGCGTAGTCGATTGTCTGGTTGTCGGACATTTAAGTCTCCTTGCTTGAATTTTGTCTCTTTACCCCGATCGCCACTATTCTACCAAAAGTTCGTCTTTGAAAGCAATGCCGCCGGCGATTGTGAACGAGTTGAGAACTGGTTTGTCGGCGTCTGCCAAAGATAGGATGAGGTAGCTTGCGCGCGGATCGCGCGCAAGGCGGATGTCCTCCTCCGATGGACGAGACGGCGTCTCCGGGTGGGAATGCCAGTTCCCAAGTGAACGCAGTCCGTTCGCCCGCTGGTTCTTGATCGCGACGAGCTGAGCCTGCGGGGTGAGGCTGAAGTGCTCGTTCGAATGATCGGCGTTTTCGAGCAGATAGACCTTTTCTATCCGCCGCACGCCGTCCGCCTCGCTTCCCGCGACTAGTCCGCACGCCTCCTCGGGCAGGCACGCTCTCGCATGGGCCACGATTCTTTCGAAATCGACTTTCGAAATCACAACCTTCATCGCCACCTCACTTCCGTAGATCGCACGCCGCCTGCGCGTAGTCGACAGGCTCGGTGATCGACGGACGCTCGCCGCAGACGGCGCATTTTCCGTTCCATGCAGGGAGCTTCACCTTGTGGAACCTGTTGGAAAGCGCGTCGTATGTAAGCAGCGCGCCCGTCAGGAGCTCGCCTTTCCCGAGGATGAACTTGACTGCCTCCATCGCCTGCAGCGAGCCAATCACGCCGCCCATCGCGCCGATCACGCCCGCCTGACGGCACGTCGGCACGGCATCCTTCGGCGGCGGTTCTTTGAAGACGCAGCGGAAGCACGGACCCTGACCGGGAACGTACGTCATGAGCTGTCCGTTGAACCGCAGGATGCCGGCGTGGCAGAACGCCTTCTTCTCCAGGACGCAGGCGTCGTTGATGAGAAACTTCGCCGGAAAGTTGTCCGTACCGTCGATCACGAAATCGTAGGGACGGACAAGTTCGCGGATGTTCGCCGAATACGCAAACTGACGGTGCGTTACAACCTTGACGTCCGGATTCATCGCCGCGATCGTCTCGGCCGCGGACTGCACCTTCGGCTTGCCGACATCCGCCGTGCCGTGGATGATCTGCCGCTGGAGGTTCGAAAGGTCCACGACATCGGCGTCGACGATTCCGATAGTCCCGACTCCCGCCGCGGCGAGGTACATCGCAGCGGGCGCGCCGAGTCCACCTGCGCCGACGATCAGCACCTTGGCCTCCAGGAGCTTCTTCTGTCCCTTAGCTCCGACTTCCTTGAGAAGTATGTGGCGCGAGTAGCGTTCTATCTGAGTATCTGAAAGATCCATTAGCGGCCTCCTCCCATGAAGTAGAGAAACTCCACGACATCGCCCGGAGCGAGAACGGTCGCGGCCTCGTCGGACTTCGCTATGAAATTCTCGTTGATCGTCACCGTGACGTATTCCGACGACTCGACCTTCTCCTGAACGATGAGGTCCTTGAGCGGAAGTCCATCCGGCACTTCCTTTTCCGTTCCTGAAACTGTTATCTTCATTGCTGTTCTCCTTTGGTGTCTGTTTCGATTGCGGTTGTGAAATCCTGCACGAGGTCCTCTGGATCCTCGATCCCGACGCTCACCCGCAGCGTGTCGTCGAACACACCTGCGGCCGTGCGTTCCTCCGGCGTGTTGTGCGCGAAAAGCGTCGTGGCCGGATAGATGACGAGCGTTCGCACGTCTCCGATGTTGGAGGCGATGGTGGCGTACCTGAGCCGCTCGGCAGTGCGCAGAGCGCGCTCGCGCGAGCCGAGGCGGAGCGTGAGTATTCCGCCGGCAAGTCCGTCGCGGAACTGACATCGCGCGAGCGCGGACTGCGGATGCGTGTCGAGCGACGGATGGTTGACCGTCACGCCGGGAATCGCGGCGAGCGCGTGCGCGAGCACGGACGCGTTGCGGCAGATGCGCTCCATGCGGAGTCCAAGCGTCTCCACGCCAACGAGGTTGAGATAGGCGTTGAACGGCGCGAGACATCCGCCGAAGCACGGCATCACGTCCTGCCGCAGCCGCACGTGCGCGGCGAGCGGACCGAACTGCCGGAATGGCGCGAGCGCGGGATAGCGGTCGAAGTCCCAGCGGAAGCGTCCCGAGTCCACGACTATTCCCGAAACGCCGTTGCCGGATCCGTTGATGTACTTGGACGTCGAATGGATGACGATGTCGGCACCGAGCTCCAACGGACGGACGAGGAACGGCGTCGCGGTCGTGCTGTCGAGGACGAGGGGAAGTCCGTGCGCGTGCGACCACTCCGCGACAGCGCGGATGTCCGCCACGCCAAGCCCGGGATTCGAGATCACCTCGCCGAACACGAGGCGCGTCCGGTCCGTGACGAGCGACTCGAGTTCGTCGGGCGTGAAATCCGGAACGTACCGAACCGTTATGCCGAGGTTCCGCAGAAGCGCGTTGAACTGGATCGTGCCGCCGTAGAGTCCGGCGGATGCGAGAACCTCGTCGCCGGCGGTGAGGATGGTCTGGAACGTCTGCGCCACGGCTGCCATTCCCGACGCGCACGCGACGGCGGCGAAACCGTGCTCCAGCGCGGCGACGCGCCGCTCGAACGCCGCGACGGTCGGATTGCCGACGCGCGTGTAGACGAACCCGGGCGCGCGGTTCGCGAACACGCGCTCCAGGTCCTCCATCGTCCGGTATGCGAACGCGCTCGCCTGCACGATGGGCGCTATCGTCGCGCCCTGCGCCGCGGCCTCCTGCCGGCCCGCATAAAGTACATCCGTATTGAAACCCATGCGCGGCCCTCCCTCAGATCACATAGTCTCCGCTCCAGTCCTCGCCGTTGCGGAAGATGCGGCGCGACGTCGCGACGAGCCACACCTTGTCCTGAACCTTCACGGGGTCTGCGACATACTCGGCGTGCGACTGGTGGACATACAGCAGGTTGCGCGATTCGTCGACAAGTTCGATCTTCACGAGCGATCCCGCCGTGAGGACGCGAATAACCTCGGCCGCGATGCCGCCTTCCAGGGGACGCGCCCTGCGGATCGCGAAATCGTGCGGACGAACGAGCATCTTCGCCTCCGCGTCGTCGCTCTCCGCGCCCTTCGCGCCGAACACCGCCTTGTCGCGCTCGAAGCGTCCGTGGAAGATGTTGACCTCTCCGAGGAAGTGCATCACGAACTCCGTCTTCGGATTGGAGAAGAGCTCGTTCGGCGATCCGATCTGCTCGATGCGCCCCTTGTTCATGACGACGACCTGGTCGGCCACCTCAAGCGCCTCCTCCTGGTCGTGCGTGACGAAGATGGAGGTCACGTTGATCGTGTCGTGGAGATGGCGCAGCCAGTGGCGGAGCGATGCGCGCACCTGCGCGTCGAGCGCGCCGAACGGCTCGTCGAGGAGCAGGACCTTCGGCTCGATGGCGAGCGCTCGCGCGAGCGCGACGCGCTGGCGCTGTCCGCCCGAAAGCTCGTCGGGGTATCGCGAGCCGAGGCGCGAGAGCTGCACGAGATCGAGCATGTCGGCGACGCGCTTCTTGATCGTCGCCTTGTCGGGACGCTCCGCGCGCGGCTTGACCGTAAGCCCGAACGCAACGTTGTCCGCGACCGTCATCTGGCGGAAGAGCGCGTAGTGCTGGAAGACGAAGCCGACCTTCCGGCGGTTCACCGGCGAATTGAGCGCCGAGACGCCGTCGAAGAGAATGTCGGCGCCGGGCTTTTCGTCCGCCCGCTCCAGTCCCGCGACCGTGCGCAGGAGCGTCGTTTTGCCGCAGCCGGACGGACCGAGTATCGCGACGAGCTTGCCCGTAGGTATCGTGAGCGAGATGTCGTCCAGCGCCTGGAAGTCGCCGTAGTGCTTGCTGATGTGGTTGATTTCTATGCTCATGGATCATGCCCCCTTCCGTTGGATGCGGCGCTCCAGAAAGCTCTTGACCGTTATCGTCACGACGGCGACGAGCGACAGGACGCTTGCCGCCGCAAACGCCGCGGTGAAACTGTATTCGTTGTAGAGTATCTCGACGTACAGCGGAAGCGTATTCGTCTCGCCCCGGATGTGTCCGGAGACGACGGATACCGCGCCGAACTCGCCGACGGAACGCGCAAGGCAGAGGATGACTCCGTAGAGAAGTCCCCAGCGGATGTTCGGGAGCGTGACGCGCCAGAACATCTTCCACGGGCTCGCGCCAAGCGAAAGCGCCGCCTGCTCCTCCATCGATCCCTGCTCGCGCATCAGCGGTATCAGCTCGCGCACGACGAACGGGAACGTCACGAAGAGCGTCGCGATGATCACGCCAGCAGTCGAGAAGACAAGTCGGACTCCATGCGCGTCGAGCCAGGGTCCGATCCATCCGTTGCGCGGTCCGAGCAGGAGGATGAAGATGAGTCCGGCGACAATCGGCGAAACGGCAAACGGCAGATCGATGAGCGAGATGAGGAACGTACGTCCCTTGAAGTCGAACTTCGCTATCGCCCACGCCATGACGACGCCCATCACCGTGTTGACCGGCACGACGATCACGGTCGTAAGCAGCGTCAGCTTGACGGCCGACAAGGTGTCCGCGTCGCACAGCGCGTTCCACCACGCGGCGATGCCTTTCGAGAAGGCCTCCTTCACGATGATGCCGAGCGGCAGCACGAGAATCAGCGCAATCGTTAGGACGGCGAGCGTCCCGACTACGACATGAAAGGCGAATCGGGTGGAGTTTCCAGCTTCTCTGCTCATGAATGGTGCCTCCCGTTGAAGAATCTGTTGATGCCGAATATTAGAAGAAGCGATATGGTCAGCATCGCCAGCGCGATGGCCGTCGCTCCCGCATAGTCAAACTGCTCCAGCTGCGTCACGATGAGGAGCGAGGTGATCTCCGTCTTCATCGGCGCGTTTCCCGCTATGAATATGACCGTGCCGTATTCGCCGAGTCCGCGCGCGAACGCGAGCGAAAAGCCAGTGAGCAATGCAGGCGCGAGAGTCGGGACGATAACCCGCCGCCACGCCGTGATGCGCGAGGCTCCGAGCGACATCGCCGCGTCCTCGAGTTCCGTGCCGAGGTCGATAAGCGCCGGCTGGAGAGCGCGCACAACGAAGGGAAGTCCGATGAAAAGGAGCGCAAGCGTGATGCCGAGCGGGGTGAAGGCGATCTTTATTCCGAGCTTTGCGGCGAGCGAGCCGATCGGACCGTTAGGAGCGTACATCGTCACCATGGCGATTCCGCAGATTGCGGTCGGCATCGCGAACGGAAGGTCGATGAGCGCGTCAAGGATGCGCTTGCCGGGTATCTTTATGCGCACGAGGGCGTACGCGATGATTCCGCCGAGAAACAGGTTGACGAGCGCAGCGAGAAGCGCGGTGCCGAACGTCACGCGGAATGACGCGAGCACGCGCGGACTGAACGCCTTCTCGACGAACTTCGGGAATCCGCGAACGAGTCCGGCGCGTATGCGCTCGCCGCGCGTTACCTCCTGGAGCTCCACTTCGGCTGGCGACACTTCGGCTGCCTCTCCGTACGCGACGGCGGCGACTGTCTCCGCAGAAAGATCGGCGTCCGCAGGCGCGATCGTCTTGTCGTCCGTATCGCCCGCGCGCAGATAGACGGTCTCGCCCGTCGGCGCGCCGTCGGATATCACGCGGTAGGGCATCTCCTCGAATCCGATCGCAAGAGTGTTCACGACCAATGTGAAGAGCGGCAGCAGCACAAGGATGCCGAGCCACACGACCGTAGTGGCGAAGCTCGGACCGAAACCAGGGAGGACACTGTATTTCTTCCACTTTATATCCATGTGCGATCTCCTTCCGCGTCAAATGATGAATCCGTCGGCGGCGGGATCCGGAAGAACATGCCGCTCGACGAGAAGGTCGATTATCTCCTCGACCTGCCCTTCCACGGTGCGGTCCGCACTTGCCTCAAAGCGAATTGCCGGAAGTTTCGAAGCGAGCCGTTCCGCGATTTCGGCGGCATGCGCGCCGGTTATCGCGACGACAGCGCCGGACGTATGGTACACCGCCCTGCGCGTCGGAGCGACGGCGGCGATGATCATTCCCGCGGCTGCGGTCTGGTTGCTGATCGGGTCGACGAGTATGAAGCGTCCCGTCGCGCGGTTGCGCTCGTAGGGGTCGAACGCGAGCGGCGTCGTCGTCTCCACGACGACCTCCGCGATGGCGTTCAGTCCGAGCTTTGCCGCCGGAAGTCGCTCGCGCGTGTTGACGTCGATCTGCGCCGTGATCTCCTTGACGAACGCCTTGCGCCATCCCGAGCCGTGGCGGAACAGGTATTCCTTGCCGGGCACGAGCTGTTCATGGTCCATCCACACAAGGTTCGCGGAAAACGCCGAGGACACTTCGGGGAGTTTTCCGGTGTGAACGATGAGATCGCCGGACGAAATGTCGATCTCGTCCTCGAGCGTCAGCACGACGGACTGCGGCGGAAACGCGTAGGGGAGATCACCGTCGGCCGTCACGATGCGCGCGACGCGGGACGTCTTGCCGGACGGAAGCACCGTGACCGAGTCGCCCAGATGGACCACGCCAGACGCCACGGTTCCAGCGAATCCGCGGAAGTAGAGATCAGGACGCAGCACATACTGCACCGGAAAGCGGAAATCCTTAAGGTTGCGGCCGGAAGCGATGTCGACCGACTCAAGATGTTCCAAAAGCGACGGACCGCTGTACCACGGAATCTCCTGCGGCGAGCGAGTCGTCACGTTGACGCCCTTGAGCGCCGAGACGGGGATGAACACGGGTTCCGCATTCGCGACAAGCGGCGCCGCCTCGCGGACGATTTCGTCGAAACGCTCCTTCGAGTAGTCGACGAGGTCCATCTTGTTGACTGCGACGACGACATGCTTGATGCCGAGCAGCGAGACGATGAACGCGTGGCGGCGCGTCTGCGTGACGACGCCGTGCCGCGCATCGACGAGTATGACGGCGAGATCGGCCGTAGAGGCGCCGGTCGCCATGTTGCGCGTGTACTGCTCGTGTCCCGGGCAGTCGGCGATGATGAACTTGCGGCGGGGCGTCGCGAAATAGCGGTAGGCGACGTCGATCGTAATCCCCTGCTCGCGCTCGGCCTTGAGTCCGTCGAGCACAAGGGCGTAGTCAATCTCGCCGGCACCCGTCGTTCCGTGCGCCGCGCTGGCGCTTCTCAGCGACGCGAGCTGGTCTTCGAATATCAGCTTGGAATCATAGAGAAGCCGACCTATGAGCGTCGACTTTCCGTCGTCCACGCTGCCGCACGTGAGAAACCTGAGCAGGCTCTTCTTTTCGTGCGCGTCAAGATACTGGGCGATTTTGTCCATTAGAAATATCCCTCCCTTTTCTTCTGCTCCATCGACGAATCGCCGTCGTGGTCAATGACGCGCGTCGAGCGTTCGCTCGTGCGGCTCTCCAGCATTTCGGCGACGATCTCCTCGACCGTCGTGGCGGACGACTCGACCGCGCCGGTGAGCGGATAGCATCCGAGCGTGCGGAAGCGCACGAGGCGCGTCTGCGGCTTTTCGCCGGGTTCGAGGCGCATGCGCTCGTCGTCGACCATGATGAGCGTTCCGTCGCGTTCGACGACGGGGCGCTGCTTCGCGAAATAGAGTTCCGGCAGCGGAATCTTCTCCAGGCGGATGTACTGCCACACGTCCGTCTCCGTCCAGTTGGAGAGCGGGAAGCAGCGCACGCTCTCGCCGGGGTTGACGCGTCCGTTGTAGAGGTTCCAGAGCTCGGGGCGCTGGTTCTTCGGGTCCCACTGCTGGTACGCGTCGCGGAACGAGAACACGCGCTCCTTCGCGCGGCTCTTCTCCTCGTCGCGCCTCGCGCCGCCGAAGGCGACGTCGTAGCGTCCGGCCTTGAGCGCCTGCTTGAGCGCCTGGGTCTTCATGATGTCCGTGTACTTGCGGCTGCCGTAGTCGAACGGGTTGACGCCTGCGCGGCGTCCCTCCTCGTTGACGTGGACGATGAGGTCGAGCCCCGCCTCGCGGCAGAAGCGGTCACGGAACTCGATCATCTCGCGGAACTTCCATGTACTGTCGATATGCAGGAGCGGAAACGGCACGCGCCCGGGGTAGAACGCCTTCTGGGCGAGACGCACGAGCACGCCCGAGTCCTTGCCGATGGAATACAGGAGCACCGGACGCTCGAACTGCGCCGCGGCGTCCCTGAATATCTGTATGGACTCCGCTTCGAGCTGCTTGAGCTGGCTTATGTCGTAATTCTCGTTCATGTTGCCTTCGTTCCTTTCTCCGGGCTCGCGCCGCGCCGCTATCTGAGTTCCTTCGCCTTCTCCAGGCGCGCGTGAAGTCCGCACTCGCGGTGCTCCGGCGCTTCCCACCACCAGCGTCCCGCGCGCACGTCCTCAGTCCGCTTGACCGCCCGCGTGCAGCAGGCGCAGCCGATCGACGGGAAGCCGCGGTCGTGGAGCGGGTTGTACGGCACGTCCCAGAAGCGTATGTACTCCCAAACCTTCTCCTCGCTCCAGTCGACAAGCGGCGCGAGCTTGAGGAGTCCGTTAGCCTCGTCGCGCGAAAGCCGCTTGGTGCCGCCGCGCGTCACGCCCTGGCCACGGCGGAGTCCGCAGATCCACAGGTCCTTCCCCTCAAGAAGACGCTTCAGCGACTCGAGCTTGCGGATGCGGCAGCACTCGTGGCGCAGCGCCTCGGACTCGCGGAAGGCGTTGACTCCGTTCGCACGCACGAAGTTCTCGAGCGTCTCGCGGGGCGGGACGTACACCTGGATCCGCGCGCCGTAGTGCTTCTCGGTCTCGACGATGAGATCGTACGTCTCGGGGAAGAGTCGACCGGTATCGAGCGTCGCCACGGGGATGTCCAGGCGGTTGCGGAATATGATGTCCGTGATCACCTGGTCTTCCGCGCCGAACGAGGTCGCGAAGACGACGCGTCCCTGGAAGTTCTCCGCCGCCCAGCGGAGCGCGTCCGTGGCGGACGCGTCCGCGAGGAACGCGGAGAGCTCGGCTGTCTGCGAAAGGTCCGCCATGACGTCACTTCGCTCCTGTGTAGACCTTGTCGAAGAGACCGCCGTCGGAGAAGTGGACCTTCTGCGCGACGCGCCAGCTCGGATAGAGGGCTTCCAGCTTGATGAGACGCGCGTTGCTGAAGCTCTTCAGGTCCTCGGGATCGGCGTGCTCGGGATGCTGCGGACGGTATCCGTAGTGGGCGATGATCTTCTGAGCCTCGGGCGAATACAGGTGGTTGAGATACTCTGTCGCGAGAGCCCTGATCTCCGGTCCGCGCGCATCGACGTTCTTGTCGACGACAGCCACGGGCGGCTCGGTGAGAATCGTCACCGGCGGGACGACGATGTCGAACGCGTCGGGTCCGAGTTCCTTGACGGAGAGGATGGCCTCGTTCTCCCAGGCGAGGAGAACGTCGCCGATCTTGCGCTGCACGAACGTCGTCGTGGATCCGCGTGCGCCGGAATCCAGCACCGGCACGTGGGCGTAGAGCTGGCGCAGGTACTCCGTCGCGACCTCCTCGGCCTTCTTCACCTCGTCCTTGAACTTCGGATCGCGCACCTTCTTGATGTCGCCGAGCTCGCGTTCGAGGATGTAGCCCCATGCGGCGAGCTGGTTCCAGCGCGCGCCACCGGACGTCTTCGGATTCGGGGTGATCACCTCGACGCCGGGCTTGACGAGGTCCTCCCACGTCTTGAGTCCCTTGGGGTTGCCCTTACGGACGAGGAAGACGATTGTCGAGGTGTAGGGCGACGAGTTGAGCGGGAACTTCTCCTGCCAGTCGCGGTTGACGAGCTTGCTGCCGGTGAACGTGATCGCGTCGATGTCATAGCCGAGCGCGAGCGACACGATGTCGGCCTTTACGCCGTCGATTACCGCGCGGGCCTGCTTTCCGCTGCCGCCGTGCGACTGCTTGACGACGACCTCCTTTCCCGTCTTGTCCTTCCAGTACTGCGAGAAGGCCTCGTTGTAGGCGCGGTAGAGCTCGCGCGTCGGGTCGTAGGAGACGTTCAGGAGTTCGATCGGATCCGCGAATGCGAGTCCGGCGAGGAGAGCGGCCGCAGCCGCAGTGGGGAATTTCCTGTGCATGTTTGTGGTCCTTTCTTTTCTGCTGTGGTTTTCACGGGTTCAAGCCCCGTTATTTCAGAAGCTGAACGTGGCGTTGAGACCAACGACGTGATTGGCGCTCCAGTCGTGATCGGAGGTGTCCTTCTTCTCCTGAAGGAGGTAGTAGAGATTGAGCGAGAGGTTGTCCGTGACCTTCGCCGTCGCGCCGGTGACGAAACGCCACTGGTCGAACTTGTCGTTCTTGCGGACGTGCTTCGCGGGCTTGCCGTCGTCGAGGAAGAGCTCCCAGGACGTGTAGGGGTTGATCTTCCAGTCGGTCCACTTCCAAGGCGCGTTGACCTGGATACGGTTGCGGTAGCGCCAGAAGCCCTGGGCGTTCTCGAAGTCGCGGTACGCGACGCGGCTCCTGTCGGATATCTTCCATCCACCGAGGGTGATGGACGGCGTAACGTCGACGGCGACGCGGTGTTCCTTCTCCCAGTAGTGGCCTCCGCCGGACTTTTCCTTGCGGGAGTCGATTACGTGGTAGTGCGGACCGATCGTCAACCAGTCGAACGGCTTGATTCCTAATCCGACAATCGCGTGCTGCTCGTCCAGCTCGTCCTCACCGAAACGGCCTTCTATGCTGGCATTCACCGAGTACACCTTGTTTGTGTCGAGGTTCCCCTTGGCACCGACGCCTATCCAGGCTCCGTGCGTCGCCTCGGCAAGCGCGCTCCCGCAGAGGATTCCGGAAACGGAGGCGGCGATAGCCAGAGAATGCAGAGTCTTGTTGTTCATCCTTCGTCTCCTTTCGTTGTTTGTTTCTTGCTGTCACACGGACGCTGTTTTCTTTCGCCGCGCGGACGGTGTTTTCTTTCGCTGCGCAAACGGTGTTTTCTTTCGCCGCGCAAACGGGAGGAATTATAGCACGAAGGTACTTTATCCAACTAATCGGAAATAGTTCGCCAAAGCTATCGGCTCCGCCTATGAGCCGTCAGGCTAATATAATGCACGAGCGGCGGAACTCGCGGCAGAATGTCGCGACGCTGAGGTGTCCGCACCTGTTCGCGATCGACTCCACGCTCGCCGTCGTTCGCCGCAGAATGCGACATACGCGTATTTATACCGCACGACCTCCTTCTCGGCAAGGGCGAGATGCGCCTCAAGACGCTTCAGGTTGGCCTTCGCGGTCGCGAGATTGACCTTATCCCCGCCAACCGACGTAAGCGGAATTTTATCCGTGACATAACGCTTCTTGTCGGATAAGAAGAATCAGATAGGCTAGAAACGCAGCAAGCCAGATGATCCCGAAGGGACGGGTGATGGTGCCGGGAGAACGAGGGCGCCTGAAACTGAATCCAAAAATGCCGATGGAAAGCGTCAGAAGGACCATGACGGGCAAATCCCGCGTGAAAACAAGCGGCGAAACGTCCTTGAACGGCGATATCGCCCCGCTCGTCCCGACGACGGCAAGCGCGTTGAAGAAGTTGGAGCCGATGATGTTGCCGAGGGTCAGTTCGTTCTGTCCGCGCCGGGCGGAGGCGATGGCGGACGCAAGTTCGGGCAGCGAAGTTCCCGCAGCGATGACCGTCAGCCCGATCAACAATTCCGAGACGCCGAACGAGCGGGCGAGTCCAACCGCCCCCCAGACGAGAATGTGCGACGATGCGACGAGCAGCATCAGCCCGCCCACAAGCGCAAGGCACGGATGGCGACACGAGGCCGCTTCGGTGCCTTCGGCATCAGCAGGAGTCTTCCCCTTCCTGTCGATGAAGCAGTACGCTGGGAGCAGAACGGCGAACAGCGCGAGGCACAGGAGGCCGTCCATGCGCGAGAACCCTCCGCCAAGACAGACGAGCAAACCGGAGGCAACGGAGGCGACCAGCAGCATGGGAACGGCCCCGAACGTGATGACGGGGCGTACCGCGATGGGACGGATCAGCACGGCGATTCCGAGGATGGCGGCGATGTTGAATATGTTTGAGCCGTAGGCGTTGCCAAGCGAGAGATTGGAGTGGCCGGCCACTCCAGACAGCGCGGAAACGGCGAGTTCCGGGGCAGACGTTCCAAACCCGACGATCACCATCCCGATGATGAACGGCGACACGCCCAACGCGCGGGCGACGACCTCTGCACCCTCGACGAAACGGTCGGCGCTCCACGCCAGAACGTAGAGGCCGACGGCAAGAAACGCAAACGCGAGTCCGATTGGGATCTCGGGATACATCAGTTTGCATCCTGTTGTGGTGGCGGATCTGGCATTTCACCTTCCCGCTGCCCGCGCTTGAACTCAGAGGCGCTTCGCCCGATCGAACGCGCAATCTCGGGAAGTCGCTTCGATCCGCAGATGAGGACGATCACGAGAAGCACGATGGCGATTTGCCAAGGTCCGCAAGCCATTTCACGCCTCCTTGTCGGCCTTTTCGTCATTGGCGGCCGACTTCTCTTTCTTGGCTGCATCCTTGTCCAGGAAGAAGCCCATTATGAAGAGCGCCAGTACGGAGGCCACAGAGACCCCGACAATGATTAGAATCTTAGTTTGCATTGCTATTCCTTTTTTCTTGATGAAATCACCTGCAGAGCGTGTAGAGGACGCCGGCGACGACGGCGGAGCCGATGACGCCGGAGACGTTCGGCCCCATGGCCTGCATGAGAATGAAATTCGCAGGATCGTCCGCCAGTGCCACCTTGTTTGAAACACGGGCGGCCATCGGAACGGCCGAGACGCCGGCCGATCCGATGAGAGGATTCACCTTTTCCTTCGAAAAGACATTCATCAGCTTAGCCATCAACACGCCCCCTGCCGTTCCGACGCAGAATGCGCAGAGACCGAGCGCGAGGATTGCAAGCGTCTGCCCGGAAAGGAACTTCTCGCACGCCAACTTTGAACCGACGGAGAGTCCCAGCATGATCGTCACGATGTTGATGAGCGCATTGGCCATCGTGTCGGCGATCCGGTTCACTGATGTGCCCACTTCCTTTGCGAGGTTGCCGAG
>Ga0310695_10009537_pt1 | contig 14549 bp, 9 predicted proteins | sample RumenRJG_04DNA_FD_203882 | JGI IMG/M metagenome (GOLD analysis project Ga0310695, IMG submission 203882) | Bovine rumen microbial communities from Lethbridge, Alberta, Canada - RJG_04 (v2) (version 2) | ecosystem: Host-associated > Mammals > Digestive system > Stomach > Rumen | place: Canada... | reverse complement strand
ATATGTTTTTGTAAGTATCTTGATAAACATGCCAACCTCTTTTCTCACTACAAGTATAGCATATTTAACAAGAAAATAGTGAGAAACTTACAGAAAATTTCTCACTACTCTTAAGTTAATGACATTGAGTGCTTTCAATGGGTTGCGCCGTGCAATATTCCGCAAATAACCGCTACTAATTGCTGATTTATGGACCATGCGAAATGGTCTGTTGACCCTCTATTATCCAAGTTTATTACTAAATCCATAATTAACTATTATGCGTAAGGAGGTAGAGGCAAGGATACCCCTACTTGTAGAAGGCAGGGGTATCCTTGCCTAATATTTGATGAAGAAAAGTTCTGTTTTTCAGGCTGATGCCCTGCCGAAAAAGCGGAGTCTGCCTGCTGATTGTCTTAGGCTGCCGCGTTTTGCAGCTGCCGGCTGTGAGCTGATGCCGACTGGATCCTGTCGTGTGAGCATGCCGGCAGCGGCTATCATGTGAGCGCGTTCTGCAGGTGCCTCACTCATGAAGCTGCAGTACGCTGTCCCATATTTTGAAAATGATGTTTTGTATATATGCTCCTGCGAAAGGATCGCTGTCATCCACAGAGGGATCGCTCCGGGGCACTTGAGCTCCATGAGGAACATTCCCTCTTTGAGCATCTCTGTGCCGTAAGCTTCCGATTTGAGTGTCAGATCGCCTTCCCTGCAGCGGATATTGCTGTCGAAGGTGACCCTGAACTCAGTGCCGCCGTCGCTGTCTGCCGCGCCGCTCTTCATCCTGAATGCCTCGCGGTCATATGCCAGGTAGAGCACCGGCTTCAACCCGCTGTATGATGCCTTGAAGTATTCTATTTCATTTGTGACCTGAGGAGAGCCGGCCGCCAGCCTGTCTGACAGCTGCGGATCATTCACTCCGGCCATCCATTTCATGGCATCCGCCTCACGAAGGCCGACGCGCCTTTTGTATACGACTCCATCGAACTTCCTCTTGAGCTCAACAAAGACCGTGCTGTCCGCGTCCGCCTTTGCGTAGCATCTGATGCGGAGCTTTTCCTTGAAGTCCGGCTTGGCGATGGAATGCCTGGCGAGGATGAAGTCATCCGTATCAAAATAGATATTTCTGACAGTTGACCTGCCGAACCTGTCCGGTTCCATGTAAGGCTGCATCGCCTTCAGGATGAGAGCCTTCTGCTCAGCCGTTACCATGTATTTAAGTTCATATCTCTTGAAAACCGCCTGATATCCCATTGTGTCTCCTCTTTCCCTGCGGCCGCAGGCGCGGTCCGCTCCTCTTTACATGCTAAAGATAACAGCGGAAACTTAAGACAAACTTAAATCAGATTTTTTTAAAAAAATGTTGGAGCTTCGGAGGTCTTCCTCTGCCGGCTGCATTTTGAGCACAATAAAAAGCCGATGTCCTTCCGCCTTCGTTTTCCCCGGAGACGGTGACATCGGCCTATGCGTTTTAGTTACTGGGCCGGTATGGATGCGGTGACGATGAAGTCGTGGCCGCTCGAGGTGCGCGCGGAGATCTTTCCGCCGTGCGCGCTTACTATGGCACTTGCCATCGACAGCCCTATGCCGTGACCACCCGTCTGAGAGTTGCGAGAGCTGTCCATGCGGTAGAATCTCTCAAAGACGTGCGCGAGCTGCTCATTCGTAAGCTCTCCCTCGGTCTCGTTGCGGACCTCTATGACAGCGTCCTTACCCTCTTTGCGAAGAGCGACACTTATCATCGGAGGAGCAGGCATTCCGTCCTCGTCCTCTCTGCAGTCTACGACGCGCGGCGCGATCGAATACTTGACTGCGTTCTCTATGATTATGGACAGAAGCTTCTCGAGCTCCTTCGTGCTTCCCTGCACTGAGATCATCGGCTCTATGTCTGTGCCGATGGCCTTGCCCTTCTCTTCCGCAAGCGGCTCAAACGAAGCTGCTGTCTCTGCGACTATATCCGACAGAGGCACTTCAGTCATGACGAGGGAATTATCCGCCTCCTCCATGCGCGACAGATATACCAGGTCGTTCGTAAGCCCGGTCAGCCTGTCGACCTGATCGTTGACATCGCTGAGGTTCTCCTTCAGCTCGGCCCTGTTGATCCGCTTCTCGTCAAGTTCCATGTCCATGAGATCGATGTTGGCCTTGATGATCGCCAGCGGAGTCTTTATCTCGTGACCGGCATCCGTGATGAAGCGCTTCTGCTTCTCATAGCTTTCAGCGACCGGCCTTACTATGCGTCCCGCGAAGTAGCAGATGACAGCAAAGACGATCAGGAGTCCTGCGAGCGACATCAGAACGCTGGCCTTCAGAAAGTCTCTGAAGGACTCGAGCACTCTGCCGCAGTCGAGGAAGGTGATCCTGGTTGCATCCCCTTCCGAGCTCACAGAGTAGCGGAATTCATCGACAAAGCCTGCATCCTTCCCTGAGGCGAGAGCCGTTTCCGCCATCTCCTCAGCTTCAGAGGCATCGACAGAGAATATCCTGTCGATATCTGTGCGGCTGACCTGCCCGTCACCGTCGAGAGTGACGATGAAGAACCTGGACTCCTCCGCCTCATCGCGTGTCATGGACGGACCGCCCGGCCCCCTTCTGCCGAAGAAAGTACTGTCTCCCTCATCCATCGCATAGCCGTCGCCCGGGCCGTAGTCCACCTCGCTGCCGCTTCCGAAGCCGCCCCCGAAAGGCTGGCGCATATTTCCGCCGCCGGAGCCGAACAGCATACCCGAATTCTCTTCGAGCACTTCGATCCTGGCATCGGCGTCGCTGACCACCTTCTCGTAATTGATGATGTTCATTCCCGCAACGATCACCGACAGCAGGACCGTGAGTGAAACCATCGCGAGCACTATGAATCTTGTCTTGAGTTTTTTTATCATAAATATTGAAATTTCCGGGTTTATTCAGCGTCAACGACGGAGTAGCCCGCGTTGCGCGTCGCTTTTATCTTAACGTCGGCTTCGAGAGCCGTAAGTTTCTTTCTCAGGTACGAGATGTATACCCACACCACATTGCTTTCCGTGTCTGTATCGTAGCCCCAGATGTAATCCATGAAGGTATCCACGGAGATGATGTTGCCCGGGTTCGCCATCAGCAGCTCCATCATCTGGAACTCCTTGTTGGCAAGCTTCACCGAGCCTGTAGGAGTCGACATCTCGAAGCTGGCTCTGTCGAGCGTGAGATTGCCGCATATGAGCTTTGTGTCTACCTCGTTGCCCGAGCGGGTTATCGCCCTGACCGCCGCAAGCAGCTCCTTGGCGTCGAACGGCTTGGTGAGGTAGTAATTCGCTCCGCTGTCGAGGCCGAGCACCTTGTCGTCTATCTCCGACTTTGCCGTGAGCATGAGCACCGGAAGGTCTGAGCCCGACGCGCGGAGTTTTTTCAGTACAGTGATACCGTTGACCTTAGGCATCATTATGTCCAGCACGGCCGCATCGTAATTGCCCGCCTCAAGATAGTCGAGAGCATCCTGTCCGTCATGGACAGCATCTATCGAGTAATTGTTGCTTTCAAAGATCTTTACCAGCACCTTCGCCAGCGCCTTTTCATCTTCTGCGAGTAAAATCCTCATATCTATGTTCCTGCTTTCGGTTACTTCAGAGCAAAGCTCTCTGCATGTCTTCATACGGGATCCGCTCATGCGGAGCCCCTTCGTGCGTTCCGCCGGATGAGAGCGCAACCGAGCACGCATCGCCGGCATTCTCTTTTATTATAAAAAAAGCACGCTTCAATTACTATCAATTAAAGCATGCTTTGTTTAACTGAACCTTAAACCTCAGGGCTTTGGTCAGCGGGAGCCGCCTCATCCGATGACTGCGGCATTTCTACAGCATTCGCTTAAGGTATTTACCCGTCTTTGACTCAGGCACCTGAGCGACCTCCTCAGGCGTTCCCTCGCAGACTATGCGCCCGCCTTCATCGCCGCCTTCAGGGCCGAGGTCGATTATGTGATCGGCCTGCTTTATGACATCGAGATTATGCTCTATAACGACGACGGTGTTGCCCTCGTCCACCAGCCTGTTGAGCACGTACAGCAGCTTCTCGACATCAGCGAAGTGAAGGCCTGTCGTAGGCTCATCGAGTATGTAGAGCGTCCTGCCGGTGCTGCGCTTCGACAGCTCGGTCGCGAGTTTTATCCTCTGCGCCTCGCCGCCCGAAAGCTGTGTGGAAGGCTGGCCGAGGCTGATGTAGCCGAGGCCTACCTCGTCGAGAGTCTTGAGGTATCTCAGTATGCTCTGCTGGTTCTCGAAGAACGGTATTGCCTCCGCGACCGTCATGCTGAGCACTTCGGAGATGTTCTTCCCCCTGTAGCGGACCTCAAGTGTCTCGTGGTTGTACCTGGCTCCGCCGCAGACTTCGCACGGCACAAAGACATCAGGCAGGAAGTTCATCTCTACCTTTATGATGCCGTCGCCGCTGCAGTGCTCGCAGCGTCCGCCTTTTACGTTGAAGCTGAACCTGCCGGCCTTGTATCCTCTTACCTTTGCCTCAGGCATCTCGGCGAAGAGATTGCGGATGTGGGTGAACATGCCCGTATAGGTAGCCGGATTCGAGCGCGGCGTTTTGCCTATAGGCGACTGGTCGATGTTTATGACCTTGTCGAAGTTCTCTATTCCTTTGATCTCGCGGAACTTGCCCGGGCGTTCCTGCGTGCGGTTGGTGACGCGCGACACGCCCTTGTAGAGTATCTCGTTTACGAGGCTGGACTTGCCGGAGCCCGATACTCCGGTCACCAGCACCAGCTTGCCCGCCGGTATCTTAACATCTATGTTTTTAAGGTTGTTCTCAGCGGCACCTATGATCTCAAGGTATTTGCCGCTGCCGTCCCTGCGCACCATCGGCACCTGAATATGCCTCTTGCCCGACAGGAACTGACCCGTTATGGACTCAGGGCAGTTCTTTATGTCTTCTACCGTGCCCTGCGCCACCAGATATCCGCCGTTTACGCCGGCACCCGGCCCAATGTCTACGATATGGTCGGCAGCGTACATGGTGTCTTCGTCATGCTCGACTATGATGAGCGTGTTGCCCATGTCGGTGAGTCCGCGCAGTGAAGCGAGGAGCTTGTCGTTGTCACTCTGGTGCAGGCCGATCGACGGCTCGTCGAGAATGTAGAGCACACCGACGAGGCCCGAGCCTATCTGCGTTGCGAGACGTATGCGCTGCGATTCTCCACCGGAGAGAGTGCCCGACGAGCGGCTGAGCGTGAGATAGCCGAGGCCGACGTCCTTGAGGAACTTGAGCCTGGCCTTGATCTCTTTTATGATCATGTTGCTGATCTTCTTCTCTCTTTCGGACAGCTCTGAGTCGAGCTTTTCGAAAAAGTCTATCGCCTGCACGACAGAAAGGTCGGTGAGCTCCATGATGTTTTTTCCGCCCACGGTGACTGCAAGGACGGTGTCCTTGAGCTTGCGGCCCTTGCAGACCGGGCATTCGTCCTCGGTCATCATGTCGCTGATCTTGTCTTTTATGTAGTCGGAGTTGGTCTCGCCCCACCTGCGTTCGAGGCTCGGGATGATTCCCTCGAATGTGTGGTTCATGTGAGAGACTCTGCCGCTACGGCTCTCATAGGTGTATTTGAGTCTGCGCGTGCCGGTGCCGTGAAGGAGCTCCTGCTTGAATTTTGGCGGGAGCGCTTTGAAAGGAACGCTCAGATCAGTGCCGTGGTCGATCGCCAGGCGTGTGAGCATCTGCCTGTAGAAGCCCATGGCGTCAAGCGTCGAGAAAACATTGCCCAGCGCGCCGTTTATGATGCTCTTGTTTTCGTCCGTGATGACTGCGTCATCGGTGATCCTCAGTGTGAATCCGAGGCCGCTGCAGTTTTCGCAGGCGCCGTAAGGCGCGTTGAACGAGAACATTCGCGGCTCCATTTCCTCAAGGCCTATGCCGTGCTCAGGGCATGAGAACTTTGTGGAGTAGACCGCCTCGTGCTCTTCGTCCTCTTTGATGATGCGGCCGTCAGCAGATCCGCCGTCCGTCTCAGGCTGCGCGTCCTCGCGCCTGCGCGGAGTGAAGAGCACGCTGCAGATGCCCTCGCCCTCCTTTATGGCGAGCTCAAGAGCTTCGGCTATTCGGCTCCTGTTGTCACTTCTCAGAACGATGCGGTCGATGACTATGTCGATGTTGTGCTTGTTGTTCTTGGCGAGCACGATGTCGCCCTCGTCGAGGCGCGACATTGCGCCGTCGACGCGCACGCGGGTATAGCCGTCGCGGCGCAGGCGGTCGAAGACCGCCTTGTGCTCGCCCTTGCGCCCTCTGATGACAGGCGCAAAAACGGTGAGCCTGGTCCCCTCTTCATGGGACTGGATGCTCTCTATTATGCTGTCTATATTCTGGCTGGCGATCTCGCGTCCGCACACCGGGCAGTGAGGGATGCCTATCCTCGCGTACATCAGCCTCAGGTAATCGTATATCTCTGTAACGGTGCCGACTGTCGACCTCGGGTTTTTGCTGGTAGTCTTCTGGTCGATGCTTATGGCCGGCGACAGTCCCTCTATGAGCTGCACGTCAGGCTTCTTCATAAGGCCAAGGAACTGCCTCGCGTACGACGACAGCGACTCCACATACTTTTTCTGCCCCTCGGCGTAGATAGTATCGAAGGCAAGCGAAGACTTGCCCGAGCCGGAAAGCCCGGTCATGACTATCATTTTGTCGCGCGGCAGAGTGACGTCTATTCCCTTTAAGTTGTGCTCGCGGGCACCTTTTATAACTATGTTTTTATCCATTTAATGTTTTTCTCCGCTCTACGCCCTGCTGCTGGCCCTCAGCTCAAACAGTATGTCACGCAGCTCCGCGGCGCGCTCGAAGTCGAGCTGCTTCGCGGCCTCTTTCATGCTCTTCTCAACTTCGCGTATAGTCTCGCGGAGCTCCTTGGCGGTCATGGCCTTCGGATTCTTTATGTCTCTTTCGACCGTGTATTCGGACGTTGCCCTCGCGATGTCGCGTATAGGCTTGACTATCGTCTTCGGAACTATTCCGTGCTCCCTGTTGTAATCGTCCTGCACCTTGCGGCGTCTTGCCGTCTCGTCTATGCAGTAGCGCATCGCCTTGCTCACATAATCCGCATACATTATGACGCGGCCGTGCTCGTTTCGTGCAGCGCGCCCTACCGTCTGGATCAGCGAAGTCTCGGTCCTGAGGAAGCCCTCCTTGTCCGCGTCGAGTATCGCGATGAGCGACACCTCCGGCAGATCGAGTCCCTCCCTGAGGAGGTTGATCCCCACGAGAACATCGAACTTGCCCATCCTGAGATCGCGTATTATCTCGAGCCTCTCAAAATTGTCTATGTCCGAATGCAGGTATCTCACCTTTATCCCCTGCTCCTGCAGGTACTTCGTGAGATCCTCTGCCATGCGCTTTGTAAGCGTGGTAACGAGCACGCGCTCGCCCTTCGCTGCCGTCTCGTTTATCTCCCCGATAAGATCGTCTATCTGGCCCTTTGTAGGCCTTACCTCTATCTCAGGATCGAGCAGGCCGGTCGGCCTTATGAGCTGCTCGGCGGTGACGCCTCCGGAGCGCTCCAGCTCGTACTTTGCAGGAGTCGCCGAGACATAGACGGTCTGCCCCGTCAGCTCGTTGAACTCATCGAATTTCAGCGGCCTGTTGTCGAACGCCGACGGAAGCCTGAATCCGTACTCCACCAGCGATTCCTTGCGGGCGCGGTCTCCGTTGTACATTGCCCTAAGCTGCGGGAGCATCGCGTGCGACTCGTCAATGATCGTCAGGAAATCCCCGTCCGGGAAGTAATCGATCAGCGTGTATGGCCGCTCGCCCGGCTTCAGGAAGTTGATATGGCGCGAGTAGTTTTCGATGCCCTTGCAGGTGCCTACCTCCATCATCATCTCTATGTCGTAGTTGGTGCGCTGCTCAAGCCTCTCGGCCTCGAGCAGTCTGCCGTTCGACCTGAACCAGTCGAGCCTTTCGCGCAATTCCTCTCTGATCGACGCGACCGCCAGCAGCATGTCCTCCCTGCTCGTGATATAGTGGCTCGCCGGGAATATCGAGATATGCGAGCGCGAGCCGGTGATCTCGCCTGTCAGCGGATCTATCTCACGTATGCTCTCTATCTCGTCTCCGAAGAGCTCCACTCTCACTGCGCTTTCGCCTCCCGCCGGGTAGATGTCGACTATGTCGCCTCTGGCCCTGAAGCTTCCTCTTGAGAAGTCCATGTCGTTGCGGTTGTACTGTATATCTGTCAGTCTGCGGAGCAGAGTCATGCGGTCTATCTCCATGCCCGGCCTCAGGCTGATGAGCTGATTGCGGTACGAGGACGGACTTCCGAGTCCGTATATGCACGAAACCGAAGCAACTATTATGACATCGCGCCTCTCGAGCTGCGCCGCCGTGGCTGAGTGCCTCAGCTTGTCGATCTCTTCATTTATGTCTGCGTCCTTCTCGATGTACATATCGGTGGAAGGCACATATGCCTCCGGCTGATAGTAATCGTAGTACGAAACGAAGTACTCCACCGCGTTGTCGGGGAAGAACTCCTTGAACTCGCCATGCAGCTGCGCGGCGAGCGTTTTGTTATGCGAGATGACGAGAGTCGGCTTCTGCACGGCCTCGATTATTTTAGCCATGGTAAAAGTCTTGCCGGAGCCGGTGACGCCCATCAGCGTCTGCGCCTGCTCTCCTGCAAGTATACTGTCGGCGATCTTCCTTATCGCCTGCGGCTGGTCTCCTGTCGGAGCAAAATCACTTCTTACAACAAACTTTCCCATGTTGCACATTATGTTTTGATTAGAAAAAATAATCAACCCCTTTTCAGAGGTTGATAAAAGTATAGCATAGCTGCGTTTGGAGAACAAGCGTTCTTTACCCCTGTTTCTCCGGTGCCGGAGCAAGTATCTTCAGGCGCGCGATGATAGTATCGAACTGATGCGAGTACATCAGCTCCCTGTTGTATCCTATCACATCGGTGAGCAGCTCTGTGTCGGCCTCCCCGCCGTCTTCAGGCATCTCTATAAGCACAGGAGCCGCGAACCTGATGACCTCATACAGGTCCTCTTCGCTTGCCGGCAGCCCTCCGCCGCTTACTTCATCCAGTACGTCATACAGCTCCACGGATGCTTCCCAGTATGCTGCCGCCGGGTCATCGCCTTTGGCTTCGGCCTTCACTCCTTCAGTCAGATGATTTATGGCACCTTCGAGATCGCCCTTTCTGGAAGCAAGTCCCTCAAGCAGCGATCCGGACGCATCCTTCCTGAACACCATGTCCATCAGCTTCACGAACGCATCCTGACAGCTGTATGTCAGCTCATGCTTATTGCCGTCAGCATCCGTCCATTTGTCGGTCCTCTGCGCGGAGTAATCAGCGCGCGTCGGTACTGCCTTCTCGAGATTTGCCGCGATCCTTTCGACGGCATCATCGGTTACTATCCTCGGCTTCATGCCTGCAGCCCCGCTCCCGAGAGCCTCGAGCGTCTCCGCGAGCTTCTCATCGGTCTCTTTCGTTTTGAGCTCGTGCGTCACGCCGTAACGAGTCATGCCCCACGTCGGGAAGTGCGTAACGATGTCATCGCTGCATAAGTAATTGTGTATGTTCTTATAGCTGCCCGCCGCGTCCGCATCGACTGTCGCCGGAGCCTCAAATGTATAAGCGAACACCTTTGCATCAGGCGTTTTCTCAGAAAGCCTCACAGCAAGCACGTTTGCTATGGCTCCGCCGCGGCTCTGTCCTGTGATCCAGAATGACGTGTCGCCATCCCCTGCAAGCGCCGCGATGTCATCCAGTGCAGAATCTGCCGCTTTGCCATATGCGTAATGTTCTCCAGACGAATCAGCACTGTCCGGATCATTGATGATAAAATTCTGCTTCCATCCCTTGTTCTTTATTTCAGGATCCGTTGAGGTGCTCTGTATCGCCACAGCAACTATCGTCCTGTCGCCCGCAGTCTTTCGCGCCCAGGTGTAGTTGCAGTCGTCGGGATCGTCGCTCTCGAAGTCGCTGAAGCCGACCTCTTCGAAGCCCATGCTCCGGAGGAACTCCGCTCCCATGCCATCATCTTCATCAGAAACGCATGCCGCAGTCAGCTGCATCGAAGCCAGTGCGAGCTCACTGTTTTCAGAGCCCGGATCATCGGCAAACCAGTCGTCAGAATAATAGAATGTGTCCTTTACAGTCTTCGCTTCCGTATCCGATGACTTTTCTTTGTATGTAGACATCCATTCGGCATCACCAAAGATGTATTCATACGACTTTCCGCAGCCGGTAAGCATGACTGTCATGACCGCCATAAGCATGACCATCACGATCACTGCATACTTCCTGTATGATTTTCTCCCCATGATCTGCACCTCCGCTAAAGTAAGTATACCAAACAATGCAGCATTGAAAATAATTCTTTTGCCGACTTAAGAAACGGCCGGAGCGCTCAAAGCCCCAGCCGCCTGTGCTGATATATTTATGGATTATACTATCGCTCTTACTTTTTTATGCGCATTACCGTTCTTATTCATGTTCATGAATAAATATTCTTCATTTTCGTTTGGAAGCAAGGTTCCGGGAGGAGTTTTATTTTTTTTGCTAAAAATATGGTTCATTCCTACTATATGTTTAGCAATTAAAATCAAGCTCACGAGCAGTATTGCTGATTTTCGCTTTTTTTGGTTCCCATACAATGCCAAAGTGGCGATACGCACGGATCTCAGCCATTATTTCATGGTCGTTACACTGTATAGATATGCATAACTGCCAGTCGCCGGTAAGTTTGCTAAATCCGCCGGAGTTTTCTGTATTATTTTTTCGCAAATTTTTTCAAAGTCCCTCCGTTTACTCAAAAGGCGGCCGATACCGCTTCAAAGAACGATTCCGTGCATGCAAAAACGGCCGGAGCTCTCAAAGCCCCGGCCGTCTGTGCTGATTTATTCAAGTTGATATTTTCGCTCTTATTGCTTTACGCGCACGAAGTATGTAAAGTCGTCTGTTTTCTTTATGAGCATATGATGCGCAAAGTCTCCTGCTTCTTTATGAGCATATGATGTGCGAAGCTCTGCCCGTTCTATTGATATGCGAAGCCTTCGCCTGCACTCTGGACCGGCTCGAAGATCGACTGCGCCTGCTCATCCGTAAGATCGATTCCGAAGACTTCTTTATAATAAGCCTTCGCCTCAGCGATGACATCTACATCCTCAAACTTTTCAGGATATGCTGCCTTTGCCATCCACAGAAGTGTGACCGGGCAGTCGACTCCAGGAGTGTAGCTCCTGTACATGCCGAGAGGCATCTTGAAGACTCTCTTATCCTGAACAGCCTTCACCGCGCTCCAGTCGTAGCCCTCTACTGTGTTGTTGTACAGATCGTCAGGGTAGTACGCGTTGAAGTTTGTCATGAAGATCAGATCAGGGTTCCACGAATATACCTGCTCCATGTTGACGGCAACTGAGTTGTCGGTCGAAAGCTCATTCGCTACGTTCTTTGCTCCGATGGCGTCAGCCCACCACTGTCCGAAGAACTGCTGGCCCGATGTGAGCAGTGTAGTGTCGCTGTACTGGAAGAGGAAGAATGCGTTTGCCCTTTCCTCGTCAGGGATATCCTTTACTCTCTCCTGCACCATGTCGTACATCTCGTTCGACTTCTGCTCAACGATGGCAGCCTTGTCGCTGTCCGGGAACATCTGGCTCAGCAGTGAGATCCAGTTGTTGAGCGTCTCGATGCAGTTGTAGTCCCACTTGTTGACCGATATCGCAACAGCAGCGAAGCCCGCGTTTGTCAGCTGATCACCCAGCTCAGGGCTCGAAGCGCTGTAGAATACGACATCCGGCTCAAGCTTGGCGAGCTCTTCCATGTTGACGTTCACGTCTTCGATGTAGCCTGTCTCGGCGTTCAGGATCTCAGGATAGAGCTGTCCGAGAAGGCCGTTCTGCGCGGCTGTCATCGACGGAGCCGGCATGCCGACGATCTTGTCAGCTGAATCGAAGAATACGGCAAGCACGCTCGGGAGCGGATAGATATCGCATACCGCTATCCTCTGGATGTCCGCAGGAACCTCCACCTGTCTGTCAGCGTGATCTGTGACAGTGATGGTGTCGGCAGTCTCCGCAGGCTCTGTAGCCTCTTCTCCGCCACCTCCTCCGCACGACGCGAATGCCGTCATGCTCATCGCGAGCACCATGACAAGCACTAAGAGTTTTAACATTTTGTTCTTCTTACTCAGAAAACTCTTCATAATCAGAAACCTCCTTTATAGAAAAAATAAAATATTGGCAGTGTATTTTGCAGTCCAGACCTCAGACAGTCCTGAAGGCGAGGCACAAGCCTGGAGAACTGTTTGAGGCCCGGACAGTCGTATTTAAAGTGATCCGTCCTCAGTCGAGCTTCTGCAGCAGGCTGTCGAAGTCCGCGACGAGGTCCGGGATCTCATCCCTGTATATACGGCCCGAGAAAGCTTCGCTCGGGAGTGAAATGAATTTCGCGCTTTGCGGCACGATCGGCTTATACAGCGGATCCGCGATCACATAGGCTGCGCCTTCGAGTTCAGGAATTATGTCGTCCTCGTCAGGAGTCATGCGGTCGCATTCCCTGAGAATCCCCTCAGGGCACTCAGTCGCGCAGAGCACCTTTGCCGGGATGCCGCACTCGAGCTCTATCGAGTTTGCAATCGAGAGCGAGGTGATGCCCTCGCCTATCACGGCGGCGAAGCCTTTCTCATAAGTGCTTCCACCCTTGCCGGCGCTCCCGTCAGTGAACACTCCGGAGTCCACACTTATCTCTGCGGCCTCGAAAGTCTTTCCGAACGGTCCGTCAGGATTCTCCCTGAGTTCCTTTACCCTGAGTATGATCTGATCTGCCAGCAGGCCCGGCAGCTCGTTTCCAGCGGGAAAGCCTATCGCGTACGGCATGCCGAATCTCTCGTGCAGCACCTTCGCGGCGCCATAGCCGGCTGCCGATACCACCAGATTCACGTCAGCCTCAGCCGAGCGTCTTATCTCATCGAGGCTGCTTCCCATCGCCCACTTTGACACTACTTCAAAGCCTTCTCTTTCGAGCCACTGCGCCATGGAATCGTCTGCTCCGTTCACCGAAAAGTCAAGCGGAGTAAGTCCGAGGATGTTGACCTTTATCCCGTTCGGCCGCATGCAGCAGCTGTCGACTACCGACGCGATCTTTCGCGCCGACATGTGCAGAGTGCCGCCGGATGCTTCACCTGCATGCTCCCCGCAGTTCATCCCGCCCGGTTCATCGACGAATCGCCTCGCGATGCCCTCGAAAGCCATTGATGCACCGTGTATATATGTGTTCATCCCGGTGGTCGGGAAGCCGAAGCTCGGTATGCCGGTCCTCTGCTCTATCACTGACGCGACCGCCTCGAAGTCGAATCCGGTCATCGTCGGGATCGGCGTCCCCGCGATAGCTATGAATGCCGGTTTCAGCACCTCAGCTGCGTCGGCTATGTCGCTTATGAGCTTTTCGTCGTCACCCATTATCGCTTCCATCTCGCTTATGCCGGATATGTAGACCATGCTGTCCATGTCATACCAGCGCGGCTCGTCATGTGTCGTATATGTCGAATTGCAGCCCGATGCGTCGTGCATCACGGTCATCCCGCCCAGCTCAAAGAGCGCCGAGCACACGCCCATAACATCAGCTGAATATGTAGATATTATCCTTGCTGTCTGTTTCATCGTAAGCACACCTCGCATCCCAGGCCTTTCACCTGCACCAGTCCGCGCATGTCCTTCTCCTCGAGGAAGGCCTCGCGAATCAGTCTGCATGTCCGCGTGACTGCCTCGTAGCCGATCATGCCTCCGCCCTCGACTACGTTGACGAAGTGGTCTGTATCTTCGAAAGCCGCCGCCTTCTGACCGATCGCCAGAACCTTCACGTCTCCCCGCGCCTCATCGTTCGCGGTGCGCGCGAACCTCATGCCCGGGTGCACCGTCGGATAGATCATCAGATCCGGATGCTCCTCCTGCAGGCTGTCGAAGGCTGCCCTGTCTCCGCCCGGAATGCCGTCGGCGTACACTCTGGTCACATTCATTCCGTGATCGAGCAGCAGCTTCGCGAGCCCGAGAGGCCTTGGGCAGAAAGTATAGTCGATGCTGACAGGAGTATCTCCGATCAGCTTTTTAGTCTCTTCAAGTTCCTTTTCGCACTCAGCCCTCAGCGCCGCGATCTCTTCGCTGCTGCGGGCTTCGATTCCGAGCGCTTCAGCCAGCCCGGCGAATGTTTCATCTATCTCGTCGTAGTCGAAGCTGAACTTCAGGGCATAGTGCCTGCCGCCCAGTCTCCCGGACAGCATATCGCCTCCCGGAGCCGCGTCCGGATTGTACGAGATATATACATCGCTTTCCGCCATCTGCTGGTATTCCTCATAGGTTTTGCACGAGGTGATCTCATGCACCTTCAGCCCCTCTTTCCTGAGGATCTTAATAAGATCGCTGTCCTCATCGGTCGGAAGATCGTTTCCTATGATAGCGACAGCCCGAGGATCTCTCTCCCTCTCATGGAGTAGCATGTAGAGGCGCGACCTCATGAGCTGATCAGGCGTCAGGCCGCTCTTTCGCATGATAGGATTCATGTAACAGTCGGTGAAATCGATATCCGGGAAGCGCCTCCTCAGGGTGTCGTA
>Ga0310695_10009536_pt1 | contig 14550 bp, 16 predicted proteins | sample RumenRJG_04DNA_FD_203882 | JGI IMG/M metagenome (GOLD analysis project Ga0310695, IMG submission 203882) | Bovine rumen microbial communities from Lethbridge, Alberta, Canada - RJG_04 (v2) (version 2) | ecosystem: Host-associated > Mammals > Digestive system > Stomach > Rumen | place: Canada... | reverse complement strand
AGTAAACTGGCTTATTGTATTGTCTACATCTGGACTGGCGGCTATTGTGTCATTGCTCACTAGTATCGTACTCGGTATCCCGGAATCCGACGTAGAATGATTAGTCGATGGCGCCAGGCGCAATGCCTGGCGTTATTAAATAGGAGGTAAATATGCTTAAAGAAGAATTTATAAAGCTTGCGCAAAGCCAAATTGGATATAAAGAAACAGGTAACAATCACAATAAGTACGCTCAGTATTTCGATACTGAGAAGTCAAAAGGTGGTCCATATCCGTGGTTCAACGGAAAGAAACAGAATGTTTCGTGGTGTGCAATTTTCATTTGTTGGCTCTTCGTAATGATTCTCGAACCGGCCAATATTCTTGGAAGTCCTGATAAGGTAAGACAATGGTTAAAATTTCCAAAACCCGCAAATAACTGCGCGGCCGGCTGTCCATATCTTTGGTCATATCTTAAATCAAGATTTGGAACAGTTGCGAAAGATAAGGGTCAGCCTGGTGATGTTATTTTCTTTAATACATCTACATCTTGCGCGCATGTAGGAATGATTGAAAAGATAAGTAATGGAAAATACATTACTATTGAAGGTAATAAGAATAATGGGGTAGCCAGAGGTGAATATGCTTTCAACTCTACAAAAATTTATGGAATTATTCGTCCTAATTATTCTGACATTGAGCCTAAAGAAGTAAAGCCTGAACCAGTTGCTGATAAGGTAGAACCCATAACAGCACCGAATATTTCAGCGGAGAAGATAACAGCACTTGCCAAAGAAGTTATCAATGGTAAGTACGGCAACTATCCTGAGCGCAAGACGAAGTTAAATGCTCTTGGATATGGAGATATCTATTCTAAAGTTCAAGCAAAGGTTAATGAACTTTTAAAGGGTGGTTCAACATCTACACCCGCGCCTGCGCCAACGCCTAAACCGGTTAGTTATAAAGTAACAACCAAGAGCGGTTTATTTCTTAGAAAGAGTCCGCCTTCAGATACCAATAGTACAAGTGGTACTAGAGCCGGCGCGAAGATTTGTTGTATGGGATATGGAGATACTTTTGTAGAGACAAAGCGTATAAATAAGTGGAGTTATGGAACTTACAAGGGTAGATCTGGTTGGGCTTGCAACGTCTACCTCGGTAAATAATAAGGAGAGAGAATATGGTGTTAATACAAGGCACTACGCCTACTATTATAATAAATATAAAAAATGATATTGAATTCTCTCAAATTGCGGGCGCCAGTCTCACTATTTCTCAAAGAGATAAGATTAGGGTACATAAAGATATTACGGATATAACCGTTAATCCCGTTGAGAGAAGAATTAAAGTTCTATTGACTCAAGAAGACACTCTTAATCTTAGAGAAGGAGATGCGATAATCCAAGTAAGAATACTTATGTCTGACGGAACCGCGCTCGCTAGCCTCGAAAAAGAGATTGGAGTAATTAGGACGCAAGGAGGAGAGATTTCTTCTGAAGAATATACTCCAGAACAGTGGACGGTCGGCCCCGAACCTACTATTGAAAGAATCAGGCTTAATTTGATTCCAGTAGGTACTATGCCTATTTGTCATGCTTCACAATTCGACAAAAAGAGACAAATTGAAATTGAACTATATAACGGCGCGCAGCCTTATTTCTTGAGTGATGAAGTGCTCGAACTTGATATAAAGAAGCCTGATGGAAATCTCGTTACTATGGATGTTCCTTATGATGTAGGTAGTAATTCCGTTATCTTTGAAACAACAGAACAGGCCTGCGCGGTAGCCGGTAAATGCTTTTGTGAGTTAAGAGTTACAAAAGGAGAGAAAGATTTAGGCTCACTCAATTTCTACTTAGAAGTTGAACCTTCACCTTCAGCAGATGGCGTACCAAGCGGCAGTGAGATTAATAATCTCCACAGTCAAATTGAAGAAATCATAACAGAAATAATAGGTGAGAACTATTATACGAAGACTCAAGTAGAAGCTCTTATTGCCGCGCATAAGCCTTATGTAGAAGTAGAAGGAATACTTCTTGCCGGAGAAACGGAAATAACCTTAGAAGATGAGAGTATCGTAGAAAATTCTACCATCGACATCTATACTCCTGACGGTACAGAGTGGGTTTCACGAACCGTCACAGTAGGAAGTATTACTATTACCTTCGATGAGCAAGAAGATGATTTACCAGTAAAAGTGAGGGTATCATAATGTTTTGGGTTAGAAGTAATAAAAAAGGTACGGGCGGTTCTGGCGGATTAGTTGCTACTGAAATTATTATTACGACCGCGCAATACACATCAGAACCTCTTCCGGAAGAACAGGAGGAATCTTAATATGGGATTTGTAAAAAAATCTACCTTTAATCAAGTTAATATGACATTTGAGCAAAAAGCGACACAATTAAAAAATTGGTTCGACCAGTTTGGTTCTTCGCTAATCTCAACTACTATTGGACAAAGTAATATTATAATTACAGTAGATAATAAAATAGATTTATATATAAATACAAATGCTGAAAATACGTCAAGATGGAATGTCTATCAGTTCGGTTTTGCTCCAATAGGACAGACGCCAAGCCAATTTTATGAATTATCTACGGACGCCGCGGCGGGTACGCAGGCTATTATAAAATTTACTATATGTATAAGTAATTCTCTTATATATCTTTGTGTTGATTCAGAAAGAACTGATTATCCTCATTATGGATTTGTATATGAAAAGATAGGAACAACTTCATATTATGGTCAATCATATTTTAAGAGTTCTGGTGTACGAACAACTACATTAACTCAAATAAGTGTTAGAGAACATACATCACAGTTAATTTTTAATCATTCGAGTATGTTTAACTATACTGCAAGTGTTAGAGCTATTGATTTCGCTAATATAGATGCATTATTTTCCGGGACAGAAAAAGTAAATGATACCAATTTTATTGGATGTACCACTATAACTCCATTTTTGGTTTATACAATCAACGGTAAGAATTATTATGCCGTGAGTGCAAACTCATTATTTCCAATGGATGAGTTAGAAACTTAAACCACCAAAATGCCCGTCATTTTATGGCGGGTATTCTTATGCCAAAATTTGCAAATTACCCAAAAACCTGGTATACTAAAAGTGTAAACAGGAGGAAGTACAAATGAAAATTGTAACTAATGATATAGTTATAAAAATAAATAAAATGTATTCGGAAGGCAAAAATCTTAGAGTTATTGGAAATTTAATGAATATTAGTCCATATACAGTAAAAAAATATATAAAAAATTATAAAGAAGAAATAAAAGATAAAAAAATATTTAATATTCCTCTCCCTGAATTTAATATTGATATTTTTTTAAATGATAATTGGGGAGAATTAACTGTTTTATCAGAGGAAGAAACAGAAGAAGTAAGGAAACTTTGGGAGGAAATAGAATTCTAATGAAATACTTTTCCCTACAAACTCATCCAGTTTACCAAGATAAATATACTATCTATTTTGATTATCCAACCGAGTACTTTCCAAAAGGTATTGATGGTTCTTACGATGTATTTATATCAAAACTATTAAACCTTTCTTATTCTGGTTATTTAAGGTATGCGCGCGATAGGCTCGGTGCGGAACTCATAGGTAAAAATAGATGTTATGTAACAGTATTATTTAATAAAAATGAAACTACACAAGCCTTTATTACTTTATTAAATACAAGATTGGAATTCATTATAAATAGACGTAATTTTCCATATAATTATGAGGAGGAAAATGGAAAGGTAAAACGCGTTCCATTCAAAGAAGATGAAGATAAAATCTGAATTATTAAGCCAATATGGAATTGAAATTGGTGAAGAGCCAATAGAATTTTCAGAACTCGTAAACAGAAACGATGTTCCATTAGATGCTTTTCATTATATCAATCTTTATTATCGCTTAACGCCAGAAGAGCTTAGCCTTTACCGCGCGGTCTGCAATATCAAGAATTGTGAGAATTTTTGGTATAGTGATACTATTAGTAATAGTAGAAACTTATATAATTCTCATGGAGTTAATGGTAGCGTATTCGTGCGAGATTCAGAAGATATATGTGAATCAATAGATATATACAACAGTAATCATATATCTTATGCTAACGACGTCGCACACAGTTCAACTATTTCCCGTGCCAGCCGCATTATTGAGTCCCAAGAGATAAATGATAGTAGTGATATTGCACGTAGCGATAATATTAGTTGGAGTACGGTAATACTCAATTCAAACCATTTGGATAATTGTAGTTATACTTATATGTCTGATAATTTGATAGATTGTCATTTCTGCGGCTTTATGCATAACTCTCGTCATTGTTTGTTCTGCGTGGGAATGGAAGACAAGGAATACTATATCTTTAATCAGCCGGTTTCCCCAATGGAATATGAACGAACTAAAGAAATTTTGATGTCCATGCTTGATGAAGAAAAATCTAAAATGATTTTAGTCAAACAAGACAAACATACCGCAGAAGAACGCTTTAAATTGAATAGGCGCTTTGATAGCGTATTTAATGGCCTTTCAAGTTCATTCTATGGTTGGGTAGGCACGCTACCAAACTATTCGGATAATACTTTTATAGACCTATTCTTCAGAGACAGAGAGAAGGCTTCTAATTAAAATAGTCGAGATTTTCTAATGAAAAACTACTTATAAATAGCCAAAATATTAAAGGGTGCTAAATAGCGCCCTCTTTATAATGGAGGTATTATGAAAGAATACACTGGTTATAGAATGATATATATTGCAGACGATGAATTAAGTAAGTTTTATTCAGAACAAGTTTTACCAGAGTCCTTTGAATTAAAAGAAAATGAATATTTAATATTAACAGATAAAGAAGGAAAGGCCATAGATTATTATTGCAACAAGAAAGGAGTACTCCAAAAAGTTAAATATCCTTATTTGGGTAATAGTTTTACCGGGGAAATGAAACCGCGCAACCCTCAACAGTATTGTGCGCTTAACCTCTTGTTAGACGAAGAAGTGCCAGTTAAGTTGTTGACGGGACGTTTTGGTACAGGTAAGACGATGGCTTGTGTAATTGCGGCACTCCAAGCGGTAGAAGAAGGAAGATTTGAAAAAATTGTATTTGTTCGTAATAATGTTCAAGTAAAAGATACTGAGAACTTAGGCGCACTTCCGGGTGAAATAGATAATAAAATGTTACCCTATTTGCTCCCATTCGCCGATCACTGCGGCGGCCTTGAAGGAATTAAACGATTGGTAGATGACGGAAAATTAGAGGTAATCCCTCTTGCGTATCTGCGCGGCCGCTCAATAAGAAATGCGATTATTTACTCTATGGAATCCGAGAACTTAACTAAGGAACATATCCAGCTGATTATTGGTCGTGTAGATGAAGGTTCTCAAGTTTGGTTCGACGGAGACCTTAAACAAAGAGATAAAGGTGTCTTTGAAAAATCTCAAGGTCTTGAAATTATGATAGAAAGGTTACAAGGTAATCCATTATTTGGATATATCCATATGCCAAAAGTAGAGAGGTCAGAGGTTGCCGCATTAGCAGATGAATTAGATGATTAAATTGAGGCCTGGCGCAAGTCAGGCCGCAGTTTTATAGGAGGATAATATGAGAAAACCCAGACCAAAAGGCCAAGACGCATTAAACAGATTTGGTTATGTAGTTTATACCCGTGAGAGTAAGGTTGATGGAAAACCGACTAGATGGGAAATTGCAAGAATCAATCAAGCGATGAAGATTGATAATTGGTATGAAGCTATTGATACCAAACCCTCAAACCAACAATATATGGATGTTGGGCAGTATTTAATTGGTCTTGGAGAAGCAGAACGACAAAAAGAAATAGCTCTAATGAAGTCTGTATTAGGTGAGGGTTTTAGAACTCCCGAAGATGAAAAAACACTTATTAACCAGTTTAACTATGCTATTGTAGGAAAGGAGCAGTATGAAGATGCTCTTCGCAGAATAGAAATAGGTCTAAATGGAAAAGATAAAGGTAAAGGCCTCGCGCCGGCTATAAGTAGTTTGTTCGCTAGTAAGTTAAATACTGTTTTTGGTAAAAATATAAATGAACTTATAAGAAAAGAATTAAAAAATGCTGATACCGATGAAAAAATTGACGCCGCGATTGATAGAATGGAGAAAAGTATAGTTGATGTTTTTGATAAAAGCGTAGACCAAGCCTTTGAACAAACCTTAACATACAAAAATGCTTCGGGCATTGAAGATAAATATGGAACTCTAAAGGGTTACGAAGATTTGTATGAATTATACAAAACAAACCCTGTTTTTAAAATAATTTTTAAAGAAAGTATTGGAAAGGTTTTTAATATAGAAAAAATAAAAAGTGTTATCAATAGAGAAAAGATTAAGAATAATAAAAAAAATGGGAAGAGAATGACGGGATGGTCTTGGGCAAATAGAGCCTTATCAATTAAAAGTAGAACCGGTCCGATTGGTGGTACTGTTAATGAGACCATAAATATGTTGCGTGATAGCGTACCTGAGACAGTAATAGGTAAAAACGGTGTCCGAACCGCGCGACAAATTATATCCAATAAATTAAAAACAGATAACCTCTTGATATTCCAAACAGAAGCAAGTATTGATGCAAAAGCCTTGGATGAGATGTTAGCTGAAATGTCAAATAAGATGGACGCTACAAAAAATCTCGTAGAGGCCCATAAGGAAATGAAGAAATATTGGAATAAACGTTTATCTAAGTTGAATGAAGGCTTCATTGTATTCAAATCAGGTAAGGCTTATGGACTTAATAATATTTCAGAATATGGCGGCTTTAAGGGAACTGAAAAGTTCTCTCTTGGTAATCTTAAGGAACTTCCTAAATCACCTAAATTATCTGATAATATTGATATAAATAAATTTGTAATTGTCGTTGCTAATACAATACAGGGCGCGGTCCTCGAAAAAGAATATGATAATATCAGGGAATGGTTGTATATATACATTACCGAAGCAATTACAAGTTTAATGTTTGATGATTGGGAACAAATTGGTACTGTCGCAAAAGGCCAGCGCACGAATGCAATCCATGTACTAACTTTGAATGATATTAACATTCCACTTTCTGTTTTTCTTATCGGCGCGGGCGAGGCTTTAATACAAGCTGTTAGTGAATCTAAAAAGAGTACTGATTTTATTAGATTAACGGTACATAGGTCAAAAGTTTTATATCCAGACAAAGATAGTTATGAATTAGATGCAAGGGGAAATCCGTTAGTCGGTAAGGCTTGGAATACTCAAAGAGATGACGCTTTGCAGAATTATTCTATTACTATCAATTTCTATAAGAATTTTAATGAGGCTATTCTTGAAAAGATTATTGAGGCTTCAAAATAATTTGAAAAATTTTTAAATTTTCGCTATAATATAGTTAGAAAAATGAAAGGAAGTGGAATATGGATAGAGTTAAATGTGATATTCCAAATTGTGATAGAAAAGCGCAGTACTTAACTCCGACCGGGGCTTGTTTTTGTTTTGGGTGTGCTCTTGAACAATTAAAACATTATTTTAGTAATCCGCGCAATCCGATTTATGAAACTGATAGTTGGGAAAAATATTATAAAAAGATAGAATGAAAGGAAAAAGAAAATGAAAGTTATAGCAGTAAAGTTTAATGGTGTAGGTAAAGAATATTTCTATAATACTAATCTTAATTTGAGAATTGGTGGTAAGTATAATATCATTGCAGATAAGAAATGTTTATATGATAATCCCGTAGTGGTTACTCGTTATATATCTAATGTTGCTGGTTCTTATAGAACAATCACTTCAGCCAAATTAGTTGATGGTACTGCGCGCCCTGACGATGGATTGGATAGAATTATCTTCAATGAAGATGTAACTATCGCCATCTGGAAGGACGGAACAAAGACACTTATTCGTTGCCAGGAGGGAGATACCTTCGATAAGGAAAAAGCAATCGCTCTTTGTTATATGAAGAAGGCTCTTGGTAATAGAGGTTCATTCAACGAAATCATTAAGAAATGGGTTAAATAAAACAGTAGAAAATTGATATAACTCCCCGAGAAATTTGATTTTTCGGGGAATTTTTGCTATAATATAAGTATAATTTGATAGAATGGAGAAAAATTGAATGAGTGAATATGGAATTGAAGATATAAAATCACTTTCATTTAGAGAGGGTGTGCGTGAACGTATTCAGATGTATCTCGGCTCCGATGACCTCGAAGGTACATACCAGGCCCTCAAAGAAATCATCAATAACTCAACTGATGAAGCCCTCGCTGGCTATGGTAATAAGATTGAAATAACTCTTGATGAAGCTACTAATACCATTACAGTACGTGACTACGGCCGCGGCGTCCCTTTCGGTATCCGTGAGGACGGAGAAAATGTACTTATCTCTATCTATTCTAAATCTCATACTGGCGGTAAGTTTGATAGTACCGCCTATAAGAATGCCAGCGGATTGAACGGCATCGGCGCAAAGTGCGTTTGTTTAAGTGCTGATGATTTTTGCGTTAAAAGTTATCGTGATAAGAAAGGTGCTAAAGCTGTTTTTAAAAAGGGAAATTTTGTTTCTTATGAAGAATTTGACACTTCGGAACCTAATGGCACTTTCATTAGTTTTAATCCTGATAAAGAAGTATTTAAAAATGGAGAAATTGGATATTCTTTTGATAAGATTTGTCAGGACATAAAAGATATTTCTTATTTATATAGTGGAATTACTTTTACTATAAGTTCAGGTAAGAAAAAGAATTCTTATTGTGCGAAGAATGGCATTGTAGATTTTGTAAAAGAAAATAACAAAAATCCCCTCCATTCCCATATTATCACTAATACTGTGATAGATGAAAATGGAGATAAGGTTGAAATTGCGTTTCAGTGGGGCGATGGCAAAGAGGAAGGTTATGTCTTTGTAAATGGTCTCCGTTGTCCTGAAGGAGGAACTCCTATAACTGGCGCGAAGGGCGCGCTTACTCGTACATTCAATTCTTTGTCAGGACAGAGTTTTGATGGCGATAGTATTCGTGATGGTTTATTCTATGTAATAAATTGTAGTGTATCCCAACCTTCTTTTGCTAACCAAACAAAATCAAAGATTAATAACGCAAACCTTCGTACATTAGCATCTAATGCTTTCTCTGACGGATTAAAGCAGATGAAGATGAAATACGCTAATGAGTTTACTACTGTTGTAGACTTAATGAAGAAAATCGCAAAGGCTGAAGCGGCCGCGGAGAAGGCACGTCAGCAAGTTCTTAATGCTGCGAAAGAAGTTGAAAAAAATCAGAAGAAAAAAGTTTTTGCATCCGATAAGTTGAAGGATGCGGAGTTCTTAGGACAAGACTCAACTCTTTTGATTGTAGAAGGGGATTCCGCGCTTGGCGGTATGGCTCAGGCGCGCGATTATACAAAATATGGATTGATGGCCATTCGTGGAAAAATTATTAACTGTTTATCTAATCCTGAAGAAAAGATTTATGAGAATGAAGAGATAAAGCTCTTATTGAGTGCAATGAATATAGTACCGGGAAAATACAACGCATCTAAGCTTCGTTATGGAAAACTTGCGATTTGTACGGATGCCGATTCGGACGGTTATCATATTGGACTTTTGATTATGTCGGCTCTCCAGTTTTTGGCACCTGACTTTATAAAAGAAGGTCGCCTTTGTTGGTTAAGGTCTCCTCTTTATATTGTAGAGTATAATGGTAAGGAAAGTTATTACTTTACTGATGAGGAATTTAATAAGGAAAGAAGTAAAATAAAGGGTGAGGTAACTCGTGCCAAAGGTCTCGGTGAGCTTCCCGCGGAGTCGGCGCACAAGTCAATGTTTACAAAGGAATATCAGCGTCTTGATGTAATAAATTATGATGCGGAAGGTATTGATTTGCTCGTTAGTTTAATGAGCGATGACGTAAAGCCGAGAAAGGAATTTATTATGAAGAATATTGACTTTAGTGAGATTAAGGAGTAAGATTATGAGTAAGTTACCAATTATTGTAAATCTTTGTGGCGCGCCTGGTGCTGGTAAAAGCACTGGCGCAGCCTATATTTTTTCACAGTTAAAAATGAAAGGAGTTAATGCAGAGTTAATTACTGAGTTTGCTAAAGATAAAACTTGGGAAAATAATACGACCGCATTAAGTAATCAACTTTATGTTTTGGGTAAACAGTATTACCGTATTGATAGGTGTAAGGACCAGGTAGAGGTAATCGTTACTGACTCGCCTATTATTCTAAGTTTATTATATGGTGCAAATTCCCCATATAGAGATGAACTTAGTAATTTAATTTTAAAACTTTGGAAATTAGATAACAATTTTTTATATTTTATTAATAGGGTTAAACCATATAATCCAACAGGCCGTAGCCAAACAGAAGAAGAAAGCGACCTTTTGGCTGTAACTCTTAAAGGAATTTTAAACAAATATGATATTGATTATGGAGAAGTTAGTGGAACTTTAACCGATTATGATTTGATAGTTGAAGAAATTTTATCAGCAAGAAATATAATGAATATTAGCCCTCAGGAGTAAGTTTATGTTGAGTTATGAAGAAAATGTAAGAGCAATACTCCAATGTTGTTTTTCTCAATCAAAAGATGAACTAATAGAAACTGCGGTTAAGGCAATCGTGGCTCTCAAACAGGAGCCTATTGTAATAAACCCGACGAATCCGATCGTTGCGGCGCAACCATTAGAGGTTCCAGCACCCTATTATCCTATTACTACAACACCAAGTGTAGTTTGTAACAAAGAAACTACCCCTCACGATTTAATATTTGAAAAAATATGAAAATTAATTTATAATAAATAAAGAAAAAATAAAAGAGGAAAATAAATGGCTGAATTAAAACCTATTGTAGAAGAAAGTTTTATTCAATATACTGGCGCAGTTCTTCAGAGCCGCGCCTTAGTTGATGTGCGTGATGGTCTCAAGCCTTCCGCACGTCAGATTTTCTATTCAATGAAACTTCATAAACTCACAAGTGATAAGCCGAGAAAGAAAACTGCAAACGCGGTCGGTATGGCGATGGCTGATTTTTATATCCATGGCGATAGTTCATGTGAAGGCGTTATAATGCGCGCGGGCCAGCCGTTTGCTATGAGATACCCTCTTATAGATGTTAAAGGTAATGCTGGTACACTTATTGAAAGTGGAAACTGGGCGGCTATGCGTTATACAGAATCTCGTCTTTCGACGGTATCTGATTTACTTTTTGAAGATATTGATAAGAATACAATAGATGAATGGCGCGATTCTTATGACAATACAAAGCAATATCCTGGTGTTCTTCCTTCAAAGGGCTTTTATAATATTGTGAATGGTACGCAGGGAATTGGTGTAGGTATGGCTTCATCCGTACCTCAGTATAACATTAAAGATGTAAATAACGCACTTATTCATTTAATTGATAATCCTGATTGTGACTTTGACGAGATTTATTGCGCACCTGACTTCGCGACTGGCGGTATCTTGTATAATGAAAATGAAGTAAAGCAATCTATGAAGAATGGAGAAGGCTTTGCTTGTAAGTTAAGAAGTGTGGTTGAGTTTGATAAAAAGGAAAGATGTTTTATTGTAACAGAAATTCCTTATGGTGTTTACACTAATACTATTTGCGGTCAGTTAGATACAATACTTAATGAAGAAGATAATCCCGGCATTGAAAGATATAACGACCTTACCGGTAAGACTCCTCTTATTAAGATTTATCTTACTGCAAAGGCAAATCCTGATAAGGTATTGAGGTATCTGTATAAGGAAACTTCACTTCAGTCTTATTTTGGTATTAACTTCACAATGCTTGATATGGGCAGATTTCCTAAAGTATTTACTTGGAAGGAGATGCTCCAGGCACATATCGACCACGAAAAGATTGTATATCGTAAGGGTTTTGAATATGACCTTAAGAAAAATGAAGATAGAATTCATATACTTGATGGTCTTTTAATTTGCCTTGCTAATATCGAAGAAGTAATCCAAACAATTAAGTCATCTTCGTCTACTGCGGCGGCCTCAATAGAATTGCAGAAAAAGTTTTTACTCGATGAAATTCAGGCGAAAGCAGTTCTCGATATGAAACTTAGTCGTTTGGCTAATATGGAAGTCAAAAAGTTAGAGGAAGAACACGAAAAGCTACTTAAAGAAATAACTCGTCTTAAAGCGATATTAAGTGATGAAGAACTTTTCAATAATGAATTAAAGAATGGTTGGAGAGAAGTCGCAAAGAAATTTGGAGACGAAAGAAGAACCAAGATTATTACTTTGGCAGAAGGAAATGATAATGAACCTATTGAAAAGAAGCAACTCTCAATTTCCTTCACAAACAAAAGCGCAGCCTTCGTAACTGAAACATCTACCCTTTATTCTCAAAAGCGTAATGGCGCCGGTTCCAAATTTAAACTTGATGAAGAAGAATATATCGTAGATAATCTCGTAGGAGAGAATACAGATACAATTCTCTTCTTCACTTCGCACGGGAACTTCTACCATTGTAAAATGGGTGAGTTCATCATTAACGAAAAACAATATCTTTCAAACTTCATTAGTATTCAACCATTTGAAAAGATAGTGGCCGCCGCCGTAACTTCTAAACAGGACGCAAAGAAGTACATTGTCTTCATTACGAAGAATGGTATTATAAAGAAGTCCGAGTTATCTGAATATAACTTAAAGAGAAATGCTGGCGCTACTGCGATAAAACTCGACAAAGATGATGAGATTGTATCTGTTTTATTCTTAAATGAAGAAAAAATTGGTATTGTCTCTCGCGCGGGCCAGTTCATAATGATTACGACTACTGATATTCGTGCAATCGGACGAGTAGCGCGCGGAGTCACTGGAATGAAACTCAACGAGGGCGATAAAGTAGTTGATGCTATTATTATCAACAACAATACAAAGGAAATCGTAAGTATCGCTGAGGACGGATATATCAAACGTTCCCCACTTAGCGAATTCAGGATTACAGGGCGCGCGACCAAAGGAGTCCGTATCCAAAGTACTGAATGCTTATGTAATATCCTTCCCCTTAATGATGACCGCGACGTACTCGTAAACTCATCGAAAGCGCAGATTCGTCTTAAGTTATCCGACATTCCTTCGCTCGGCCGTGGCACTCAAGGCGTTAAGTCTATCAAGCTTTCTGAAAATTCAAAAGTTTTAAAATTGAATAGTATTTAAAATTTGAAACTTCTTGAAATTTTCGTTATAATATTAGTATAAAAAGTTAGAAATAACTTTTACGAGTTAGCCGCCTAACTCAAATAAAATAAAAAAACTAAATAAAAATATACGGCGGATAAGGAGAAATTTTTTATGGCAGAACAGATTAAGTTGGCAGAGAAGACACTTGCAGTATTCAACTACATTAAGGAGAATGGCGGTTCAGTTAAGACTTCTGACATTCAGGCAGGCCTTGGTCTCGAGAAGATCGCATCAGTTACAGGTTGCGTAAATTCTCTTGTTAAGAAGGGCCTTGCAGTTCGTGAGGATGGTGGACACACCGAGGACAACAAGAAGATTACTATTGTAACTCTTACTGAGGATGGTCAGAACTTCGTTCAGCCTGAGGATGCAGAGTAATTTTACTCATTTGATAGCAAATGGTACTAGCTTATGCTAGTACCTTTTTGCGACAAAAACTAATTAAGAAAAGAAATAGGAGAAAAAGAATGATTAGACAAGCAGAAAATAAGGTAAGGATAGAAGGGGTTTTGTCAGAAATTGATTTGAAGTATAGTTCTTTCCAGAGAGATGGTGCTGACGTAGAGGCAATCACTGGTTCTATTAAGGTTCTTGTTGAGCAGGTTATAAATGGCGAGGAAGTTAGCCTTGATATTCCTGTTTATATGTTCGCTACTAAGTACACTAAGGCTGGTAAGATTAATCCTTCTTATGAATCTATTGAAAAGGTCATGAAGGAATATAAGTCTATTGCGGCAACAGGTGATAAGTCAACCGCAGATAAGATTCGTATCACAAAGGGTCAGATTAAGATGAATGAGTTCGTTGGTAAGAACGAAAAGATTGTAAGCTATCCTCGTGTTTATACCTCATTCGTAAGCCAGGCAGTTGGTACATTCAAGCCTGAAGCAACTTTTGACCTTGAGTTTATGGTGTCTAAGATTAGTCGTGTTACTGATAATGATGGTGTAGATGTAGATCCTGCTAAGCTTGCAGTTGAGGTAATCGTACCTCAGTACACTCCGGAGAGCGCATCTGCATTGAATGTAGATGTTGTACCTCTTGTTGTTACAAACCCTGCTGCTATCGATGCTATCGAGCAGTATTGGAATGCAGGCGAATGCTTCAAGGCTAGTGGCCGTTTGAACTTCACTTCTCGTACAGAAACTATTAAGCAGGAAGTAGATTTCGGTGAGGCTCAGGAGTCAGTTCGTACAATCAATATTAGTGAGTTTGTTATCACTGGTGGTTCTCAGGCTCCTCTTGATGGTGACTACGCTTGGACTGTGGAAGAAATTGAGGCTGGTATGGCTGTTCTCAAGGAAAAGCGTGAGAAGTTAAAGAGCGGCGCTAAGTCTATGGCAAAGCAGACTCCCGCGCAGAACTCTACGA
>Ga0310695_10009535_pt1 | contig 14550 bp, 10 predicted proteins | sample RumenRJG_04DNA_FD_203882 | JGI IMG/M metagenome (GOLD analysis project Ga0310695, IMG submission 203882) | Bovine rumen microbial communities from Lethbridge, Alberta, Canada - RJG_04 (v2) (version 2) | ecosystem: Host-associated > Mammals > Digestive system > Stomach > Rumen | place: Canada... | reverse complement strand
CTGGATATCCGCGCGAGGGCGATTTCCTCGAAGAGGCGGTAGAGGTTGTAGTAGGCCACCTTGTATCCGTTCATGCACGCCTGGTGGCCGAGGGCCGTGCCGAGCCAGCTCTTTCCTGTGCCGGCCGAGGAGGTTTCTCCGTTCTGAGACAATGAAAAAGGACAGCCGTCACTGGATGGCTGTCCTTTTCTCTTTGCCTTCAAAAAAACTCGAAATCCGGAAAATGGCGTGTGGCACCATGTGGCATCGTGTGGCATCGCTGATTATCAGCGAGATAGAGAGATCTCCCATTGTGGCAGGCGTGTGGCACCATGTGGCATCTCACCGCCGTATCAGTGATTGTTGTGGCATGAGTGTGGCACTCTCTATTCAGACACAAGTGAAGTAAATATATATATTATTTGAATATCAGGCAGTTATATCCATAGCCACAGATGCCACAGATGCCACAAGGGTAATATGTGGTATTATTGATTTTTGCTGAGGGCTTGGTCGTAATCTACTATGCTAACAGATTCCGTTGGATTGGTGTTGCCGGAATAGCGATACCACTTCTTGTTTCTTTCCTAATGATCATGTGCCAGTCCCGGTGAACCATGTCAAAATCTGCATCCCTGCGATTCAAAGGGGACGATTGGCCACAAGGAGCCCAAAGTACTTTTCCATACCTTTACCATACTCTTATGCGTTTTTTGTTGTACCTTTGCATCGCATAATAACATAAGTTTCAACGCACAATTAAAATGAAAAGGATCCTGTACGTGTTTGTTTCTTTATCTGTGGCTATTATTACAGGATGTCGTCATGATTCACAGAATAGCATAATGTCAAAAGCAGAAAGTTTTCTTCCATTACAGCCAGACAGTGCAGATGCCTGTCTGAATTCTGTTGATAAACGACAGCTTATGGGAGATGACGAAAAAGCATTTTATGCTCTGCTGCGCACAATGACGGATGTGTTACTGGATAAGGAAATCGTTAGTGACACCCTTATCGGGATGGCATACAATCACTTTTCTTATCAAAAAAACATATCAAAAGACCAAGCTATATTCAGGCATTATGCCCAATCAGCTCTTTATATGGGAGACTGGTATTCATCACAAGACAGTGTCAAGTTAAGCGAAGACTGTTATAGACAAGCCATTAAGTATTCAGAGGAGGTTGAAGATTGGCACACCTGCTATCTTGCTTACGAACGCCTTGCTGAACAGGTACAATGGGGTAATGACGAGGAGGCTTTAAAACTGATAGAAAAAGGCATTCAAATATATGGAAAATGCAACGACAAAATCGAGAATTTATTGTCCTTATATGCATATGCTGCACATTATTCTGCAGAAATCGCATATCGCGACAAGTCCGATTTTCAGAAAGCCTTGGACTATGCATACAAGGCGTATAATTTGGCCACTGACAGTTGCCTGAACAGTTACTATGACCAGTCTTTGGCCTCACTTGCAGAAATATATTGGGAGATGGGTGATTACCAAAAGGCGCTTGACTTTGCCAAAAAGATCAGGATAACGGAATTAAACTCCGAGTATTCATTGACTCTGAACATGAAAATCGCACAGTATTATCTTAGCTGTGATTCTGTTGCAAAAGCAAAAGAACTGTGTCTGGCACCCAAGAACGTCGAAAGTAAAAACCTGGCATATCTTTATGCACGAGAGTTGGCCGAAATATCAGTTAAACAGCAAAATCCTGACTCAATAATCCTTTATATGGACTCTGCTTTCTCATTTTCGGAAGATATGTTCCTTGAAGCTCTAAAAGCCAAAGATGATTATCTTAGGGAAACATTGGTAAAAGAGCAGGAGAACGCACACTTGACATACAAGAACAGGTTGAGGATATGGATTTTTGGAATCAGTTTAGGCTTCTTTATCATAGGCGGATTGCTTGTTTTGAGACTTCTTTTATTAAGGATCCGAATACATAAGGAACAACAAGCCCATCAGGAAGAGGAGTCTAGGCATTTGCAGAAGGAGCTTCAACTAATAAATGAGCGACAGCTCGCATTGACTGAAAGCTATAAAAAGAAAACAGCGACAATCAAACATTTGCAGAGATATATCATTGACCGTACAGATGTTGCCATGAAGTTGAAAGATGGTGGGACCCGTGTGAAAATGAGTCCCAAGGAATGGACTGATGTCGAACAATTGCTCGATGAAATAGATAACAAGCGCATATCGAGATTAAGAGCGGAATACAAAGAATTAACCATTGAGGACATTCGTCTATGTGTTATGGTTCGATTAGGAATGTCTAACCCTGCTATAGGTAAGGCATATGGTATTACGCCATCCGCAGTACAACATAGAAAACAGACATTGAAGAAGAAAAAAATGGGAGTTTCTGATCCCAATATAACTTTAGATGATTTCATAGAATCCCTATAACCCCTGCGATATGCCAATTGATTTTCCATAGCCCACAACATCACTTTCCATAGTAAGAGAAAAAATTTTATTGTACACACTTGTAACACACTGATTATCAACCATTTACCATCCCACCCATTTTAGGGCTCTTTTCCATAGTAAAGGCTTGTCGTTCAATTATTTTGTGAGTACCTTTGTGCTGCATATTTAATTCAATTATTTACTAAAAATTCAGCACAATGAAAAAATTTTTATTAGCATTTATTGCATTGTTTTTCTGTATGACATCTTATGTCAATGCGGGCTCAAAAATCGTGTTCACCAAGACTGCTTCTATTATCAGACCTAAGAGTCCCCAACCAGAAGTCCCGACTTTAATATTAGGAGAGTATGATGATGAAGAGCTGGTTATATATTTAACCGAATATGATGGTGATATTACTATTACTGTAACTGATGCGACAACACTTCAACTCGTCAGTATACAGGCCGAATCTGTCATATCACCTGATACAGTCAGCGTTGACCTTTCTAATCTTCCTTGTTCTATCTATAATATTATGATAGAACTTGACAATGGTGACTGCTATTCTGCAGACATTCAAATTTGAACATTGATTATATGCTCTACTTTCATAAGATAGGATTGATTAGGCGTGAAGAATTCTGATAGGTAGTATGGGATAGTGTCATTTACGGCCAGAAATTGCTGTAAAAGTGGTTATGCATCTATATTCCCCTTATCATTCCTTTAGCTCCTGAAAGTAGAGCTAATGTATAACATGAGTGAGATGAAAAAATATTTCTTCATTTCTGCATTGGTAATACTAATCGGGGTGACTCAAGTCTTTGGTCAGGTGAACCTATCCGAAATGGAACCGGCATCGGCCGACAGCTTGGTGAAAAGCAGGATACGGTATTTCTCCCCCGGCATTGGCGGGAGAAACAAAGTTTGGGATTTCTCTGGAAAGCTTGGCTCCAAAGTATCTTCAAAGGTAATGTTTATGAAGGATAGCACGGGCATGGTGTCTGTCTTTGAACCTGGCGAAATCAGTTACTATCGCACTACTCCCTGCACGCTCATTCTCATCAGCAGCGAGTCGGCCTTGGAGAAAAGGGAGTATACTGAGAGCAAGGTTTCCGGGAAATTCCCCCTTGAATACGGCGACTCCATCAGTAAAAGCTTCAGATGCGAGGGAATGTACTGCGGCGACCATCCGTTCCGTGAAGCCGGCACAACGGCAGTCAAGGTTGATGCCGACGGTTCGATCGTGCTTGCGGAGAACGACACGGTAAGGAATGTGCTGAGGGTACACACCATAGACTCCTATTCAATTTGCATGGACATCGACTCCGCCGCCCTTGACACCGCAAAACTCACGCAGGTGATCGAGGAACGCTACGAATGGTATCTGCCCAACTCCCAGTATCCTATCATCGAGAATGTGACAAGCACCACGTTTCTCGACATGGATGTCATAGGTTGCACCAGGCGCGCCTGGTGCAACCTTCCCGAGGACCAGGTTGCCGGTTACATCACACCCGATGATGAGGATGAGACAGACGAACAGGACGGTTTTTCCGAGGAGGACCAGCCATTCCCCGACATCATCCATTACGAAGTAGAGACCCTGGGAAATGTCATCCACATGTCATACGACCTTGATGAGGACGCAACCATAACAACCATCGTTGCCAACCACATGGGTACGGTATTCAAGAGCAGCCAATGGACTCAGGCAGCCGGACAGGGATATTCCATGCAGATAGACTGCAACGGCTTGCTTCCGGGAATATACATTCTTTACATCAACGTCAACGGAAAAGTCTATAGCGAGAAAGTGACATTATGAAGAATAAAGAAAACACAATAAGTAAAGCGGCATTGATGGCCATGTGTGTACTTTTGTCATCATCTCTGTCGGTAATGGCGGATGATGTACAGGAGGCACTCAACCTCGATCATTTCAGGACGCCAGAAGCATCCGCCTTCAAAAAATATGGGGAAGAATCGGTGAATGAATATACTGGGACAGCGGATATCTCTGTTCCACTATACACGATAAAGTGTAAGGACATTGAAATCCCCATTGTGCTGCGATATGATGCATCAGGTATCAAGGTGGAACAGGAGGCCTCCTGGGTGGGTCTCGGATGGAATCTGATGGTTGGTGGCTGCATTAATTATGTCTGTGCCGGTGGTCATGATATGTCACAGGCGCCAGACATCCCCAATGAAGTATGGACTGAATATCTGACATCCGAAATCAGCCTTTCGGATATCAGCAATCACACATCCAAGACGCAGATCAGGTATTATAGATATAATCCCAATGAGAATTCCAATTGGATGGCAAGTCTCCCATTTACTCCTCAGGATTATATCCTTTCTTATGTTGACAATATCGGAGGAGGATGGGGTATGAAAGAATATGTGGATTGGGGGTATGGCGAGCGTGACTTCTATTCTGTCAATGTCATGGGCAAGTCATTCATGTTCTTCATCGACCCGTTCACCTTGAAGGTATTCAACATAGGCAAGGCAGGGGAGGACTTCATTGTCGAGCCGGAATACCAGTCCGACCCCCAGACAGGTATCGGCAACCAGCCGGATATATCTGAATGGACTATAACGGATTCCGACGGATTTGTATACCATTTTGAAGAAGGAGACAAATTCCAGTGCGATTCCCAGACAGGTGTGAGATACACATCATGCTGGTATCTCACAAAAATGTGGTCTCCCGCAGGAGAGAAAGTCGAATTCAGTTATAGCGCACTCACAAAACCATGCCGTGCAACAAGATTTGAGTCTTTCAGGCTGCCTGTTCCACATTGGGGAGGAAATGGGTGCTGTTCGAACGTCTCACAGGCGACGTACAACAATTTCATGCAATACACAAACGGCAGCACGAATGTGACGAGTCATTACCTTAGCGAGATAAAGACAAGCAACCAGACGGTGACATTCGCCACGTCGAACAGCAATGAATGCAGCGGGAAAAAGCTGGATGCCATAACTGTTCGGTCCTATAACAATACCACGGTCAAGAGCATTGTTTTCTCCTACGATAGATTCGGCTATTCCAGTGTCGGAGGCAACTATGCCCCTGCTGATATGGAAACAGACTCTGAATACCGATTGAAATTAAACAACGTCAAGGAGATAGCTCCTCATGACACCCTTACCACCACCTTTTCCTACAATTCATTGGAGCTGCCGTCAAAAAGATCTTGTGCACAGGATTTCTGGGGATATTACAACGGTCGGGAAAACAATGTTCCAGGACGGGGTTATTCCTTGTTACCTGCACCGCAAATATTCATGTCAACTGGATATGCTCAGGCTCTGGACAATTATTCATTAAATGGAGCCGACAGGTACAGCCGAGGCGACTACATGCAGGCTGCCATGCTGAACAGGGTGAATTATCCCACAGGAGGCTACACCACCTATGAATACGAGCCTAACAGCATCCTCACGAGGGATTTCACACTGACCGAGCAATACAGGGAGGGCCTATATGATCTGTCCGTTATGGCAAGGTTCACTTGCTATCCGGACCAATACAATGTATTGGTAGCGGACCAAACCGAACAAAGAAAAGATTTTACGCTAACTCAAGAGATTACATGCAGCCTTTATTTACAGTGCGATGGAAACAGCCAGTTGTATGGGCAGGATATGCAAATACTCTTATTCCGGCAGGTCAATCAGTCTTATACCCCGATTGACACCATCCCGGTGACGTTCATCCCCTATTCCCGTGAGCCCACCCATATACAGGATCTTACACTTCCGGCAGGAAATTATTACATTTTTATAATACCGATAAATCAGAATTATAATATGCCATTCTATATCAGATGTTACATGAATGGCTGGTATGAAGAGACTCTTTCACAAACAGACTACTATACGCTGACATGCGGGGGCCTGCGGGTGAAAAAGATCAGCAATTATGATCTTGGCGGTGAATTGATCAACTACACTACATACGACTATAAAAAAAATGGGAAGACTTCTGGAAAATTGCTGGATAAGAGAGAGACGATAGATTTTGCGAATTGTTATAACATGGATCCTGTGGGTGGCGCTACAGGAATTCATGATGTTGGAGTATATACGATAAATACAGGGCATCCACGCATGCCCGCGTTCTTTGCATCCTGCAACCCTGGTATCGTCGGTTATTCCAAGGTGACGAAAAGCGAATACGATGCTACGGGCAATCTTGAGAAATGCGTGGTCACATCTTACAGGAACGACGAGCCTCAGAATATGTACGGCATTGACTATTACACGTATTTTGACAATGGCCAGATACTGAGTCAGGGGATACGTAACGCATCGGATGCGATTGTCGCAAAGACAGTGAACACATACGTAAACAATATGGAAGACCGTTATATGACCAATATTGTTACAAAATACAAATATCTCAATCACGGGCCCATGGGTCCATCAGCCCCTATGACATTGTATATTTATGACGCGCCGAACACCACCCCTACAACTACTTTAGAAATGTATGAGCCTGGCCCTGAGGGCGTCGTAGATGTAATGCGTTATCCCTACGTCCTGTCCCGCTGTGAACTTTCAAAGACAACAACCACAGAATATTGCCCTGACGGTAGCGCCATCATCAAGACGAAGGACTATCTATACAATGCGATCAACCACCAGGTGTCACAGATAGATGACAGTACGGGGCTGCCCAACCAGGTCATGCGGACAAAAATCACATATACGGTTGACGGAACAGACAATATCAGTACAGGCATGAGGAATGTCCACAGGCTAAACGATGTAGTAGAAAGCAAAAACTATTTGGTGGAAAACAACCAGGAGAAACGTATAAGCACCAAGCATACGACCTATACCCCCATTTCAATCAATGACACTCTTTATTATCTGCCCGGTTCGCTTTCCACATCCATAGGCAATGAGACACCCGAAACACGTGCGTTTTACTCATACGACGAGAAGAGGAATGTCCGTTCCATAGTGGTCGACAGCGTCGAGACTGTCTATATCTGGTCATACAAAGGCCAGTATCCTGTCGTCAAGATCGAAGGCCTCACATACGCTCAGGTTCAGGCTGCCATTGGATTTTCAACAATTTCAAATTTGTTGCACGCAACGGTACCAAGTACGGGACAACTCACTTCCATACGCAATGCCGTTAAGGCAATCGGGGGGCTTGTTACGACCTATACCTTCAAGCCCCTGGTCGGAATCGAGTCCCAGACACTGCCTAACGGCTATACGGTCTATTATGAGTATGACGCATTCGGACGGTTGAAAAGGGTCATTGACCAAGACGGGAACATCGTCTCCACCAACAGTTATAACTACAGACACCCATGATCATGAACAAGAACAAAATACATGCAGCCATCATGGCGTTGGCAGCCCTTGCGGTGCTCATGCTGCCGCCATGCCCCGCACAGGCTCAGGACACGTCGCGGAATTATGTCAAAACCGTGACGATGCTCGACGCGGGCGGGACGGACTCCCTGCAGGCCGTACAGTACTACAACGGTCTCGGCTGGCCGACCGTCTCCGTCGCTACCGCTGATGCCGATGGCGGCACGGCATGCACCCTGACGACATACGACGCCTTGGGAAGGGAGCTCCGCAAGTATGCTCCCGTGCCTGGCAGCGGTTTTGGCTACATGACCGAGAGCGCCGTCAGTTCCGCGGGGTACGGCTTCCACCATGACAACGGCGGCTTCTCGCAGAATCATTACGACGTATTGGACAGGGTGACGGCCGTTGAGATCGCCGGTGACGCGTGGATACAGGCGGGCAGGCAGGACAGGACGGCGTATTTCGCCAATACCGTCTCCGACGAGGTGCTGCACTACGAGGCTCCGGAGGATGGCTCCTACAGCCTGACACTCCCGGAGAACACGTCCTTCCGGTATTATCCGGCGGGCTCGCTCGGCAAGGTGGTGTCCTGCGACGCCGACAGCGTCTGCGTCACGGTCTTCACGAATCTTCTCGGGAAGAAGGTGCTTGAGCGCACCGCCGCAGGCGACACGTACTATGTCTACAACGACCTCGGACAGCTCCGCTTCGTCCTCACCCCTGCATTTGAAAAAATATCGCGCTCAAAGACAATGTTTGCCTACGAATACCGTTATGACAACAGGGGGCGTGTGGTGAAGAAAATTCTGCCCAAGGACGGCACGGAAGGCTCCGTCACCGAGTACTGGTACGACAAGGCCGACCGCGTGGCCTACATGAAGGACCCCGCGCTCGGCAGCCGTTACAGGTTCTATCTGTACGACCAGTTCGGACGGTTGTGCGTGCAGGGGACATGTGGCAACCGCTACGTCCAGTGTGGCTCCATGCTCTCTGCGACATCATATGCAAGCGGCTCCCAGGGTATCTGCCAGACCGGCTATTCGGCCCCATATGACATCATCAGCCCGAAGATTGAGATTGTCAACTACTACGACAACTATGGTTTCATCGGCCATCATCTGACAAGTGCCATGCCTACGGTAAGCGTCAACACAACCCAGGAACAATATGCCACCGGCTCCCTGACGGGGCAGGTGGTGTATGCGACCGGGGGCGAGGCACTCGGCACGGTCAGCGTGTACGACCAGAAAGGACAGCCCGTCAGGTCCGTCCGCAAGGGGCTCGGCGGGCATGTGGAGGACGTGCATACCGCATACTCGTTCACCGGCGCAATTGACACAACACGGGCTGAGGTCGGTGTCGGGTACGGGGGCAGACTCACCGCGGAGACCGTCTATACCTACGGCAAAGGCAAGAAGACGAGGATGAAACTGACCGTCAGCCACGGAAGGCCGGCGCAGTCGCGTGAGACGTCATACACATACGATGCCATCGGCAGGCTGAGCGGAAAGCAGAGGCAGTTGTTCGGCACAGGCAAGTCCCCCTGCTCATACTCATACGACGTGCACGGATGGCTCACGAGCGTCGTCAACGGTGAGTTCCAGGAGCGCCTCTACTATGCCGACGGCCTTGACGGCGGATGCTGGAACGGGAACATCAGCACCATGAAATGGAGGTCTGGCGACAACGGACTCTATGATGGATACAACCTGAAATACGATGGCAACAACCGCCTGTACAGCGCGGTTTTCGGCTCTGGTGACAACCTCACGGGCAACGGGAACTACTTCAGCGAGAACGTGGAGTATGACTGCAACGGCAACATCACCAAACTGAGGCGTCGCGGACTGGTCGACAACATACACGGCAGCTTCGGGCTGGTGGATAACCTCTCCATGACGTACGTGGGCAACATGCTTGCAAGCGTGCGCGACAACGCCTCCCGCCATTCATACGCGGGTGCCACGGACTTCGACGGTGTGCCCGGCCAGGAATACCACCTCACCTACAACGCCTCGGGCTCCCTCGTGAGCGACGCCGGGCGCGGGATAGCGAGGATAGACTACGACCGCCTGAACAACCCCGTCCGCATCCAGTTCACCGACGGCAGCGTGACCAGGTACATCTACAGCACCACGGGCGAGAAGCTGCGCGTGGTATACCAGACGGCGGTCCCGAACATCACCGTTCCCATCGGCAGCGTCAGGGTGCTTCTTCCCTCGGAAATCCAGTGTGCGGACTCCACGGACTACCTCCTCGGCGGCAGCCTCACGCTGAGGAACGGGCGCGTCGACAAGCTCCAGTTCGAGGAGGGCTACTGCCAGGCGGCGGCATATTCCGGCAACGCCAGCCAGGACAACTTCACCTTCCACTACTACGACCGCGACCATCTCGGCAACATCCGCCAGGTAATCAAGGCAACTGGAAGCAACAAGGGAACTGTCATCCAGACGATGGACTACTACCCCTTCGGCGCAGAGTTCTGCGACGGTTCCACGGCCAGCGAGGTGCAGTCAAGAAAGTACAACGGCAAGGAACTGGACAAGATGCACGGCCTGAACACCTACGACTACGGGGCAAGGCAGTACAATCCGGTCACCGCACGCTGGGACAGGGTGGACCCGCTAAGCGAGAAATATTATGATGTGAGCCCGTATGCGTATTGCGGGAATAATCCCGTGAGGTATTTTGACCCAGATGGGAGAGAAATTCAAGGCCAAACAAAAAAAGATACAAAACAAGTCATTGAGGATATAAAAGCGATGTTTGCAGCTGAAGTTTTTTCTAATTTTAGGAATTTAATTATCCAATCAGGAAAAAGGCAAAATGGTATATCATTGGCTAAAATAGATGAGAATGCTTTGAAAACTGCTTTTGATGGAATAAATTTGTCAGAAGACCAACAAGCTTTAGTAGAAATTGTAGTAAATACTATTAATTCTGATGATATACATAAAATAGAATATGCATCTGAATATGGGGTGGTTTCAGACGATGCAAAGGCTGCTTACGATCCTTTACCTATATTTGACGAATTAATAGAAAATGAGGGTGGCATGCCGACACGTCTTATCATTAGTTCAGGAGGTGGAGGAGTTACAATGCCTACTTCATCTGGCACACATTCTGTTATTGTCAATTCAAAAAAATATCATCCAGTTGGACGTCCTGTAACAACAGGGCATGAAATATTTGGCCATGGTAGATCCTTAGCTTTAGGAAGAACAACATCACAGCATGTTGATTCTATTCAAGCAGAAAACTTGATTCGTCGTGTCATGAATATCAATTTGATAAATGATGGAAGCAATCATGGCAATAAATCTTATATTCCTAATCCCACTTCACTTCCAAGTTATCGATGAGACATTTATTTGTATACATTCTTTTGTCGATTGTTTTGATCAAAGTCAATGCATCAACAATAGACTCTCTTTTAGTTAAAGAATACGAAAGAGGTTATGAAGTTGTTTGTGAGATTATTGAAAGCAAATGTTTAAAGGACAGCTTGAGTAACAGGTCATTCTGCTCATTGTTTTTTGAGAACCTGTGGTCTATAGTTGTAAAAAATGAGAAATCCTATGTGTTGTATTATGGTTATCAGATTGGTCAAGAAGAAGTGATTCGCAAAGAAATCTCAAATCATAATGTAGTTCTTGAACGTTTGTTTTCGCTTGACCAAAACAAGATAGAAAAAAACATTTATAAACCAACAGACTTTTACACACCATTTTATTGGTATTTTGTCTTGACAGATTCTTCACATAATAGAAAATTTGAATGGAATGCTTATTCAAATTCTGAAGACGAATATGCGGTGTTTTGTGTAGATGTTATTTCGGGTTATGTTGTTTCTCTAATGAATACAACACTTCATGATAAACACAAATCAAGGAATAGAGTCTCTAAATTATTCAGAAAGTCGTGAAAGAAAATTAATGTGGATCTCGAGGACGGAATTTCTGATTATTTTTCCAAATAGATATCATAGGAACAGGAAATTGGTTGATACATGAGGGAATCATCCTATTTCCGCATAGGCTGAAAACAGTATAATGCAATTAAAAAAGAATTGAACAATGGAAAAGACAAGTCTAATCGGAAGGTTGATACTGGCCATCGCCATGTTGGCTATTTTTGCTACGACGACAATGGCCCAGACAAATCCCAAACCAGGTTACATTATCACAAACGATGGTGATACCGTAAGAGGCATCATCGACTTCCGCACTAACGAGAAGCTGTCAAAACAATGTGATTTCTGGGCCAATGGTGGCAGCGAGGGCAAGATATACAAGCCTGGCGACATAGAGGGATTCAGGTTCGATAACGGAGGCAAGTATTTCGTCACACGCCGACTCGCTCTCTTTGGCGATCCGCAGTTATATTTTGTGGAGTTTATGGTTCAAGGAAAGATGAACCTGTACTGTGTAGCATACGACCGCGACGAATACTTTTTCTTTGAGCGTGAGGACGGCGAGATGGCACAACTCACCAACAGGGCGTTCCTCACGTCGTCATCCCTTCAAGACGAAAAGGACAAGCTGGAAGAGAAGAAGGAACAATACGGCAAGGTGAAGGTACTGCTGCAAGACTCATGGAAGGCAGCGGCAGAAATGACCGGGATCGACATGACGAGGAAACAACTTGTAAAGGTAGTACGCGACTATCACAACGACGTATGTACGGACGGAAGCTCGTGTGTGGTGTATGAATACAATGAGAAATCCGACAAGTCGAAAACGCATTTCAAGGCTTTCACGGGATATGCATACTATTCACATGAGAGGACTGACAATCAAGACCTGGGCGCAGATGAGAACTACTCCGGTGGCGCATTTGAAATCGGCCTTGGCGTGGAGGTGGGCATCGAACGTGTGATGAAGGGCGGCAGTGTGGAGGCCGGTCTTGCGTATTCTCCCAAGACGAGTTTTGAGCACGATGTGATGGTTCGCGGAGGACAAGAGCCATCCCATACTGTATATGAAAAGGGCAGATTGGCGCTCTCTTTAGGTGTGGTCAAGTGCTTTGGTAAAGGGAGGGTGCTGCCAATTGTCCGTGGCGGGGGATTCTACGTGAAGCATTTCGGGAATCATGAAACTAGGTACTACAAGTCAAGACAAATAGTGGATTTATCTTGGGAAAGCACAAGCCACTTTGGTATCTACCTTGGCGCCGGTATCCAGATGGCAGTAGGCAGGCATTATGCCCGGTTGCATGGCGACTGGTACAAGTCTCTTGAGTCTTCAAGTAAAGGCAATATGATGAAGTGGGGTGTTACCGCTGAGTTTGCGCTTTGACGACCCTTTTTGACAAGGCCGATGAGCAGAGCCAAATGACGAACGGAGCAAGAGCTGAGCCGGTCTTGTTCGGGATATGCCTTGATCATTGGGGGCGGTTCTCGATGATCAAAAATTGACCAATGAGGAGGTCAAATGTTTCAAAGAGGGAACAGGGAATTTGATAATAATCTCTTTGTGGAATGGTGAAAAAGTGTTAGATTTGCAAAGAAAAGTATCCATAATGAAAGGAATGTTGAAAAAACACAGTAATATCAGATGCCATGCCTACATCTACGATGTCGCCATCGGCAGCGTCAGGGAGCTTGCCCCCTCGGAGATCCTGAGCGCGGACTCCACGGACTACCGCCTCGGCGGCAGCCTCACGCTGAGGAACGGGCGCGTCGACAAGCTCCAGTTCGAGGAGGGCTACTGCCAGGCGGCGGCATATTCCGGCAACACCAGCCAGGACAACTTCACCTTCCACTACTACGACCGCGACCATCTCGGCAACATCCGCCAGGTAATCAAGGCAACTGGAAGCAACAAGGGAACTGTCATCCAGACGATGGACTACTACCCCTTCGGCGCAGAGTTCTGCGACGGTTCCACGGCCAGCGAGGTGCAGTCACGCATGTACAACGGCAAGGAACTGGACAAGATGCACGGTCTGAACACCTACGACTACGGCGCACGGCAGTACAACCCCGTCACCGCACGGTGGAACAGGGTGGACCCGCTCTGCGAGAAATACTACAGCGTGAGCCCGTATGTGTATTGTCATGATAATCCAGTGATGCTGGTGGATCCGGATGGCAATTCACCTTTAAGTGCTTTGATTAAAATAGCTGCTAAAAAAGGTGTAAAAGCGGGCATAAAAACATATGTCAAAAATAACATAGAGCATCGTTTAAAAAACTATATGTCTAAAAACATGCTTAAACAATTTGCAAAAGATGTGGATGAAGTCGTAGGAGCCCTTGACAACACATGGTGGGAAAATGCTTTCGAATTAATTCCTGTTGTTGGTGATATTTATGGAACATCAAAGTTTGCAAAACAGATGAGGACAGTCTATGATAAACTGCAAGACCTTGAAAATAAATATGTAGGTGAAATATATAATTCACTGCCGATAGACAAACAAAAGATATTCGTACAAAATATGAGGAGGAAAGGTGTCGCAGATGCAAGGAAAGACCAGGCTAAAGGTCTTCCAATTGGTGGAAAGACAAAATATGAAAAAGGCAAAAAGATTCATGGTCACCATAGAGAAAGTGTTTCAAAACATAAGGAAAAGATGACTGATCCACGAGTCATAGATTTTCTGGAGGAACAAGAACATATTAATTATCATCGATTATATGGAAATAAGTAAACAAATAAAAGTAGGAGAATGGATTTGTACTGAAGACGGTATTGGAATAGCAGGAAGAATTCATGATTACTATTTTGAGGAATATGACATAATTCCTCAAGATAAAGAAATCGGTGACTATAATTATTC
>Ga0310695_10009533_pt1 | contig 14551 bp, 16 predicted proteins | sample RumenRJG_04DNA_FD_203882 | JGI IMG/M metagenome (GOLD analysis project Ga0310695, IMG submission 203882) | Bovine rumen microbial communities from Lethbridge, Alberta, Canada - RJG_04 (v2) (version 2) | ecosystem: Host-associated > Mammals > Digestive system > Stomach > Rumen | place: Canada... | reverse complement strand
CAGAGAGCGGAACAGGCTGGCCAGAGAGATCCACGATACCCTCGGACATTCTCTGACGGGAATCATCACAGGGATCGAGGCCTGTATCATGCTCATGGATATAGCGCCGGAAGCGACAAAAGAGCAGCTGCGCGCGATCGCACAAGTGGCCAGGAACGGGATCACGGATGTCAGACATTCTGTGAACGCGCTGCGTCCGGATGCTCTGGAGACACTGGATCTGGAGGCCGCTATCCGCAAGCTTGTAGAGGAGTCCGAAAGTTCGACCGGCGTGAAGATAGATCTGGTTTTTCCTGTAGGTCTTCAAGACCTGGACCAGGACGAAGAGGATGTTCTCTACCGCATCGTGCAGGAGAGCATAACCAATGCGATCCGGCATGGAAACGCGACGCATATTGATGTGCGGATCGAGCGTGAAGACAATGACCTGCGGATACGGATCGCGGACAATGGAAAAGGGTGTGATGACATTCAGAGCGGTTTTGGCCTGCATCACATGCAGGAGAGGATCGATATGCTCAAGGGAACCCTTTCTTACAGCGGAAAAGACGGATTTGTGATCGAGGCAGTTGTTCCGGTCAGAGTAGTGTCGGAGGAGGAGTCATGATAAAAATACTGATTGCTGACGATCAGGAGCTGATCAGGCAGAGCCTTATGATCATCCTGGATAATGTTCCCGACTTTGAAGTGGTGGACTGCGTTGCGGACGGCATCGAGGTGATGGCATCCGTGAAACAGGATAAGCCCGATGTGATCCTTATGGATATCCGCATGCCCAGAATGGACGGCGTCGTCTGTACACAGCGTATCAAGGAACTGTATCCGGACATCAAGATCATCATCCTGACCACTTTTGACGATGATGAATATGTCTTTAATGCCCTTAAATTCGGGGCCAGCGGCTATCTGCTCAAGGGAATCTCCATGAAAGAGCTCTCTGATGCCATCCGCAAGGTCTATAACGGCACGGCCATGATCAATGAAGACATTGCCTCCAAAGTGGTGCGGCTTTTCTCCAGGATGGCGCAGTCAAACCTTGCGATCCAGGTGGAAGATAAACTGACAAGGGATCTAAAGCTCAACGAATGGGATGTCATCGTCCTTGTGGGGAGCGGTCTCTCCAACAAGGAAATCTCCTCGCGTCTGAACCTGTCCGAAGGAACTGTGCGCAATACTCTGAGCAACATTCTGTCAAAGCTCGAACTCCGCGACCGGACACAGCTCGCCATCTGGGCAGTGCAGACCGGCGCTGTCAACAGGCCGCTCAGGGGATAAGCTGTTTTTGAGCGCCTGTAAATGAGCTGCAATGCAGTCGGCACACTGGATAATTAAGAAGATATGAAAGTACTATTCAATGAGTTTATGAACAGCAGATTTAAGAGGCTGGCAGCAGCCGCAGTGCTGATTCTGCTGTCGATCGTTTTAATGAGCGGGATCTATCAGAAGTGGATTCCCCGCAAGGAGAAAAAGCTCACGGTCGGAGTCTTTGCGGGAAGCTATTGGGATATTGAGAACGGTTATTATTACCGGATCCTGGATGATGCCATCGAGGAGTTCCAAAAGAAATATCCCGACTATGAAGTGACCTACACATCCGGAATTCTCAAATCGGACTATTCCGAGTGGCTGGCCGAGAAGATGCTGCAGGGTGATGTACCTGATCTCTTCTTTGTCCCCGGAGATGATCTCGCCACCTTTGCCGGCATCGGGGCTCTCCGGTCACTGGACAACCTGATCGTCCTGGATCAGGATTTTGACCCGGATGTTTTTTACCCCTCCGCCTATCAGTCCGGCCAGGAGAACGGCGTTCAGTATGCCCTGCCCTATGAATGCGCCCCCAACATGATGTTTGTCAACAAGACCATCCTGGACAGGGAGGGGATTCCCCTTCCGGATCCGGACTGGACCTGGGAGGATTTCCTGCAGATCTGCGCAAAGGTCACCCACAGTACGGACGGCAGCGGCATCGTCAACCAATACGGCATATCGGGATATTCCTGGGTGGATGCCTTCAGTACCAACGGGGTAAGGCTCTTTGACGAGGAAGCAAGATCCTGTGATTTTACGACTGCTCAGATCGGAGAGGCGATCTCATTTCTGGAGCGTCTCCAGGCCGGCAACAGCGGTTATAATGTCTCGGGCAGAGACTTCTCTAACGGAAATGTTGCCTTCCAGCCCATGATGTTTTCCGAATACCGGGCCTATAAATCCCGGGAACTGAGCCTGAAAAAGTATTCCGGTTTCGAGTGGGAATGTATTACCATGCCCGCAGGCCCCTCCGGTGATAATATCTCCCGGCTTGACACTCTCTGTATCGGCCTCAGTTCCAGGACATCCCAGGAAAAGGCTGCATGGGAGCTGATGAAGATTCTGACTTGTGAAAAAAAGATCCAGCGGGAGATCTTTGACTATTCAGAAGGAGTCTCTCCGCTGCAGGAAGTCACGGAATCCAAGGAGACAGCCGATCTGATCCTGGAGGGGACTGGTACAGCCTTTAACATGGACACCCTTCACCGCGCTATGGAGAAGTCGGTCATACCGCCGCGCTTTACAGGATACGAGGAGGCCCTGGAGCAGGTTTCGACTGCTGTGCGGTCTATTCTGGAGAGCAATTCCAACGTTCAGATGGAGCAGATCATCTGGAATCGTACCATCAACAATTATCTGAAGACCAGAAGATAGGACTTGTTTTTCAGGTATGACAAATGTCATGTTAAAACAATGACAAATTTCTGACAATAATGGTGACACTTGTTAGATGAACAGGTGTCACCATTTTTTTATACTTTTTTCAGAATCAGACAACACGAGATGCCGTCACAGGGATACCCCTTCCGTAGTGATCGCTTCACTTTTGCTCCCTTCTTTTCTGCGATACGGATTGAAAAGGACTTTTTGTCGTTTTCATTCTTCTCTGGGGCATTTCGTGCTGTTCTGTGAGAACCGCTTCAGTAAAACCAGTACAGAAAGCGAGGTAAGTGTATGAAGTATGTGGTTTTAGTCAGTCACGGGGAATTCGCACCCGGACTGCACAAAGCCGTCAACATGCTCGCAGGCGAGGAGAGAGAGGATGTCCTCTCCACCAGCCTTGTCAACGGCATGGGGGCGGATGAATTCGCGGAGAACGTCAAGCAGGTTCTTTCGGTAGTCGGCGAAGATGACGAGATCATTCTCTTTGCGGACATCGTGGGAGGCTCACCTCTTGCAACGACAGCGAATGTACTGCTGGAGACAGGACTTCTGGCAAAGACCAGAATGGTCGGCGGTATGAACCTTCCTCTGGTTCTGACCTGCGTCCTGTCCAAGGATGACGAAGAGACCTCTGAACTGATCGACGAACTGATTGAGGGGGCCAGGGAGCAGATCAAGGAATTCACCATCCCGATGGATGACGAGGATGAGGAAGAGGACCTGTAAGCAACTTTTTTCACAGCTGTCCGCAGTGCGGACGGCAGGCATATTTAAGGAGGAGTTAGTATGTCTATTTCTTTCGTACGTGTTGATGACAGAATGATCCATGGACAGACCGTTACCAGATGGTCTCTGGAGTATCCCTGCACAGGCCTGATCGCTGTCAATGATGCAGCGGCCAAGAACCCTGTTCTGAAGGGTGCCTACAAGAGCGCTTCCGACAAGAAGACCTTTGTATGGGGTGTCGATGAGTTCATCGCGAAGAGCAAAAAGGTCATCGAGTCCAAAGACAATTATTTCCTGATCACCAAGAATCCCGTGGATATGAAGAAGATCCTGGTCGACGCCGGTTTTGTTCCCAGCAATGTCAAGACCGTCATCATCGGACCCTGCAACGATCGTCCCGGCGCAGTCAAGCTCGGCAACAACCAGTCCATTACCCAGGAAGAGGCTGAGGCACTCGAGGCAATCACCAAGGCCGGTTATGAAGTAGAGTTTGCTCTGGTCAAGGAAGCCGCCATCGGCAACTGGAAGAAATTCCGCGGCCAGTTCGGTTTCACAGATTAAAGAGTGAAAAACATTGCCGATGCAATATTTTTCACTCCAGAGGTTTGTGCCGCGGGACGGCCCAAACCTCCGGGAACCCATCGGCAAAATCGCCAATTTCAAAGTCCTTATACGAAAGACTTTGAAATGCGGATTTTGCCTCGGGGTCTATGAAAATGAGCTTTTCGGTTTTCCAAGATTTCATCTGAAAGAGGAGATTTAAAATGTCAATCAATATAGTTCAGGCAATCATCCTTGGCCTGTTTGCGTCCCTGTCCAGTATGCCCGGACTCGGCGGAACATCCATCGGTAACTACACACTCGGCCGTCCCCTGGTCGGCGGACTCATCTGCGGCATCGTGCTCGGCGACATCCCCACCGGTATCCTGGTCGGCTGCGCCATGCAGGTCGTCTACATCGCTCTGGTCACACCCGGCGGCACAGTTTCCGCAGACGTTCGCGCAGTCTCCTATATCGGTATTCCGCTGGCAATGATCGCTCTCAAGAGCTATGGTCTTGATCCCGCTTCCGCAGAAGGAACCGCTCTGGCAACTTCTTTCGGCACCATGGTCGGTACCATCGGTACTGTCCTTTTCTACGGCACAGCTACCATGAACCTTGTCTGGCAGCACATGGGCTGGGCATGGGTAGACAAGCGCGAGTATGACAAGCTCCCTCTGGTCGACTATGTATTCCCCTGGATCTCTCACATCTGCTTCTCCCTGATCCCCACAGTTGCAATGTGCATGGCCGGTGAGCCTGTTGTCAACCTGATCAAGGAAAAACTTCCCATGGATGGTATCCCGATGAAGACCCTCTTCACCGTCGGTGCACTCCTTCCCTGCGTAGGTATTGCGATCCTGCTCAAGCAGATCGTCCGCAACGTGCTTGATTTTATTCCCTATCTCTTCGGCTTCACACTGGCAGCTTCCATGGGCATCAACCTGGTCGCTTCCACAGTTGTCGCAGGCCTTTTCGCAATCCTGATCTTCAAGCTGAAGATGCTTGAGCTCAGAAAACCCGCCGCGGCCTCGTCAAGCGCAGCAGCTGATAACGGATGGGATGATGATGAGGAGGATATCTGATCATGGCAGAAAAGAAATTATCTAAAAAAGCGTTAAACAGTGGTTTCCACAGATGGTATTACGGAAACCTGACCTGCTTCTCTCAGGAGCACATGCAGACATTCGGTTACCTTTGCTCCATGCTTCCTCTCTGCAAAGAGCTGTATGCGGATGATCCCGACAAGATGGCCGAATCCATGGATACATACAGGACCTTCTTCAACACAGAGCCTCAGCTTGGTGCCATCATCGTCGGTGTCACAGCAGGTCTGGAAGAAGCCCGCGCAAACGGTGCGGAAGATGTTGACAGCGAGACCATCAACGGCCTGCGCGCAGGTCTGATGGGCCCCATCGCCGGTATCGGTGACTCCCTGGTCGTCGGTACTGTGATCCCGATCCTTCTGGGTATCGCCATGGGTATGTCCGGCGGCGGCTCCCCTATGGGCGCGATCTTCTACATCATCGTATGGAACCTCTTTGCATACTTTGGAATGCGTTTCCTCTACTTCAAGGGCTACGACATGGGTACCAAGGCCGTCGAGTTCCTCGTCGGTGATATCGGCAACGCCATCCGTGAAGCAGTCACCACCCTGGGCGGTATCGTCATCGGTGCGGTCTCCGCGTCCTGGATCAGTGTCAAGACCAGCTTTGCCCTCTACAATGAGGCAGGCGAAGCTTACATGGTCCTGCAAGAGAAGTTCGACAGCGTCTTCCCCGGCATGCTGACCGCGATTTTCGTTATCTTCTGCTGGTGGCTGATGGCCAAGAAGCAGCTGAGCCCTCTGAAAGTCATGGGCCTGCTGGTCGTCATCGCTTTCGTCGGTGTTCTGATCGGATTCTTCAACCCCGGACTTGCCTATTAATAGAGAGCAGCACCGGGAAATGCCCGGGTACAGATGTGCCCCTGCATTGTAAAAAGAGGAAAATACAAAAAACAGGCAGTGGTAACAGGCAGTGATGCAGACCGTTCTCCAGCAGTGAACTGCCGTGTGACTGTTCATGCCCTCCCACTGGGGTGTGACTAACTCTGCCGGAACTATGTGCCGGGAGGATCGATTCCTTCCGGCACTGTTTTAAAACAGGGCTCGAAAGTGAGGAGACCATGGAGGATCGGATGAAAGATCAGAAACATCCCGCAAATAATTCCGCAGTAGATTCCGCAGGCAGGACAGGCCTCTCTGCCGGTCAGCTGATGCAGGAGGCAAAGCGTCAGTCACAGGCACTGAAAATGATCGGCAGATGGCGCACGATCGGGTTTGTTGTGGCAGCGGTCGGTGCGGTGCTTCTTTACAATGGATTGACAGGAGCGGGCAGGAGCATCCCTCTGATCGCCTTCGGAACAGTAGTTGTGGCAGTCGGTATGGCTGCAGCGATCCTCTGTGACATGGGAATCCGGAACGGACGCCGCAATGTGGAAAAGATCCTCGATGCGGCGCAGGGAGGATCGTCACAAAGAGCCTCTGAAGATGCCTGACAGACCAGTCATGCACTATATGACAACAGGTTGTACGATACCTGCATGCCTCCCGGGGCATGAACAGGAGTAACGCCAACAGCAGGGAGCAGAAAAATGAAGAGCATGACTTTTTTAGTTCACAATGAAAACGGACTGGATGCCCGCCTTGCGGGGCAGCTCGTCAAGGAGTGCATCGCATGTGCAGGCAGGGTCACAGTCCGGAAAGGCGGAAAAACCGGGGACGGCAAGACGATCTTTAATGTAATGAGTCTTCGGGTGCGCAAAGGAGACACCATTGAGATCGAACTGGAAGGCGGTCCTGAGGAAGAAGACAGCCGGCGCCTGACAGAATTTGCCGAACTGAATCTGTGACAAGACGCAGAAAATCAAAAGGGATATTTGAACAGACCGGCAGGGACCGCTTGATCCTCCGGTCTGTTTGTGTATGGGAGGCAGGTGTAGTGGAGACAGGGGACGGTTCTTTGTCTCCACCTGTCTCCCTTCTGTCTCCCCTTCAGGCCTCAGACATGATATAATAAAAAAGACTGGAGAAGGCAGTGGAGTACCATCGAACTGCGCAGAAGGTCGGTCTGTTTCCGGGTCTTTTCCTCGTTGTTCTAAGAAAGGAAAAAACTATGTACAAAATCATTACCTGCGATCTGGATGAGACCCTGCTCAGCATGGATCGCTCTATCTGCCGGAGAAATATTGAGGCGATCCATGCGGCGACAGAGAAGGGCATCAAATTTGTCTGTGCTTCCGGCAGGGGCTATATGTCTTTCCAGAACACCCTGCAGGAGATCGGCCTGTTTGATCTTCCGGATCAGTATTCCATTTCGTTTAACGGCGGAGCCATTACGGAAAATAAGGGAAACCGCCTGCTTCATTTGGAGGGCATCTCCTGGGAACTGGCAGACGCTCTTTACAGGAAGGGGCGGGAATACGATGTCTGCCAGCACATCTATACCCAGGACACGGTCTATCTGTACAACAGCAATGAGGATGAGGTGGATTTCCTCAATAACCGCCAGGACTTCATTGAAATTTTTGATGAGGACCTGTCTTTCCTGAAAGGGCAGCAGATCATCAAGATCCTCTACCAGCATGTGGGCTATGATTTCCTCAACCCCATTGAAAAAGAACTGGAGTACCTGACCGGCGACTGCGAAGTGAGTTATTCCAGCGGCCGCTATCTTGAGTTTAATAAAAAAGGCGTAAGTAAAGGAAACGGACTTCGGCGTCTGGCAGCGATTCTCGGTGTGGATATGAAGGACACGATCGCCATTGGTGACAATGTGAATGACCTGTCCATGATCCAGGCGGCCGGGATCGGCGCCGCGGTCGGCAACGTTTTTGAGGGAATGATCGATGAGTGCGATTATATCGCAAAGGCTTCCAACGACGAGGGCGGTGTAGGAGAGATCATCGAGAAATACGTTCTGTAGTCAATGCGTCCGGCTGAATCCGCAGCAGTATGAATAAACAGTGAGTCAAGCGGCTGCAAATGCCGAGCTCGCTCGAGCATTTGCAGACATTTGACGAGCGTCCAAACACGAGGAAGAAGCCATTTTGCATGCCCTAAGCATGCAAAATGAGCGGAATCCGAGTGTTTGGAGCGATGCGAGAGCGCCCTTGGCGCGGAGCAGCGCGTAGTTTATTCATACATGTTTGCGGGCACCCGCCCATGGAGCAGCAGTTTGAAAAACTGAACTCTGCCTGCTTTTGGAAAAGAAAACAGAGGCTGCCATATATGGGCCTTTTCCCGATGGGAATGATAAAAAAGAAGTACTGTCACGTGCAGGCCCTTTTCGGGCGGAAAGGAGATCTCCAAATGAGAGAATGGACCAAGGAAGAAAAGTATCGTTATCTGAAGGATCCGCAGGAACTGGGCGAGCTGTACGAGAAGATTTCCGCCTCCGTCTACCGCCAGCATTTCCACAATCAGGCAGTGACCGGCCTGATGAACGATCCCAACGGATTTGTCTGGCACGACAACCGCTGGCACCTCTTTTATCAGTGGTGTCCCTGGGGCGCGGTGCACGGGCTCAAGCACTGGTATCATATCATTTCCAAGGACCTCGTGACCTGGCGGAACCTGGGCGTCTGCCTGCTGCCCGATCAGGAGGACGGCTATGACAACAAGGGTGTCTACTCCGGCTCTGCCATGCCCATAGGCGACAAGATTTATCTCTATTATACCGGCAACCACAGAGATCCTGACTGGACGCGCCACGCCTATACCTGCCTGGCTCGTCTGGGCAAGGACGGCTGGCCGGAAAAATATCCCCTGCCTCTGTTCGGCGCGCATCCCGGCTATACCGAGCATCAGCGCGATCCCAAGATCATTCAGATTCCCGGTCAGGAAAAGTATTACATGATCGTAGGCGCGCAGACCCTGGATAAGCGGGGCTGTGTACTGGTCTATTCCTCTGAGGATCTCCAGCATGGCTGGACTTTCGAGGGCGAGCTGAAGGTCCCGGGCTTTGAGAACTTCGGCGATATGTGGGAGTGCCCTTCCATCGAGCATTTGGGCGGCACGGATGTCCTTCTTCTGTGCCCGCAGCATCTGACTCTTCCCGGCCGCGGCCAGAGCCAGAATCACAACGGCTATATCCTTGGTCATATGGACTGGGACAGCCTTACCTTCACCCCCGACGGCCAGTTCCATGTACTCGACTTCGGGTTTGATTCCTATGCGGCAGCCTGCGCCAATAACCTGCAGGATGCCGACAAGGCCATTCTGATCGCCTGGATGGGCGTGCCGGACGTCTCTTATCCGACGGACGAAGAGGACTGGGCCGGATGCCTGACCCTTCCCCGTGAGCTGACCGTGCGCGGACGCCGTCTGATCCAGCAGCCCCTTCCCGAACTCAAAAAACTCCGCGAGGAAAAGATCGTCCTGACTCCCAACGAGGCAGGGTGCTTCCCTCTTCCTGTCGCGGCAGAGGTGGAACTTGACTGCCGCAAAGGGGATGTGCGTCTGGATATGTTCACGGACAAAGACGGAAACGGCGGCCTCTCCATCTGCTACAGCGAGGAGAAAAAAGAGATCACCGTTGACCGCAGCGGCATGCATATCCGCTTCAACCAGTCCGAGGGCGAGAGCCGCACAAGGCCGCTGGAAAACGGCCTGCAGCACTTCCGTATTTTTGTCGACAGCTCTTCGATCGAGATCTTCGTCAATGACGGTGACGCAGTATTTACCTCCCGCATCTTCCCTGAAGCGGATGAGCACTACTTCAAGGTGCAGGGCGATACCTTCAACCGTATGTGGACGCTCAAGAATGCGGTCAAGGACAGTTTCCTCATTTAAGATTTTGGATCGGAATGATCAGGTCATAGATTTGAGATGACGGAAAAAGAGAAGAAAAATATCAGTAAGTTTATTTCAAAAATATTGAGGCACAGGCCGGAGATTATCGGGATTCGTCTGGATGAGCATGGCTGGGCGGATGTCGATGAGCTGATCGCGGGTGTCCGCAGGGCGGGGCATCCGGGTTTTGACCGCGAGATGCTGGACGAAATCGTAGAGACCAATAATAAAAAGCGGTATTCCTATAGTGTGGACGGAAGGCTGATCCGGGCAAATCAGGGGCATTCGATTCCGGTGGATGTCGAGCTGCCGAAGATGACACCGCCGGATGTGCTCTGGCACGGGACAGGGGAGTGCTTTCTGCCTTCGATTCAGGAGCAGGGGATACTGCGGATGGGAAGGCTATATGTGCATCTCTCACTTGATGAGGCGACGGCAGAACAGGTGGGAAGACGGCATGGAAAGCCTGTGCTGCTGCGCGTAGATGCAAGGCGCATGGACGAGGACGGGTATGATTTTTATTATTCCGTAAACGGTGTGTGGCTTACAGAAAAGGTGCCGGTGGGGTATTTTTATGCACCATAAAAATGGTGCGGTTTGAAGTGGTCATATATGGCTGAATACATGGAAGTTCTGTGAGGTTCTGAGCCGCCGGGAATGGTTTTGACTCAGAACCTCTTCTTGCTATGTTTTCAGCCTCATGATATGATAGGAAAGTCTTTAGGTCAAAATTGCAAATGTATTCAATCCGTAAAAATACGAGAAAGTGATATAGGACAGGAGGAAACATCGACATGGGTGAGGAAAAGAAAGTCATGCTCTCGGGAATCCAGCCGAGCGGAGATCTGCATCTGGGTAACTATCTCGGGGCGATCAAGAACTGGGCGGACAGGGTCAATGACTATGACTGCTATTATTTTATGGCGGATATGCACACGATCACGGTAAGGCAGGATCCCAAGGAGCTGCGCCGCCGCTCTCTGGAGATGCTGGCGATCTATATTGCCTGCGGCCTTGATCCGGAAAAAAATACGCTGTTCCTGCAGTCCCATGTTCCTGCACACGCACAGCTGGGATGGGTGCTTGACTGCTACACCATGTTCGGCGAGCTGACCCGTATGACCCAGTTCAAGGACAAGTCCGAGAAGCATAAGGACAATATCAATGCGGGTCTTTTTACCTATCCTTCCCTGATGGCGGCGGATATCCTTCTTTATCAGCCTCACTACGTACCGGTCGGCGAGGACCAGAAGCAGCATGTTGAGCTGTGCAGGAATATCGCCAACCGATTCAACAATATCTACGGCGATGTCTTCCGTGTACCGGAGCCTTATATCAGCAAGATGGGCGCCAGAGTCTATGGACTGATGACTCCCGGAGACAAGATGTCAAAATCCAATCCCCAGGGCTGCGTCTTCCTCATGGATGAGCCCAACGTCATTATGAAGAAGTTCAAGCGCGCCGTCACGGATTCCGATACCGAGAACTGCGTGCACTATGATAAAGAGAACAAGCCCGGTGTCGCCAACCTCATGAACATCTATGCTACCATCACGGGCAAGACCTTCGAGGAGATCGAGAAGGAGTTCGAGGGACAGGGATACGGTGTTTTCAAGCCCGCTGTCGGCGAAGCAGTCGTGGACTGCCTGACCCCCATCCGTGAGGAGGCGAAGCGCCTGATCGCGGACAAGGCCTATCTGGATAATGTATATAAAGAGGGTGCGCAGAAAGCTTCCTATATTGCCAACAAGACCCTTCGCAAAGTATATAAAAAGATCGGTTTTTATCAGCCTAAATAATATACTCAGAAACAATCCGGAAGCAGCGCTTGGAAGTGCGATTGACAAGTGTTTCATCCATATTGTCTTATCTCTGCGGTTCAGACATCAGGAAGGGAGAGAGTATGAATTTTCTGGAAGAGAGAATCTTAAAGGACGGACAGGTCAGGCAGGGGGACATCCTCAAGGTGGACAGTTTCCTCAACCACCAGGTGGATATTACGCTTCTGGAGCAGATCGGCGATGCTTTTTATGAACATTTCAAGGACAAAAGGGTGACCCGTGTTCTCACCGTGGAATCCTCCGGTATTGCCATTGCCTACCCCGTGGCACGCCGCTTTGGTGTTCCTGCTGTATTTGCCAAAAAGGCCCGCAGCATGAACCTGGACGGTGATCTTTATACTTCGATCGTGCACTCCTATACCTACAACGTGGACAATGTCGTCACTCTTTCCAAGCAGTATCTGCACGCTGATGACAGCGTCCTGATCGTGGATGACTTCATGGCCAACGGAAAGGCCGTGCAGGGCCTTATGGATATCTGCAGGCAGGCGGGCGCAGAAGTCGCCGGTATCGGAATTGCCATCGAAAAAGGATTCCAGAACGGAGGAAGACTCCTGCGTGAAGCAGGTGCCGATCTCTACAGCCTGGCGATCGTGGATTCCATGTCAGATGACGGAAAGATCGAGTTCCGCGCACATTAAAAAACTGCGTATGCTATGGAAATGATTCCCGGCCCGGTACGGGCGGGAAATATTGATATGCGAAAACAGAACGGGGCTGTGTTACTGTGTACACGCCCTGTCGAGGGCGTGTACAAGTAACGTTGCGAAAATCGCATTCCAACAAAGCGAAGCATTGTCTGCGCTGTGCGCGCGATTTTCGCCGTTTAACTCGGGTTTTTCGCGAAAAGCGCGCGAAAAACACCTCGCGTTTCAGGTGAGTCTGTACAGAACGGGGCTGTCACATAATGTGATATGCCCTTTTTTCATTGTTCCGCAAAACCTGAAAATATGTGATACAATGGCAGAGGAAGTATTTTTAACGAGGATTTTTAAGGATTTTTTATCAGAAGCAGACAGGAGAGACCATGGGAGGTAAAGACAGAGAGGCCCTGACGCAGGCGGAGATGGCTGCACACGGAGCGGTTATTGCAGCTCTGTATGTAGTTCTCACGATTATTTTCGCGCCGATCTCTTTCGGCTCTGCCCAGCTCAGGATCGCGGAGGCATTGACCATTCTGCCAATGTTTACCCCCGCGGCTGTGCCCGGTCTGTTTATCGGCTGTATTATTGCCAATTTTATCGGCGGCGGGATCATAGTGGATATCATCTTCGGCAGTATTGCCACCCTGATCGGTGCTGTTCTGGGGCGGATGCTCAGAAAAAACCGCTGGCTGGTTCCGATCCCGGCGATCGTGTCCAACACAGTCATAGTGCCTCTGGTGCTCCGCTTCGGATACGGCGTCAATATGCCGATTCCGATCCTTGCCCTGTATATTGCCATCGGAGAGTTTCTGGGCTGCTTTGTGCTGGGAGAAATTCTGGCGCAGCTGCTGATTCATTACGGCAAGTATATGTTTGAGAGATCTCAGGGCGGAGAATAATGGATGCCCGCGGATGAGGCGGAGCTATGGAATACTGCATAAACTCGAAAACAGCGTTCCGGACAGGGGAATCATACGTATATAGATAGAGAAACACATCATTGTGTCCTGACTGAACCAGCATATATAGCATATATTTCAAAAAAAAGGGATCAGCGCCTGCCTGCCGGCAGGGCAGCCGTTTTTCATCACATGAGAGGAGGTTGTTCCTATGACAGACGATAAGAAAAAGAATATACAGAGAATGAATGAGGAAGATCTGAACAGTGTTTCCGGCGGGATTTCCGTTTACAAAAGACAGGGTCCGAACACCGGGAGGTATACACCCGTGGACAGGACTGTTTTTTCCGACAGTATAGAAGGGAACGGAACAGTTGCTGCAGACAACAGCCAGAATGGCGGCAGCATCGGCACAGCGATGGCAGACTGCCCCCACTGTCAGGCAAAGACACTGCACATGCTCTTTACCGGCGGCAGAGGGAAATGTACAGTGTGCGGATTGACCCGGGACAGGATCTGACGGGTTCGATAATTTCACAAAGGAGATTGACATGGAAAAGATGGAAAAAATGAACGATCAGGAACTTGGAGCTATTGCAGGCGGAACCGGCGCGCCCGTTGATCCCGGCTGGAAATGGGTGAAGGCCAGTGTCAATACCGGATATCTGGCTCTGCGCTCTTTCCCTACCTATGATTCCAGAAATGAAGCCGCGAAAATTGTCAACGGGACAGCATTCCAGATCAAGCCTGACAAGACGAACGGAGACTATGTATACGCTTATTTCAACGGAAATTACGGGTGGGTCAACTCCAAATATGTCGTTGGATTTCAGACAAACAATACGGCTTTATGATACCTGAATAAATCTGAATGAATGTTAAATGAATACTCGTTAACAGATTGATACTTGCCGACCGACAGCAGCATGATCTTTGCAGTTTTGACGCAGGATCTGCTGCTGAAGGCCGGCAAATCGGGTTTTGTCCTTGCCGGCTGCCCTGTAATGGAGGAGATCATGGATAATCAACTGTTCAGAAAAAAAAGCATGGACCGGATTTCTTCACCGGAAAAGCTTGAAGATTATATGCGGGTCACCAGTCCCGGAATCTGGATGGTCCTGACAGCAGTCATTGTCCTTCTGGCGGGGCTGCTTGTCTGTGCCTCGATCGGTAAGGTGGAGACCAAATACCCTGTCAAGGCTGAGGTGCAGAAAGGCAGTGCCACTGTACTCCTGGAAGCTGATGCAGAGTACACAGTCAAGGAGGGAATGGTCCTGAGGATCGGCACCAGCGATAACGGGATTAAGTATGTCCGCAGGCTGGGGGACGGAGAGACTGTCGTGTCGGCTGATGTATCTCTGCCGGACGGAACTTATG
>Ga0310695_10009529_pt1 | contig 14553 bp, 15 predicted proteins | sample RumenRJG_04DNA_FD_203882 | JGI IMG/M metagenome (GOLD analysis project Ga0310695, IMG submission 203882) | Bovine rumen microbial communities from Lethbridge, Alberta, Canada - RJG_04 (v2) (version 2) | ecosystem: Host-associated > Mammals > Digestive system > Stomach > Rumen | place: Canada... | reverse complement strand
GAACGTGCTGAGTTTCGAGGAAGCCAGCAGGTTTCTCAACCTGTCGAAGAGCTACCTTTATAAGCTCACCTCGGCAGGAGTGATTCCCCATTACAAGCCCCAGGGCAAGATGATCTATTTCGAGAAGACCGCCTTGGAAGAGTGGCTCCGGCAGAACCCGGTGAAGACCCAGGAACAGATTGCGCAGGAAGCGCAGAGGTACCTCTTAACCCACAAGTGATGCCATGGAGACGCGACATTCCAATAGCCCCATTAGGGAGCAGATGACCCGTGAGGAATTCCGGGTCATCTGGCAGTCCATTCATTTGAAAACGACCGATGAGTATGCCGTGCCACCTGAAATACTACGGGTGAACGGCTCCACCATCGGGACTCTTGGCAACTTCAGCGCATCAACCGGAAAGGCAAAGAGCAAGAAGACCTTCAATGTCTCTGCCATCGTGGCAGCGGCGCTCAGTAACAAGGAGGTGCTTTGCTATTCTGCTTCTTTTCCTGATGACAAGCGCAAGGTGCTTTACATCGACACCGAGCAAAGCAAGTACCATTGTCAGAAGGTGATGAAACGCATCCTTCGTTTGGCCGGTTTACCAGAGCAGCAAGAAAACCCAAATCTGCTGTTTGTCGCCATGCGGGAATTATCTCCAGAGGAGCGGCGCGCAGTTATCGACTTCATGCTCTCCAATATCAAAGGATTGGGTTTGGTCATCATCGATGGAGTCCGCGACCTGATGTATGACATCAACAATCCTACGGAGTCCACCGAAATCATCAATCTGCTGATGCGATGGTCGAGCAGTTTCAACTTGCATATCCACACCGTGCTGCACTTGAACAAAGGTGATGACAACACCCGTGGACATATCGGCACCGAACTGAACAACAAGGCTGAAACCGTGTTGCAAGTGACCAAAAGCCTGTTGGATGCCAACGTCAGCGAGGTAAAGGCAATGCATATCCGTGACAAGGATTTTGAGCCATTTGCCTTCCGAATCAATGAAGAGTCACTGCCAGAACTGGTTGTCGACTATGAATGTCAGAAGAAACCGGAACGTGTCGCATTGACCGATCTCCCCGACAATAAACATAGTGAGGCTCTTGCCACCGCATTTAATAAAGGAGGCATCCAAGGTTACAACAACCTGATTGAAGCGCTGAAACGTGGCTATGCCTCCATTGGTTATGAACGAGGCCGTAACACACTGGTTTCTCTCGCAAAATGGCTGATGTCGCGCAACCTCATTGTCAAACATGATAAGACGTACAGTTTGGCACAGGGCATATCTAAGGAGAACCAACATAAACCAGACCCTCAAAACCTCTTTGGCGATGAGCTTGGAATCAATAAATTCAACCATCAAAAGTAAAAAATTATGCATAGTATTATTCTTAGCAAAAAGTTGGTCGATGACCATGTGTCGGTCAGCGACTACCTGATAGGCATGGGTGCCATGTTCTTTGAACAGACAGGCAATATGCGAAAATTCATATCGTTCCAGCCTGGCGGAAGCGAGCCCGACCGCATCGTCTTTGTCAATATGGATAGGAACGAGTGGACATGCATCAACCCAGACATGGGAGGCAAGGTCACCGACCTCGCAGAGCATTTCTTTTCCCTTCCGTCAAATAATGATATGCTCCAGTCCATCATTGACACGGTGCGCAACGTCTCCATGACGCCGCTACCGAGTACTATCCAGTTCACGCACTCCAAGGTGCAGGTTCCCGTAGAAGTCAGTACCATCTTTGATTTCGACCTTCTCCGTCCCATCTACAGTATGGGCATATCAGAAAAAATCGCCTACGAAAACTTGAAGCAAGGCACCTACATTGGCATCAAGGATGGCAAGGAACACCACGTGCTGCTGTTCCCCAATGGTCATGGTGGCTATTACAGTTTGGAAGGTGACAAGTGGCACACGATAGGAGATGAGGGCATTACAATTATCGGCCCTAAAAGAGACACCCAGATGCTTTGCGTGTTCACTAACCCTCTCGATTTCCTTGCCCTGAAGCAAATGAGGCAGACTCTCGGCATGGAGCCGTTTTTCGCCAACGACCGCTTCCTCGTCATCAACGGACAGAGGAACATGGACGAGGCACTCCGTCACATCCATGCCAACAGTGGGTATTACAACGTCTGTTGCTTTGTCCCCAACAATGAAGGAGGCAAGGCAGATTATGAGAAATTTGTTGACATCTGTCTGGGCAGTGCCATCAATTCCTCCAGACTGTATAAAGGTCATATGACTTTTGCCGACTCCCTTGATGCCAACCTCCGTGTGACAAGGAATCGGTTGGAGAAATGTCTGGATCCTCAGCAAACGATAGTTGCCAATCCCAACAAGCAGGTTCAAAAGACTCCGCTTGAAACGACATCGAAACGAAAACCCAAAGTCGTCAAGACTGTCGAAGTGACCATGGATGAGGAGGCTACAAGAAGAGGATTCCGACTATAGGGGAACAAAGACCTCCTTAAAGGAATGTCTGAATGACGAGCCAATGTGCCGCAGATTTTCAGCAACGGCAAGAGGTGTCTGTGTTGCACATTTTCGCTCCACTCAATGCCACTCCGACACTCTTGCAAGGGGGAGCCCCCCTTGACCCCAAGGTGTTCGCTACACTCACTTTTTAACTCAAAATTACCAGAAATGATAGCCAAAGTTAACTCCACCTCCCACATCACCCGGGCGGTGATATATGGACAGGACGAGCGGAAGGGAGGCGAAGTCCTCCTCTTCCAGCACGTCGACATGACAGTCTCTCCAGAGGAACAGGCCGCCGACCTCAATGCCATGTCCAAGCCATCCTTCAGGGTGAAGGCTTACAACATCATCCTGTCGCTTGATGACATTGATACTGAAAAAATCAGACAAATGGAAGAAGGACGAAGGTACAGGTTCGAGCGTGAAATCATCAAGGCATTCATCGCTGAGATGGAGAAGCGCGGTACCAACATTACCGACTGTCCCTTCGTGGTGGCTCGTCACGGCAACACCGACAACGAGCACTTCCACATGACGGTGCTCACCACCACCATCGATGGTGAGCACATCCACGACAGCTACATCAAGAAGAACGCCATCCGTGCCGCCGCCAAGGTGTCGGAGGACTATGGCTTGAGAGCTGCGCCAAAGGCGTTGAGGAACGAGATTGCCCATCAAGTGGCCACTGGTGAACGCGATGCCAATGCCAAAGGCAAACGACGCGTGCGCAACCGTCAGTCGAACACGACAGAGAACATCCAGGAACGTATGCGACGCAGGGAGGCCATTGAGAAAGCGGAAAGGCGCAAGGCGATGCTGAAATGGAACATCGAGCGGATTGCCCGCGAGGCCACCGTTGCCAACTTCGCCGAGAGACTGAAAACCGAGGGAATGACGCTATGCCAACTGCAAAAAGGATGGGGCGTGACAGTCACCATTGAAGAAGACAAGGAGCGCACTTACACCTTCGCCCAATTGGATGTGGACAATGACCTGGTCACTCCGCTGCTGGTGATTCCACCAAAAGCAAAGGAGGAGCCTTCCAACAAGCCCAAGGTGTCAGAAAGAAAAAGGATTGTTCCTTCCTCTTCTGGTTCCATCACCCATGCCGTCAAAAAAGCCGGAAGGGATCTCAACCACACCGAGGGACAGTCTGGCGGTTATTCAAGAGAAGACGAGGTTTCCAAAGGCCACTATGAGGATTCCGACGAGGAATGGCGCAGGAGAGGTGGACACTCTATGTAATATCACAATAATCATCTTATAAAAAAAGTAAATAATGGAAAGGAACAATTATCCGCCGGCAATGGTTCATTACCAGTCCGGCAAGAGAAAAGAAAGGCCGCACCGCACGGAATACATCACTTTCCGTGTCACACCTGCCGAGAAGCAAGCCATTCTCGACGACGCACGGAGAAACGGTCATTCGCCGAGTGATTTCTGCCGCCTACGCTGCCTGAGGCAGAAGGTGACCGATATGAGCGATGAGGCGAGAAGAGAGAGAAGAATTTTTATCAATATGGCCAACAACTTGAACCAGATAGCTCGCCATTTCAACACCGAAGGAGCCAACCCCCGGAAGGTGGCAGAGTTGGAGCAGTTGATGGCTGAAATTCATAAACAGAAATCATTATGAAAAATATCAGAAAACAAATGGACTATGCCGAGGATATGAGTTTCTCGCAGTCCGCAAGCGATAATCAAGAAAGGGGCAATAGTGCAATGGATGAACAGTCCGAAATCACAAAGGAATTGTTGGAAACGGCTAAAAACTTAGAGAAGAATGCCCATATCGTGTCAAGTGCCGCCGACGGCATCGGTCGATACCTCCTCAACGAGGACGGTACCATCCGTGACTTCACCAACTATGAGCTTGTGAAATGTATGACAGGAATGTTGAAAAAAGGTATCGAGGAAATGCGTCAGGGTGTGGAGGCTATCCGCAAGAAGATAGAGGAGATACCCACCGAAGTGACCGCTCGTTTCAATCAGGATGATGTGGGACGGTTGGACAAACTGCTCAAATACTTCAAATGGGAGAGGGTCTTTCTCTGGGTCTATATTGCCTGCGCTGCTTTTATGATGGGTTCATTCTCCGTTAAGTCTTGTTCTCTCGATAAGAGGGAGACCGAACTGAGGCAATGGTACGATGCCAACCACGAAGCCGCCAATTTCGGGCGTTTCATACGGATGCAAGAACCCGAGCGGTGGGATTACTGGCATAAGCAATGGCGCAGTGATCCACAGATAATGGAGGATATGTATGATACCCACCTGATGAAGGGATGGGAAAGCAAGTTCAAGAAGTGACTTTGTTACTTGATGTCAAAAAGCCCAACTGATAATGTAGGTCAGTTGGGCTTTCTCGACCGTTACGACGAAAAAAAATTACTTTAGATGAATACCATAGAATTTTTCTAACCCCAAAGCAAAACATTTGGCATAATATTCATAAGTAATCTTTTCGCCAGGCTTAACTTTATCATTATATAATTGCATAATTACAAATTGGATAAATGGCTCTATTGGTTTTGGTGGTAAAGGCATGCCTATTTTGTTTGTTGCAATATCCCATAAACTGAGGATTTGTTTCCTGTCAGTTTTCAATCTGAAGGTTTGTAGTTCGGATATGAGTTTTGTATTGATAGCATTGAGTTCATCGACCTCAATATTGTATATAATTTCTTCTGAAAAGCCATCATTAATAGGGGCTTCAGAGAATTTTGCTTCAAGACCATAAAAGGATAATCTATCGAAGGTCTTGTGCCGATTAAAAGAAAAGCAAGCCGCAATATCACCAAGGAGCAAGCAGGCTATTTTTGATTTATGGTCATAGTTGTAATAGATTAGACCAGCTTGTTTTTTCGAGTAATCCTTGCAATACAATACTTTATAGGAAAAAGGCAGATTGTTCATCAATTGGGCCGTATCACTTTTGTCTTCTTTAGCCTGGATAAAGGCATAGAGCCGTTTCCTAAGAGATTGTTCGATATGAGTGGGTAACTTGAAATTGATACTGTCGAACGCTGAGATTCGCCAAAGGATTGAAACCCAGAAAAAAAAAGAAGTACATGAGTCGATTTTTTTGTTGTTAAAAAGGTGATTGTGCCATGGGGATTCAAGATACTCTCCAAGTTTTCTTTCACAATGAGTACAGAAGATGAAATCTTTGGCATCCATATTTTCTGTCATCATTGAAAGTCGTTCGTCAGATAGGGAGTCAAAACTCCCAAGCAATTCTTCCTCTCTTACAGAGCGACCTATGTAAGCAGTTGTAATATTGTTACCAATGGTATAGAGTAATTCTTTATCTCGCCTATAACTGCCATCTATGCTGGAAACCATTGCCAAAAAGAAACTGGGAATAAGATGAGAATTTGTCTTATCCGCTGGTCGTGAATGACAAATAGAGCAAACAATGTTTTGAGGGAGTGGAGCTTTCAATCTTTTGACCCTTATTAAAATAGATGATTATTTAGAGTTGTTCCAAGATTTCTCTGCCCTTATTGGTCAGATAGTATGATTGCATTGGATGGTTTGGAACCTCTGGGTAGAGCATCGCAATATAACCTTCTGCCAAATTAGGTGCTATGTAAGTGTTCACAAAGCTTGACCTATTACGTAAGTTCATTCCATCCATCAGTGTTTTTAGATTTGCACCATTCGCACCAATGGTCAACAAGAATTTCTTCAGACGTTTGTTTCTCGCCTGTTCTTTTGAGGTTGTATGGTGAACTTGTATGGTTGTATGGTTATATGGTGAACTTGTATGGTTGTATGGTTGTATGGTTGTACGCTTAAATGTGACCCATACGAAAGTAGCGTTCTGATTGAATTCAGGCTCAGGTAGATTCGCCTCTTTGCAGGCTTCAATCATACGGCTTACACCACTTCCCCAGTTCTCTAAAAATGTTGTCTTAAACAGTACATCTGCAATAGTGGGGTTCGGGGGAAATGATTGATGCGATAGTTTAATGGTCTCTATGGTTAGTTCTTCTGGCAGATGCCCCGTGTTTTCAATCTCTACACGGTCATCATAAATGGCGATACCAACAGAACTACTTGTGTTGTGAAATAGCCTATGACAAAGTGCATTCGTCAATGCTTCTCGCAAAGCCTCTGCCGGAATCTCCAGTTTCTCTTCTCTTGTAAAGCCCACTATCTTACCACTAAGGGAAAGATGCTTGAAGAAAAAGGCCATCCCTGCATCAAGCAAAGTGAAAAAATTGCCGTATGCTCGTTGGTTATCAATGAACTCTAATTTGTCATTGCCATGAAATCGTGCCATGCGGAGCAGGAATTGGGGGAATTGGGTTGTGTCGTGAAGAAATAGAGCTGCCGCTGCATTCTTCAATTTTCCATTTGTTGTGAGTTTTAGTTTCTCAACAAGACTCTCGGTCGTTTCCATAAGAGATGACTCTGGCATTCGGCCACGTTCTACTCCAAGACGAACACCACCACGAATACGTTGTTCCTCCAAATCATCAATGGTAATGCCTTCACAGATTTGATCTTCCCATTTATGGAGATTTAACTTACAGCGCATCAGACGATCTTCAAAAATATCACGTGGCATAACCACCGTCGTGCTCTCAATTCGCATGTAAGGCTTGTGGTCATAGGTGTAAGGAACGGACCAATAAGAGGCGGCATCCAAATGAACTGCTATTACTTGGCAACTTTGGCGGTCTGGCACATCAATATATTCAACATGTATATCTATCAGTGGTTCCATCTTTGCTATCTCCCTGGCAATCTCTTTTCGTGTGTTATCTGTCACGACCTGTCCTAGAATCTTCAACGTAGTAGGAGCAATACCGAATAATAACCAACCACCTGATGTGTTGAGGAATGCACATGCAGAACGCATACCATCCTTCAACTCACCTGTTGTTTTCTTTACCTCCAACGTGCGAGTCTCATCACCTTGTATGATTGTCTTTATATCTTCAATCGTCATTGATGGCTTTTATCTTTACGAATTCGTTTGCAAAGGTACTTTTTTTCCTCGAAAAGATATCATAATGTCATTGTTTCAAACCGATTTTTGGTAAATTATGTTCAAAAAGAACATCAATATGTTGGCGATATTTGGTAATTTGAAGAAAATAGTCTACTTTTGTAAAGTCTACTTTTTTGAGGGCAACAGTATGAAAAAAACAATTTTAACATTTCTGCTTCTATTTGCTGCAAACTTATGCTTTGCACAAAAATTGAATCAATACAAGTATATTATTTGCGACGATCCAAATTTAGAGCTTTATAATTGGGATCGGTACAATGATTTCGTTCTTGCCTTGCGATCTAAAGGTTTTATTTATGCAGACAAAGTTACTCCAGAAATGCGGAGTATACCTAGAGACCAAATTGTTATGTGTAGAATTAGAGAGTGGCATACAGGATGGGCAGCTAAATGCAGTGTTATGTTTTATGACACAAATTATCAGACGATAATTGAATTCAAAGGAACTTGGGCAGAAGATTATCATTTTAATGCAGCTTGGAAATCTGTTATAAAAAAAATCAATAAATATCCTTATAAGTTTACACCTATAAAACACCCTATAGATAATACAAAGACAATATCTAATGTTATTTATATGCAAAAAAAGGATGGCGTGTATTGGATAGATTCAAAGGTAAATGACATTCCTATGAAATTTATTTTTGATACTGGAGCGACCAATGTATGCATATCAAGAACAGAAGCATTATTAATGATAAAAAATGGCTCTTTGACAGAAGATGACATGATTGGATTATCTACTTCTCAGATTGCCGATGGGTCAATAACTACTGGCACTAGAGTCATTTTGAGAAAAATAGTAATAGGTTCCTATACTTTAAGGAATATTGAGGCTATCGTAGTTGATAATGAAAACGCCCCACTACTTTTAGGACAATCAGCATTATCTATGTTGGGCAAATTACAAATAGATTTTAAGAATTCAACAATAACAGTTTTACAATAGGTAACACAATAAATGGATAGTTGAAAAAGCTAAACGAGGCGTGCGGCTGGATTCTTTAAATCATTCGGCAAAAGCGGAAGAACCTACCAGCAAATCCTCACAAACTAAAAAGCCATTCCTTGGCTCTGATAGGAGCTATGGAATGGCTTTTGTTGGATGTTCGACATGAAGGTGCTAGGGGTCGTTGCACTTTTCCTAGTGCAAGTGAAACCAAAAATCTCCACCAATGTGGTGGAGTTTCGCATTGGCAAATTCTGCACCAAGCAGGTGCAGTTATGCTATGTTCTGATTCTCAATTTATTGCAATTCTGAAATAGCACGTTTCAGTAATTGACATTCCTATTTCAAATTCTTTACCAGCTTGGTGAAGTTTTATGATGTCTTGGCTTTTCGATGTTTTGATTTCTCCAACGAAACGTTGGAGTTTTTTTGATTGTTTAGTCCAGCCCATTGCTATACATACGCAATTCATACCAAACTTATTATCGGGACAAAAGGGAAAAAGAAAATTCCTTCCTTTCCCTTTTGTTCGACATCAGCTGCCTATATGTTCAGTTCCGGCAGGCTGTTGATGGCATCCTGCTTCAGTTTATCTATGGCACGGGTATATTTCTCGATGTGCTTCAATCCGCTATGCCCAAGGATGCTGGCGACAGTCTTGATGTTGTTGCCATTGTTGAGGAGGTTGACGGCGCAAGAATGGCGGGCACAGTGCCAACTGATATGCTTGTCAATTCCTGCACGTTTCACCCATCTCTTCACAGACTTGCAGCAACTCTCGTAGGAAGGGAGATTGAAGATGAGGGATTCTTTTGTCTCTCCTTCTCTTGGTCGGCCAATCAATCGGATAAGCCCGTCGTTGAGGGGGATAGTGACCCAGCTACGGACAGAGTGCCCTTTGGTCTTGTCTTGTTCGAAGCGCAGGAGTTTATTGGCGTAGTCGATATTCGAGTAACGCAAGTCTTTGACATCGCAGAAGCGCATGCCAGTATAGAGACAGAATATAAAGGCGTTGCGCACGTTCTCTTTCTCAAACTGATAGTGAGTATTGATAAGTTTAACAATCTCTTCTTGCGAGAGGACATCTTTTTTCAATGCCTGGTCATCGACCACACATACCACGCCTTTGCAGGGGTCTTTCGCCATGATGCCCTGGTCGATGGCGGCACGAACAATTTTCTTGAATCGCTGCAAGATGCTCTTTGCTCCCTCGCCCACACTGCGAGTCTGAAGGTACTCAGCAAACTTCACCATCATCTCATGGGTGATGGCATCCGGCTTGATATAGTCTTTCATCAGCGGATGGTATTTTTCCAGAAAATCCTTAAAGCGGCTGATGGCAATGGTTATCATACGGATGTCCTTCTTAGTGTACTCGTCGGCGTAGGTTTGGCAGAAGTCGTGGAAGTTGATGCCCTTGTCCTTTTTCAGTCTGTACCCTTCCTTGTTCTCCAGGAACTGCTGCTCACGTTCGAAGCGGATTTTCTTGGCCAACTCCAACGTCTCCTTGACTTGTTGCCGTTGGACGGGATTGCGTGGCGATGCCATAATGTACAGCGACAAGCTTTCTTTCTTGCGGACAGATGTACCGGTATCGTGGTTATAGCCCATCTGATATTCCAGGTACAGACTATACTCTGTGCCATTTTTCACCGGCTTCTTCAACAATCGTGGGTTGCCTGCCTCTATCAGATTTTTGTTTTTCCCTCTTGTTTCTGCCATATCTTTGATGTTTTTTTCTTTATTTTCATTTTGTTTTCCCTTTATCCATCGGTGTTTGCAAAGGTATAAAATCTTTCTGAATTGGGGTGTTAAAAAGGTGTTAATTTTAGCAGAAAAAGGGCAAAAAATAGAAATTTTGTCAAGAAATAGAAAAAGTAGGTAATTGCTTAAATAATTGATTATCAATTATTTCTTTTCCATTTCTTTCCTTTCTTTGAGGCGGTTCTGTTCCGGCTCTGGGTACGCAGAAAATGAAGTAGTGCGCTGACTCTCAATGAGTTACAGCGCACTCTTTTGTTTTTGGTGCAACATTGGGGGAACTTCGTCACTTTTGTTGCAAAATCACCTGGATCACGGGGACTCTGCTGATTCACTTATTGCCCTGTTGATAGACCTTACGTTTCATCCATTCTAACGTTCCACTCTTGCATTTAAAAGAGGTCGTCTATTGTTATGGATGACTGCACTTGTCCGCTATACTCGTTTCGCTTCAGTCCGAAGGTTGTGATGGTAGTCAGTTTGACGGTCTGTTTTGGTGACAATTTATCGATGAGAATCTGCACTCGGTCGCGAAGTATGGCGTCATATCTCTTGTCTATTTCAAAGGTCGAACCGCAGAATTTTATTTCGCATAGATTGACATTGTTGTCTGCCCGTTCAATGATAAGATCCATCTGTGAAAGAGGTTTGCCATTAGCATCACGCGCTATCCATGAACTTTCTTTGGTGTTTATCCCACTGATACCTAATGCTGCTTTTATTTGAGAGGTATGACTGAGGCACACTTCTTCGAATGCATGACCACGCCATGCATTAAGTTTGCCCGACATATAATTGTTCTGCCAGAAATGCTCTTCTGGTTTCTCTGCCTTGTCAAGAAATTGGAGATAGAACAAACAAAAGTGGTCGCATAGCCTGTAATAAATGAGCTTGGGCTGTCCGAAAGGCTGGTAGGCAGTGATGAAATCACTAGCAGCAAGTGCGCGGAGAATGTCCGATGCACCACCACCATCCTTGATTTTTGTAGCTTTCAGTATTTCCTCCCTGCTATATCCGCTCCGACGAGTTGCCAAATGGCGAACAACCTTCATATAGTCTTCCTCATTCTTGAAGAGTGAGCCGAAAAGCCGGTCAAACTCATTTTGTAGTTTAGCATTTCTGTTGAAGAGCAAGGCGTCTATATTCTGTGAAAGGCTGAAGCGCTTGTCGAATAGGCTCAGATAATGTGGGATGCCACCGAATGTCATATAAGCCTGTACTATATCGTATCGGCTCATCATAATATTTTGATAGCGGAAATAATCCTCGCATTCTGATAATGTAAAAGGATTGAGCCGTATTTCTGTAGTCAGCCTGTTGTAGAGACCGCCTTTGTTGTTGATCACATTGTCTGTCATCCACGTTGTTGCAGAGCCGCATACAATCAGCATGATATTGTCATGTTTCACTGCCCAGCCATTCCAAAAATGTTCAAAAGCGGGAATGAACCTGGAGCGTGCCGTGTCCATCCAGGGCAACTCGTCAATGAAAACCAACAGACGCTTTCCATCGTTTTTCTGTATGAGCAACCTTTCTAATAGCCTGAAAGCTTCAAGCCAAGATTTAGGACAAGATTCTCCTGTGAGACCATAGTCTTGCAAAGAATAATAGAATGCCTGCAACTGGTCACGCATGAGAAATTTTCGTTCTCTATCGTATGGTGACAAGCCCGTGTGCCAGAAGGTGAACCGGTCTTTAAACAATTCTTTCACTAAATAGGTCTTGCCTACACGTCTGCGACCATAAAGAGCTACGAACTCAGGCTTTCCACTGTTATAGAGAGCTTCCAACTCCTCTATTTCACATTTCCTTCCAATGATTTGCATATCACATTTGCTTTAAATCTCTGCAAAGATACAAAAATATTCGGTTTTAGAGAAATAAAGTGCTTTAAATCTCTAAACTTGTATGTTTTTTAGTGATTTTAGAGAAATAAGGTGCTTTAAATCTCTAAACTTGCACATTTTTTGTGATTTTAGAGAAATAAAGCAGTTCGTTAGGAGTTCATATTTTCGCTTTTCTCTCTAATCAGCAGGTGGACATGGTTGTTCGTCAGGCAATAGGCGTATACCGTACTGAGTGGAGGCAAGGGTAGATTATTGTCATCTTTCCGGTCAACGAGCAATCGAAACAATTTGATGAACTGCTTGTAGTCTTCGGCATCTTCAAAGATGTCTTGTCGGTTGATGCTTCGCAGCATGACATGGTAGATTCCTGTGGCGCTTTTCTCTCGGTTTTTCTTTGGCATAGTTGTATTTTGGGCAGGTAGCATGCTAAAATAGGACTTTAGAAGGAGAATTGCAATTAAACAGACAAAAAGTGGATCAAGAGAACCGTCCCCGATGATTGACAAATTGATTCAGAGAGCCAAGGAGACGAGAGGTTTCGGGGCTGTTGGCAACAATAAATCGCCGTGGTTGGCGTTTGTTATGTGTATCTGGTCTATGTCTGTGATTCCGTCACCGCGGATCCTGTTCATGATGAAATCCCAAAACACGATAATAACTGACTTTAACCTCAAGAGACATGAAAAAACTAATGCTTACCCTCAGCATGGCCTTAGTTGCGTTTACCTTGTCGGCCCAGGCACCCTCACCCCAACAGACACCCCAATTGGAGTTCGTATTGCAACTGCGGGTAACGCTCGGACAGGCCTATTCCGTGGGCGAGACGCCCCATGGCCGCCGCACGGTTATCCCCATCACCGGAGGCACGTTTGAAGGACCGAAAGTGAAGGGAACCATCATCAATGGCGGTGCCGACTATCAGTTGGCCGACCCCAAGACCAACCGTACGGAGATAGAGGCCATCTACTCTATCAAGACCGACGACGGGGTCTATATTCACGTGCGCAACAAAGGTGTCATCAGCAGCCTCACCGGCGATGACGGCCGCCCTTCGTTCTATTTCAGGGCCGCCCCGCGGTTCGAGGCACCCAGCGACAGCCCATACGCTTGGCTCAACAACGCCATCTTCGTATGCGCTCCCGACAGGTCTCAGCAGGGCGGCATCACACTCAACGTGTGGAAAGTGAACTAAGGCAAGGGCTTCAACCCCCGGGAATCAATGGGACAGGTCCCTCTGGTTTTCTCTGATTTGCTATTCTTCTATTATTTCCCAGAAACCGCCTTTGTCGGGGCCGATACAACGGAGATATTTGCCACGCATGGTTTCGATGTTGCGGTAAATTGAAGTTTCACTGATACCTAACATTTTTGCTAAATCTGCTCTTGAAATATATGGATCTTCCATCATCAGTTCCAGTATCTTGATTCGATTTGGAGTCAACTTTTCACCTAATGTAGAAGCTTTTTCTATCAACTTTTCTGTTACCCTATCATGGCTTTCTGCTACCTTTTCTGTTACCCTGCGTTGGTTTTCTGCTACCTTTTCATCATTTACAGTCACTTTTTCTGCTACTTTTTCAGTAACCTTTGGCACCGTGATCTTCAAAATAAACTCATCGGTTCGGAAGGACGGAGTTTTAGCTCCATTGGCCTCTTGTTCCCGACAGATGCGGTCGAGACCTTCGCCAAATTCCTTCACATAATGGTAGGCCTTTAGGAAAGCAGCAATCTTTGGGTTCCGGGAGAAATGGGTGTATCGGATATTGTCAGGCTTTACCATTCCTGGCAGTTTCCCAGGTGATTCAAACACCAGCCGGTCATCAAACATCTTAATCTGTATCTCCGTACCCTTGATGCTGTAGGCTCTATGGCAAACACTATTAACCGTCATCTCTTGTATCACGAACTTCGGATAGTCGCGTAGCGTGACGAACTGCCCATGCTGCCCGAGGAAGGTGTGCTCACGCACCTGGGTCTCGATAAACTCAATGGTTTTCTCCACTTGGTTGAGAATGGTACCCTCAAACGTGACATCCTTGATGACGTTCATCTCTGCGCCCACCTTTTCATCGATACCCTCGTATTTGATGAAACGAGTGCGAGCACGAGGGAAGAACTTCTGTGGATACTTGCCAAAAAACAGAATGCATGCCGTGCTGACCGCCTCCTCGTCCTTCTTGTTGGTTGTCACAAAGCCGTTTTTATCTCGCAGGTATTCCATAGATGTTTTTCCGAATCCCACAATCTTTGCCGTATTTGGCAACGGCAACTATTGATGCACAGCATTACCCCCCCCGAACCATCCTTTTGTTGTTGCAAAGATAATGCATTTTGCTGCCATTGGTGTGTCATTTTCGTATGGACGTGATCTCAGGCCGTGTTTACTTTCGCGCGCGTACGTAGTAGGGGAGTTTTTATTTTATTTTTTTCTTTTAGAGTTAAAGGGGCCTTTTCTTTTTTGTTTTTCTTTTTAGATCTTCCTGTGGCGGC
>Ga0310695_10009528_pt1 | contig 14555 bp, 16 predicted proteins | sample RumenRJG_04DNA_FD_203882 | JGI IMG/M metagenome (GOLD analysis project Ga0310695, IMG submission 203882) | Bovine rumen microbial communities from Lethbridge, Alberta, Canada - RJG_04 (v2) (version 2) | ecosystem: Host-associated > Mammals > Digestive system > Stomach > Rumen | place: Canada... | reverse complement strand
TGTTTAATCATACACCTTAGAGCTTCAGACTAGATGAACATCCAAAGGTAACTATTTGAACTTTTAAAAATTCATTCTCTCATAACGTAGTTCATTAACTTTTTAAAGTTAAATCACTTAGACTAAGCAAAAGTCCATAATTTCCTAAAAGGTTATTATGGATCGTTTACTAAATTTATACCGACTATTTAAATAAACCGTTCAAAATTAAAAATAAAACAACTACCAGTTTTTTAGGCTGATCGCACAGGCTAAAGCTGCCAAACAGCGTGCTTCCTGAAAGTCAGGAGCTGTCAGCAGATCTTTGACCTTTGCAATCGGATAGGAAATAACATCCAGGGGTTCAGGCTCATCCCCCGTGTCTAAAACAGAAGGAATCAAATCCTCTGCAAGAAGCAGACAGATAGATCCCTGAAAAAAAGAAGGAGCGGAATTTACACTGCGCAAAAAAGTAATTTTATTGGACAAATAACCAATCTCTTCCTGCAGTTCCCTTTGAGCCGCCTGCATCCAGGTTTCACCACTGTCAATTTTACCTTTAGGGAAACCCAGTTCATAACTATTGGTGCCGGCACAGTATTCCTTTACCAGCAGAAGATGATCACCAAGCACTGGAACCATCATTACAGCCCCGCAGTTGCTTCCGAGCATTCTCTCGTAAAATCGTTCGACACCGTTGGAAAACCGTAGATGGAGTTTCTCAATTTTAAAATGATCTGTACTAACCTCGATCGAACTGCTTAAAATCCGAGGTACCTGCTGCGCTTCACTCATTAATATGTGAAAGTTCCCTGATATACAATTTCATATGTTCCGGTAGGATTCATCTTACCGAACATCTGTAGCAGCATTGAAACTTCGTTCCTATGATTTTCCTTAGGTTTGGCAAATGCTCTGACCACATATGCTCTGCGAGGCAAATCGTATTCCATGTTTCCGTCCAGGGAAAAGAACTCATTCTCGACTTTCATCATTTTGGCTATAAGCAGACCGTTGCGGCAATTCAGATCGATCTTGGAACTTCCCAGATCAAAATCGCCCATAGGTGTAAAGAGAACAACACCGTCAAGACCGACATTGCCTTTTAATTTTCTGCACTTATTCATACTCATGCTGGCTTCATCGATGGATAAATCGATATTTCCATTAACTTTTACCGGTAATGAGTACTTGGCATATTTTAAGAAGTTGGCAAATGAAATTTTCATTTTTACATCTTCAAAATCATACGAACCGTCTTTGTTGAACTGAACGCTTCCTATACCGTTAAGACCTTGCGGATCTTTCACAATCAATGTCAGCTGCTTGGTTATTAAGCCCCACAGCGAGGTATGCCAACGAATGTTCTCATATGAATATTTATCTATAGTCAAATTTGATGCTGCACCGTCAAATACAGTACCGGTAACACCTACCAAAGAAATTTCCTTTGGCAGATCAATCATTTTAATTACTTTTGCGGCCGGTGCGGTTTCAAATACAAAATATACAAAGAAGATTAGAAAAAAAGCAATTCCTAACAATACTTTGTGGATTTTCTTCATTTTTTCTTTCCCCTAAATTCGTCCAACCAATAATCTTTTAACTGTAATGTTGCTGGAATCAATTGCATTAATGTCAATGCCATCTACATAAATAGCATATTTGTTTTCTAAATCCTGTAAAAATCCGAACAGATCGACAGAATCAATTTTTTCAATTTCAATGCTGACGGCTTTCTTGCCTGATTTCACCATTTTGTTAACAGTTATACCATAGTCTTTGGCAACTTTATCTATTGCAGACTCGATACTGATGCTCAGGTCAACCGGCACACTGTTTGTGTTTGTTTTTTGTGCTGTAGAATAACTTGCAATAGTATGGTAATCCTTTTCATATCGCTGTGCTTTGGCCTGCAACGTTGAAATTCTGGCCTGAACAGGATAAACAAAAATAAAATAACCCAATACAACAGTTACAACTACCATGACCGCAACGGCAATTTTACGTTCAGAATCACTCATTGTCTGCCAGCGTTTATCAAGATTTCTGAGGAATTCTATGATTTTTCTTTTCATTTTACTTTGCCTCTTTAACCACTAAATTAACAGTCTTTATGCCGTTCTTGACACTGATTCCACCGTAATCAGACTCATAACCCAACGTTTGGAAGGACTTCTTTATATCCTCGACGTTATCCAGATTTTTATATATCAATCTGAATCTGTATGTGCGCTGTCTGCGATCGTAAGAAAAAGTCTGCAACTGTACCTTGCTGTTAAAACTGCCCGCTACATCAGCCATATGATGAACAAAACTATCATCTTCGGAAGTTCCTGTATCGACCTTCTGGTTTGTAATCTGCTTAAACTGCAGAATAGGATTTGAAACGTTTGTCACAGAAGGAAACTTGGTTTTAAATATTTTTTTAACATCCGCACGCAGAGTTGTTGTTTTCTTTTCAAGCTGAACCCAATCCATAATCAGAGTCGCATAAGATACCAACATCACTGCTGCAACTGCAATCCCGACCTTGTACCATGGGCGCATCAAAGGATGCTTCCAGATAAAACTTCCGGAAGACTGTATCAGTCCCGTAGGTGTAACCTTGCTTGCAAGAGCTCCTTTTGCAATTGCTCCCATAGGAAGAGGAACCAGTCCGTACACCTTGTCAGCAGGCCAAGGAAGTTCCGACATACAGTAAAAAATAGGCATCTCGCCACCTATTTTGAAATACTGCTTGGCAAGTTTGGTACTCATAACCATACCGGAGTTCTTTTCATTTCTGAAAATAAGTTCTCCGTCCAAATCCAGAAACGATATACGTTTTTCAACAAATGGAAGGGTAAAACAGTCAATTGTATACTTGGAAGGGTGAAGATCTCTTGACTCGAAAATTTTTTTGACTTCATCAAAAAATGATTTTTCATAAGCCATCACATCAACTTTATGGCCCTTCGCCTCAAGAACAACAATTTCCAAATCATCAGTATCACTGGAAACCTCGGATTCTATCATGAAAGGAATCGAATCCTTCATATTCTGATTATATTTCTTAGGATATTCAATCTGTTTGAAAAAGAACTTGCTGCATGGCAGCACCACAATCAAATCAAGAGAATAATAAGCGGAAAGATTACCTACTTCTTCTATTCCTTTTAAAGTTCCACTTTGAATAATACTGTTGTCACGATCTTCTATTACGGCATAATTAACCACACCCGTCAATGAAACATCCAGACGAATCACTAAATGCTGACTCATTCAAGTCCTCCGTATTCTCTTTTATATAATTCTACGTAACGGTTCTTGCGTTTGTAGAAAGATTTATAAATAACAGTTGTATTGTTATACTCCACCTTAGTAACACCACTAAAATAACCGGAGTTAACCATTAAAATACTATTGAAAAACGCCTTGTTTTTACTGGTAATTCTACCTTTAACCTGATCTAAATTTAAAAACTGACTTGTTGATGTCCATCCGTTCATTTCACGCTGTTCGATTATTTCCAGCGCATCCTCCACAGTCATGTTATCATCCACAAACAATGCCGCTAACAGGGGAGATCTAAATTTAGTCATTGTATTAACATTAATTTTCAATTCATTTGTATTTAAAGCACATAAATAAGGAGATATGCGTCGATAAATACTTGCCGACATGCCTTTCACAGCTCTGATCTCGCTAACATCACTTATAAAGGCATTCGGTATCAGAAACGGATACGGCAGTCCGCGGTAATACTGATCCTCCGCACCGAACGGCAGCGTATTTGAATCGGTATCAATCATATCGGTAATCGAATCCGCAACCTCTTCTGCATTATCAGCCGGAATCTGCAGATATACCATTAAACGATAAAGCACATCCCTGACCAGATTTATTTTCTTCTCGTTCTCATCACGCGAGGTATAAAGAGAATTTCCCAGAGAATTTAAATTAAGACAGGCATAATCATCTTGAAGATATCCTCTGATAGTTCCCCCGTCCACTTCGAAACTGCGCTCCGGTGAAGCCCAGTAGCCGCTTAAATTAACAGTATTATGATTATCTTCAAAGTCCTGGTGCAGTACGCGGGCCGCAAGTTCCTCTGAACCGACTCCGTACCATTTCGCCTGAATACCGTTAACGAAATTTGCTGTACGCAGAAATTCACTGTTGTATTTCACGGTTATGTTAGTAGAAACAATTACCATCACTGATAAAATCAGCAGCACAACAATAATCGCTGAACCTTTGCTATCCCTGCTTTTACTCATCACGCAACACCATATAAACTCTTTGAATCTTACCGTAATCATCAAGAGTTATAGAAAACAACACTCCTGCCGGCACAGTGCCTTCTCTTGCAAATTCAGACCAATCCTTGGCATTTCTGGCATTTTTAAACTTTAACTCAAACCTTGAAACACCGGTGATCAATGTTTCCCATGCCGGAGGCCGATCCTCTATCGGATCCTGGCGATCGTAGGTACCGCGCTGCAGTTCTCCATCTTTCAAGCGATACGCAACACGCTGCAGTTCGCTTCTGTTAAGCATTGCACCCGGGTTTAATAAACTGTTTCTGACAAACTCAATACCCCAGTCATCAGAATTTAAAATATTCTTGGCTGCCCAGACATATCTTCGAACACCCTGCGACGGGTAGCGGTTGTTTCGATGTGCCATCTGTGAAAAGTCACGATCCACTATCATAAAAGTTTTTTGAATGGCAGCCAGACGATCAATTCTTCTTCCTGATACTTCATCAGTTTGTACAGCACTCTGCAGCACCTGATATGATCCGGTGGCCAGAATTGCAAAAATGAAGATACTTACCAATACCTCTACAAGAGTAAAACCGCTATTTTTCATTGTTTTGTATATACATATGTGCGAATCGTAACAATGGGATCATCATACTTTTTGGTTTCATGAACCTGCATATCAATGGCCATGAGAGCATCATCTCCCGTTTCTATTGCCTGATAACGGTAGTACCATGTTCGATCTGCTAATTTTTCTTCTCCGGTAACCCACGATTTTGAAGGCAATACATTGCGCATCTTTAATTCTGTCAATTGATTGTCAGCAACAAAGGTGGCGAAGGTTTTATTTTCCAGCAACTGCAAACCGAAAACCTGGTTGTTCATGGATGACAGCAAAGCAACGCTCACCATGGAAAATACAGCCAAAGCAACCAGTACTTCCAGAATTGTCATACCGCGATAACTAGAAAGTTTCCGTTTCATTGTCCGATCCTCTAACAAGGGTAATGCGGCCGTTCTCCTGAGCAGAAATGGTGTATTCCTCATTAACCTCTTCATTTTTTAATTTCAGAGTAAACGGTGTCAGTTCCATTGAAGGGTAAAAGAAAACCTGAGGTCTTTCCTTAACATCAAATTTTGACGTCAGAGATTCTCTTTTAAAACCAGCAGTCGTGCTGCCGGTCTGATAGCCTATCCCCCCAACCTGAAGTTCCACTTTGACACCTTCCGGCCACCTGTATTTGCTTTTAATCTGGGTCAGTTTCTTTTCAGCCCAGTTATAATTTTCGTAGTTGTCTATCTGACGAATAATTTGACTGATAATATCATCACCCTGAAACAAGGACGGATCATCGGGACGTTCCCTTTGCATGATCTGCATTTTTTCATTGGTAAAATAAACGCCTATCACCTGACTTTCCACCATTGCCTGTTCAGATATATAAGCAAAGGTTCGTGCATAGCGGTGGCACAAATCATCAAAGGTATTCGAATCATTGCCTTTCGAAGGCACAGCCAGCATCACCGTGGACGCCGCCAGCCCCATAAGAAGAACCACCACCAGAATTTCTAATAAAGAAAAACCTTTAACCTGCAACTTAACCATTAATAATCGTCATCATCCCCTTCAGAATCAGACTTCCAGTTACCAATATCATCATCTGTACCGTCTTCCTGATCCGGTCCATAAGAATAAATATCATAGCTGTCAGGATTATGAACACCAGGATTTGCATACTGATATTTATTACCCCATGGATCATCAGGCAATTCCTGCACATATCCGCCCTTTTTCCAGTTCTTAGGAACCGGTGCGGCAACAGGTTTCTTGACTAAAGCCTTCAATCCCTGTTCCGTGGTAGGGTAACGGCTGTTATCTAATTTATATAAATCCAGCGACTGCTGAATATTCTTAATATCTATCTTTGATTTGCGAATTTCAGCATCCGCTTTTGAACCCATTACGTTAAAAGATACAATTGATGCAAGCATACCCATAATTACCACTACTACCATTATTTCGAGCAGGGTAAATCCTGATTGTTTTTTCATTTATACTCCTTTATTAAAATTTTATACCATACTGTTCATCTTGAGGATCGGTTCAAGAATTGAAAGTACAATAAACAATACAACGGTTGCCATGGAAACAATTAAAAGCGGTTCAAACACGCTTAACGCCATGCTAACCTGCCGTTCAAACTCATTATCCTGGTTATCAGCAGATCTGATAAGCATATTATCAAGTTCACCGGACTTTTCACCTGATGCAATCATGTGAATCATCATTGGCGGGAACAACTTTGTTCTGTCAAGCGCCACCTTGAGGGACGAGCCTTCACGCACCAGATCAGTTGCTTCTGCAATTTTGGTTTTTGCATACTCATTGCCGAGAACATCACCGCTTATTTTCAGACTTTCAAGCAACGGCACAGCCGAAGAATTCAAAATAGCCAGAGTTCTGGCAAAACGGGCAGTATTTATGCCTCTGCTTACTCTTCCAATTACAGGAAGCTTCAAAATCAAACTGTGAAATCTCAGTAAATTCTGACGTTTGGTAATCCATAATCTAAAAAGGACAATCAATCCTACGATTGCAATCAGAATAAAGAATCCGTAATTTTTCAAAAAGTCACTCACGATAATCAATACCTGGGTTGAAGTAGGCAGTTCCTGTTTCAGATATACAAACTGTGCAATAACCTTTGGAACAACACTTGTAAGAAGAATTGTTATGACAGTAACGGCAACCAGAGTCAGAATAACAGGATAGATCATAGCCTGAAGAATCTTGCTCTTGATACCCTGGCGTCTTTCACTGTAATCGGCAAGACGCAACAATACAGTATCAAGATGACCGGATTTTTCACCTGCCGCAACCATTGAACGGTACAGGGAATCGAAAACCTTTGGAAACTGAGCCATTGAATCCGCCAGTGTATGACCTTCCAGAACCTTGTTACGAACAGCGGAAATAATTGTACGATGCTGATTGTTTTCACACTGATCAGCTACAGCCTTGAGAGCCTCTTCTATCGGTATGGATGCGGCAACCAAAGTTGCCAGCTGTCTGGTAATTAGTGTTAAATAGGAAAGCTTGATAGTCGGCTGGAAAAAGGAAATTTTTTCCTGACTTGTCTTCATCTTCTTGGTTGACTCGATCACATCAAGAGGCACCAGATCCATTTCACGCAAAGCATTGCGGATCTGCCGGGCGTTATCACCTTCCCGGATACCTGTAACAGTCTTTCCTGATTTATCAATAGCAGTATATGAATATGACGCCATAATCAATTATCTCTTGCAACGCGCAACACTTCTTCCACGGTTGTTTTTCCTTGTAAAACCTTATTCATACCATCCTGCTTTATGCTAGGAGTATAAGGTCGGATAAGATTTTCAATATAAAGTTCACCTTTGGCTTCGTTGATACTTTCACGAACCTCGTTATTCACTAAAAGCAATTCATGAATTCCGGTTCTTCCTTTGTAGCCTGTATTGTTACAGGCCTTGCAGCCGACAGGACGATATAAATACACATCTTCGCCGGTACTGATACCAACCATTTCCTTTTCTTTGGCTGTAGCCTTGTATTTTTCCTTGCACTCAGGACATAAGGTTCTTACCAGACGCTGAGCCAGTACACCTAGAAGTGTCGATGACAGAAGGAAAGGTTCAATACCCATGTCACGAAGTCTTGTAATTGCACCGATAGCCGTATTGGTGTGAAGTGTTGACAGTACAAGGTGACCTGTCAAGGATGCCTGAACGGCAATTTCCGCAGTTTCAGTATCACGGATTTCTCCAACCATTACCACATCAGGGTCCTGACGCAGAATCGCCCTTAAACCGCGGGCAAACGTCATATCAACTTTGGCATTAACCTGTGTCTGACCAACTCCCTCAAGATCATACTCAATAGGATCCTCTACAGTCATAACATTTAGCGCCTTGGTATCAACGTTTGACAAGGCAGCATACAGAGTTGTGGATTTACCGGAACCTGTAGGTCCTGTAACAAGAATTATTCCATGAGGCTTTCTGATAATGGACTGAATTTTCTCTCTGTTATCCTCAGTCATTCCCAGATCAGCCAATTCCAAATGAACAGCGTTTTTGTCAAGGAGACGCAATACAACGCGTTCACCATGACTGGACGGTAACGTTGACACGCGGACGTCGACAGCTCTGCCGCCGATTCTTAAGGTAATACGACCATCCTGAGGTACACGCTTTTCTGCAATATCCAGTTTGGCCATAACTTTAATACGGGATATCAGAAGAGGTCCCATCTGGCGCGGCTGACGCATTATTTCCTTCAAAATACCGTCAACGCGGAAACGGATTACCAGTTCCTTTTCGTAGCACTCAACATGAACATCCGAAGCTCCTTCCTTGATCGCTTCACTTAACATTGCATTAATCAAACGGATTATAGGAGCATCATCCTCCGATTCAAGCAAATCCTCAGATGACGAACCGAGGTCTTCCGCAATTGAGAAGAAATCAACCTCGCTTCCGATATCATTCATCAGCTGCTTGGCTTCATTGCTGTCCAGTTGGTATGTCTTAGTCAGGATTTCATTAAATTGCTGAGCTTCAACCTGCTTAACTTCAAAATCCAAACCGACATGACGGATTACCTCAAGCAGTTCCTGCTGAGTCAAATCCTTGGTGGTATAAATTACAGTTTCACCATGTTCATTTTTACCGATTGCAAGAGTGTGTTCCTTGGCATAGGAAAAATCAAATCGATGTCCGATTTTTTCTTTTTCATCAGCTGCATCGTCATTTCTGCTGTCTGCAGTATGTTCATCAGGAGCTCCGGCAACATCAGCCGTACTTTCTTGAAGATCAGTAGCTATCTGCTCATTTTCATCGGTTCGGACTAAATTATCTTCTGTCATATTACTTAGCTATGTCCTCAGCAGAAAGAATAAAACCACCATTGTTTTCATCAAGAGCCTTCTTCAGTTGCTCTTTTGAAGGAGAATCCATATGAACAATACTCATTATGTCTGTAGGGCTATCGCCATACTTAGGCATTACAGGTGCAGTCCTGGTATCAGGCAGCAAATCGATACCGCGTACAGCACGATCCAGCTGTTCTGATCTGAACTTAGTATACTTGTTGCGGGAAATGGATGAGTAGGTATCCGGATCACGAATAATAATAGGATGAATAAACACCATCAGATTGCGTTTTGCTTTATTGGCAGATGTATATTTAAATAAATAACCAAGTAACGGAATATCTCCTAAAATAGGCACCTTGTAAACAATTTCATCAGTTGATTCACTCAGCAAACCACCTAATACAACTGTATCACCGCTCTTGACAAGCAGGGAATTCTTAATTGTTCTGGTATCAAATGTGTCACCGAGATCAGGATGAGACGATGTTGAAGCCACAGATGAAACCTCCTGCTCAATTGCAAGAATTACAGAATCACCCTCATTGATTTGCGGTGTAAATTTCAATTTGGTACCGACAGTCTTTCGCTCAATAGTCTGGAAAATATTATTCGCATCGGATGACAGACTGCTCTGGCTTCCGGTTAATACAGGAACTTCCTGACCAACTGTGAATTCAGCTTCTTCATTATCCAGGGTAACTACGGAAGGTGTTGAAAGAACGTTACTGCGGGCATCCGTCTTAAGAGCGGTTACAAGGCTGAACCAGTTGCCTGAATAGAATCCGCCGATACCTCCCTGCAACGATCCCAAAGATGTAAATCCCTTGGATACAAGATTTACTGCATTGGTAGGCTGATTAAACAGTACTGCACCGCCCTTGGTATTACCCCATTGAACACCGAAATCCGCCGCATCGGAATTTGACATTTCAACAATGATTGCCTCAACATAAACCTGAGCACGGCGAATATCCAGTTTTGAAATTACACTTTCAATCTGCTGCATCAGATCAGGCTGAGCATTGACTATTACGGAATTGGTTTCCTCATCGCCATACACAGCAAATTTTGCCGTCAGAGGCGAAGATTTTGCAGTTTTCCCGTTTGCCTGCTGAGGATCGATATTTGAACCGAGGCCGTTCAGCACCTCTACAACATTCTTGGCTTTTGCATACTTAAGATAAATAACCTTGGTGTTGCCGACAAACTCCTGATCCTGATCAAGACGCTTCACCAGTTCAATAACACGCTTTCTCACATTAGGCTCGCCGGAAACAACAATAGAGTTCGATCTCTCATCGGCTTCTATCTTAGGAGTTCTCATCATCGGCAGGTTGCCGCGGTTTTTATCATCGTTCAGCAGACTTGTTATCAGACGGGCTATTTCAGCTGCGGAGGCATATTTAACCTTGATAATATCTACAGACTGGTCTCCGGCCTTATCAACTCTCTTAACCACATCAACAATACGGTTTACAACATTTGCGCGACCTGTAATAATCAGTACGTTGGAAGGTTCATAGTGAACTACATTTCCGCCTTCGGACAAATCAACCATCTGACGTAACAAAGGGGACAGTTCCTTTACGGAAATATTCTGCACAGGAAATACTCTGGCAACCATCTCTGCTCCGGAACTCGGATTTTTATCATCATATAAAGGATAACCTACAGCCTTAGCTTTTGCCACCTTCACAATTTTAATCGTATGGTCATCCACCGGAATAGCTACGAGACCATACAATTCCAAAACACTAAGGAAAAACTGATAATAAGCCTCATCATCCAAAACGTCATAACTGCGGATATTAATCTTACCTTTGATAGAAGGATCCACAATCATGTTCTTATGAAGATTCTTACCAACAGTATTAATAAATTCAGCTATTTCCGTATTTTTAAAACTTGCTGAATACTGTGCAGACTGCACTGTTCCTGCATAACAACCAATAGCTAATGTTAACGCACTAAATAAATGTTTTAATTTCATATATTATCTTACTCCAGTATTCAGAGTATTAGGGAGAGAGCCTTCGCCCAAATTGATGTAGATATTCTCCGGAATACCATCACGTTCAACAGTAATTTCAAAATTTTTCATTGTTGAAAATTCTGAGAACAATTGTCTAGTCTGAGTCGGATCGGTTAAATCATATCCATTAACACGAATTGCCAAATCGTTTGGAACAAAACCGCTCTTTGTAAATAATTCAGGTTTTCTTCCAGGATTCAAACGGTAACCTTTAACGCCGGTGCCCTGTTCATTTTCCACAGGCGAAATATTCACATAATCCTGTATTGATGTACCGGCAACAGGCTGTCTGTTTTCGACGGGACCTTTAACCTCCAGAGGATTGCCTCCAGTACTGCCGGATTTGGCACTTTCGTTATTTTTATCTGCCGAGGCATTATCTCTCGGCGGTTGTGATACTGTATTATGGGCAACAGTATTTACTGTATTATTCGATGGAACCGTATTAACAGGTCTGCTGGCATTGTTGTTATGATTGCCGGCAGGCTGATTATTTACCACCACATTATTTCCGCGCTGACGGTTTTCCTTAAGAAGTTTAATTCTGTCGGTATCACTCAATTCCATATAATAGGTATAGGTTTCCTTGCGATCGGCGGACAAAACCTCAATGCGATCTTCAAAAATCTTCGATACGCGGATAGCGCTTCCTGACAGCTGCTCTCCTTCGGAATAAACATTTTCCTCATTGTTGAAAACAAGGATTACAACGGAATTATCAGGCTTATCGCTGGCCAGAATACCTGTAATCTTTATATTAGGACGAACCTGCTGAGGAACCGGCGCACTGTTGCTTACAGGTTTAGGACCGGCCGTGTTCGGTCCCTTGCCGTTTTGTGCAATTCTGCGGTTGAATTCCTTCAGTTTTTCCGAACTTGCAGGAAAAATTTTAGAGTTAAAAATTTCATCCAGATAATTGCGCTCCACCCGCACATTTGCAGTAGGAGCTGAAGTATTGATTTTTTTATTAACGTATTCAGGGAAAAAAGACCAAAACAGTTTGGCGCTGCTGTACGACAGCACGATTAATACCAAACCGAAAAATATCAAAGCAGCCGTCTTTACCACTTTGATATTAAAGATAAGTCTAATCTGTTCCTTTAATTTATTTTTGTCTAATAATGATTTCCAGTCAGTTTTAGAAAGTTGTTTCACAGTTTACTCACTTCTTTGATTTCTTGACATAAGAGCAATCGCTGCATCTTTTGGAGACTTATTCTCAAACAACATTGCATAAATTTCTTCACAAATCGGCATTTCGACATTATACCTGGCAGCGAGATTTCTTACCTCTTTGGTATTGTAATATCCTTCCGTTACCTGTCCAATCTCCTTTATTGCGTCCTCTATCTGGACACCTCTGCCGAGAGCCAGTCCCAGACGACGGTTACGTGATTGATCATCTGTACAGGTAAGAACCAAATCACCCAGACCTGACATTCCGGCAAATGTTTCAGGATAAGCGCCGATTGCAACACCCAGACGCTGAAGCTCCACCAATCCTCTGGTAATCAGAGCCGTTCTGGCATTGGCTCCGAAACCAAGACCGTCGGATACACCTGCGCCTATTGCTATAACATTCTTCACAGCGCCGCCAATCTGCAATCCTATAAAATCCTTGTTGGTATAAACTCTAAAGCTTTTTCCGCATTTCATGAGTTCCGATACCTCATTGGCAAATTCAGGTTTCGTGGCAGCTACAGAAATCACTGTAGGCAGTCCTGCTGCCAGTTCACGCGCAAAAGTCGGACCGGACATTATAGCCAGGGGGATCTGATCTCCAAGAATTTCCCTGGCAACATCTCCCAGCAGTCTGCCGGTATCCTTTTCCAAACCTTTTGTCGCCCATATCAATCGATGATTAGCATTCAGGTAGGGCTTGACACTTTTTAAAGTGGAACCGAAAAACATACTTGGAACAACTACCAACAGAACCTCGGCACTGGACACCGCCAAGGATAAATCATTGGTAACATCCAGGGAATCAGGTAGTTTGTATCCAGGCATAAACCGCTTGTTTTCACGGTTTTCCTCCAGTTCCTTCACCTCTTGCGGATCGAATCCCCACAATACCACCGGCAACCCTTTTCTTGCAACGGAAATGGCAAGTGCGGTTCCGTAAGAACCAGAACCCAATACTGCGAGACTATACTTATTACTACTCATACTAACCAATCATTAAAACATACCGACTCAATTATAATAATTGAGTAAAATAACTACAAAGAAAAGATTAAATGTTTATATGAATCAGTTACCTAACTCACACACTTAAAAAAATCAACAATAAAGGGATCATAAAGATCCCTTTTTTCATTGTACTTAAAACAAAATTATGTTAGGAATTATTTATTTTCCTGTTTATTCTGCTGAGCCTGAGCCAATCTCTGAGCATACAGTAACTCAAAATTAACCGGAGGAATTGTAATACCCAGGAAGCCGGCTCTGGTAATCAAATTATTCACTGTTTCAGAGGCATAAGGGAAAATAATAGTCGGTGTCAGTACATTCAGAACGTGATCAACCTGATCCTGTTCCGGTAAATTGATCATAAATACACCAGCCTGCTTGATTTCACACAGGTAGGTAACCTTATCATCCTGCTTGCAGGTTACGGTTACTCTGATAACAACCTCATAAATATTTTCCTGTCCTTCCAGTTTGGTTGAAGTATTGTCGAATTCAACATTGATCTGCGGTTGGAACGGACGAGTAAATACATCAGGAGAACATGGTGATTCCAAAGATGCATCCTTTAAATAAATTTTTTTAATATCAAAAGGTGGTTGCTGCTGCTGTTGTTGTGTATTTTCTTCTGCCATTTTTATTCCTTATTTACTTAGAAGATTACTTTAAATATATTAAAACTGAGAATTTATTTTTTTACCAGCGGCAAAGAGCATTGCTGCCACATTAAAATACCACCGCGCAAAGCATAAACATTCTCAAAGCCATTCTTTACCAGATGTCCGCCTAATTCATATGTTTTCGTACCATCTTTATCAACAACAACAACAGGCTTGGACTTATCCTTTCCCACTCCCGCAAGGTTGTTTGATTCAAGAGCTGTTTCAGTCTCGTGAATTGAATTCACAATATGACCGGCATCGAATTCATTCGCAGCTCGAACATCCAAAACTACTGCATTATCATGGTTAACCAGCATTGCCAACTCTGACGGAGTCAGCATCTTAACCTTAGATAATTTCATTTTTATTGTATTAACAATCACAAAATATAAAGCAATCGAAAAAACTGCAACTAATACAGGGTGATTCAATACAAATTTAAAAAAATCAAGTTCCATAGCCATTATATCTGTAAACGCTCCATAATAACCTTTGATGCTACTTAAGATTGTTTAAAATCAACAATCCA
>Ga0310695_10009527_pt1 | contig 14555 bp, 11 predicted proteins | sample RumenRJG_04DNA_FD_203882 | JGI IMG/M metagenome (GOLD analysis project Ga0310695, IMG submission 203882) | Bovine rumen microbial communities from Lethbridge, Alberta, Canada - RJG_04 (v2) (version 2) | ecosystem: Host-associated > Mammals > Digestive system > Stomach > Rumen | place: Canada... | reverse complement strand
TTCCACAAGGCTTCGTCCTTCTGGAGCGAAGGGTCGCAGTCCATGAAGTCGAAAAGATGATAGTTTGTCTGTTTCATTGTTTGAATATGAGGTTGGGACCAGGGTGGTTGTCGCCTATTTCGTCACGACGTATGAGCCGTTGGTTAGTGAGAGGACGACCGGCAAACCCGGGGGCGATGTCGCCGGTGTAATTGTTCTCGATAGTAAAACCGTCGGTACGGGCATCCAGATATATGCAGAAACCACGGTCGTTGGTAGCATAGGGGGCTGGGTAGGGGCGTGAGATCTTGTTGCCGCTAATCACGGAACCAGGCTGGTTGCTGAGCGTATAGATGCCGCCGGCGTCATAGAGCTGACGGGCATAGTTGCTGACATTGTTACCCTCGATGCGGTTGTTCTCCATACCCGTGTTGAGGGGTGTCCAACCCCAACCGACGCAGATACCCGAGTAGCTGAGGAAAAACACGTGGTTCTTGCTGATGGTGCAGTGGCGTACATAGCCCAAGCCGATGCCCACGGCGCCCCAGTCTTCGTTGGCTGCATCTACAACGAAGTTTTCCTTGATGGTCAGTCGTTGACAGCGCTTGGCCAGGTCGGTGTAGGGACGGTGTACTTCGCGGGGGCTTTCTGCAAAAGAACCTCCCATGATAGCCGTGCCGCCAATGTTGCCGAAGGTACATTTCTGTACTACACAATCGCTGACGTTATCGACAAAGTCCAAGGCCGTGGCAGCCAGATTCTCGAACAGCACCGAGTGGAAGTCAACGTGATGGGCATTGCGCACGGTGACAGCACTCACAGGGCGCTCTATCCAGGCTTGGTTCTCGAGATCCTTATCCCAAGGTAACCCTGGGTTTTCTTTCAGTTTGTAGGCATCAATAAGGGGGAAACCGCCCTGTAGGGTGACGTGCCCTTTGTGCAAGGGACGGTTCCAGCAAGTGTGTTTGAAGGTTATGCCTTCAAAACGTACATAGTTGGCACCGTCGACGATGACCAACTGTTCAATGCCGTCACGCTGTTCTGTGGTGCGAAGCAAGAAAGAACTGTTCCCCTTCTCACCTCCGATGACGGGTTGTGGCCAGGGGTGCTCGAACTCCAGACGGCTCTCAGGTTCCATGAACGATACCACCGTCTTGTCGCCCTCCACCTTCATCTCTTTCACACGTAGGATGGCGATGGCCCATCGCTGGTGAACCACCATTTCCATGTTCTTGATCTGGAGAATGTGCTGGGGTGGAGTAGGAATGGTGATGGTCCTGTCGGTGGTGTTGAAGTCGAGCATGCGTTCCATGCCTTTCATTGGAAGACCGTCATCGTGTTTTTTTATCGGAAGACTGTCACCTTGTTCTTTTAACGGCCACACCTGGGTGTGACGTTGTCGGGCATCGCCACAAATGACACTTGTGTGCTTCTCTCCAATACCTCGGATGACGAGTGGTGACTCCTTCGTGCCGCTGTCCTCAGGGCGTAGGAACAGGGGCTCTTGCATAAAATAACGACCAGCTTTTAAAGTGATGGTGATACCTCCCTTGCAGCGAGGATCGTTGGTGCGTCGCCACTCGCGTGCTTGTCGCAGGGCGTCGTGGATGCTTTCTCCCTCGTGGACAACGATTTCGCCAGCATGGGATGTCAATGCTATAGAAAGCAGCAATAAGGTTAGTATTTGTTTCATTCGCTTTCTTTTTTGTATAAATATAAGACGCAGTATGATGCTGTTTGTCATCAGTCGGAATAGTGACAAAAAGGACTGCTTCTCGTCTAAAAGGTAAATATCTTGTAACGATGAAGATGAACATGAAGCAGTGGGTGGCTGATGTCATCCGTCAGAAAGAGGTGGCAGCTGTGCCAGTGATGACCCACCCGGGAATAGAGTTGAATGGCAGGACAGTGCGACAGGCCGTCAGTGATGGACGTGTCCACTATGAGGCTGTGATGACGCTTGTCAGGAAGTATCCCAGTGCAGCAGCTTGTACCATCATGGATTTGACTACCGAAGCTGAGGCTTTCGGTGCTGAGGTTGCGTTCTCCGACGAGGCTGTGCCAGCAGTCAGCAGTCGTTTGCTGCCTGATGTGGAGTCCATCTATAAACTGCAAGTGCCATCGCTTTCGGCTGCACGAATCCCCCAATACTTGAAGGCAAACTTGCTGGCGGCCCGCGAGGTCAATGATCGTCCGCTGCTGGCGGGTTGTATCGGTCCTTTCTCGTTGGCAGGACGCTTGTATGACATGTCCGAAATCATGGTACTCATCTATGAACACCCGGAGGCTGCTCACGAACTGTTGCGGAAGTGTACGGACTTCATCGAAAAGTACTGTCTGGCACTCCGCGAAACGGGGGCCAACGGTGTGATGATGGCAGAGCCGGCTGCGGGGTTGATGTCTAACGATGACTGTAAGGAGTTCTCTTCAAAATACGTTAAGAGAATTGTGGAACGTGTTCAGAATGAAAACTTTATAGTTGTCTTGCATAATTGTGGGAATACGGGGCACTGTACGGATGCCATGGTGGCAACTGGCGCTGCTGCCTATCACTTCGGCAACAAGTGCCGAATGGAAGAAGTTATCCGTGAGGTGCCGCCAACGGCACTGGCTATGGGTAATGTAGATCCGGTCAGTGTGTTCAAGGATGGCATGCCGTCGCAGGTGCGGGAAACTGTACTCAATCTGTTGGAGAAGGTTAGGGATTATCCTAATTTTGTGCTTTCGAGTGGCTGTGATACACCTCCGCATACCCCCCAGCATAATGTAGATGCTTTCTTCGACGCGTTGGATGAGTGGAATAAACAATGACAGAAAAGAAGCTTGCGTACGATGACTTGCTGATAACTCCTGCCGACGTTTTCGAGCAGATGGGGTATCGTGATGCGTTGCCTGATGATGCGACGCAGCAGGAAACGCAGGCTGTTATGGCGGAGGTGCAGCAGTGGTTGCGTCCGCAGTTCTGCTATTTTGTCGTACAGGAACTCCCTTCTTTCGAAATAGGTAAGATTATTCTTCGTCAATTGCGAGGGTCGGAAGCCTATGCCCTGTTTATCTGTACGGCGGGCACGGAATTTGAAAGTTATCAGCAGCGGCTGATGGCGGCTGGCGATATGGTGCGGGTGTTTATTGCCGATGCCTTAGGCTCTGTTATAGCCGAGAAGACTGCCGACCGAATGGAGGAACACTTGCAGGACTCGATAGACAAACTGCATTGGCACCACACCAACCGTTTCTCTCCGGGCTATTGTGGCTGGCATGTTTCACAGCAGCAATTGTTGTTTCCAATGTTCCAAGGCCACACTGCAGGTGTTGCGCTGACGGATTCCTCCTTGATGGTGCCCATCAAGAGCGTTAGCGGCATTATCGGCATAGGCGAGAAGGTCCGCAAGTTGGATTATACCTGCGGACTCTGCGACTTTAAACAGTGTTATAAGCGGAAACTAAAGCTTGCCAAGTAGTTGTTTGGCCACGGTGACTGCCGAGTTGGCATTGTCACTATAGCCGTCGGCACCTATCTCGTCTGCAAAACCTTGTGTGACGGGCGCTCCGCCTACCATGACCTTGACTTGGTCACGGATGCCTGCGACTTCGAGGGCGTCAATGACTTCTTTCATGTATCCCATAGTAGTAGTAAGTAGGGCGGACATGCAGAGAATGTCAGGATGGTTTTTCTTGACCTCCTCAATGAACGTATCAGCAGATACGTCAATGCCAATATTCACTACTTCAAACCCACAGCCTTCGAGCATTGAAGCCACCAGGTTTTTGCCAATGTCATGTAGGTCGCCCTTGACAGTGCCAATGACAACCTTTCCCAGTGAGGTGGATGCTGTGCCTGCTAACAGGGGCTTCAGCAATTCGAGTGCAGCTTTCATGGCGCGTCCCGCCATCAATAGCTGTGGTACGAAAGCCTGGCCATTCTGGAAGCGCTGACCGACCTCGCCCATGGCGCGTATCATCTGTCCGTTAATCAAGTCTTGCGGAGCAATGTGTTGGGCAATGGCATCACGGGTGGCAGCGGCAGCCTCGTCACTTTTTCCGTTTAGAATGGCTTGGAAAAGACGCTCCTCGGGCGAGTCCTGAGGGACTTGGGGCAGGGCGGTCTCGCTAGTTTTGCTAATTATACTTGTTTCACTGGTTGTACTTGTCAAGGTTGCTGCCCTCTCTCCGTTGAGGGCAGACAGGCGCAGGCCAGGCAACGGTTCGATGGCTTTTGCTATCATGGCAATATGCTTGTCTGTGGTTCCACAACAGCCACCTACGATATTAAGCCAGTGACCTTCCAACAATGGCCAGAGGTCTGCAGCAAAACGCTCTGGTGTCTTGTTGTAGTGTCCGTTTCCGTCAGGCATTCCTGCGTTGGGGTAAAGGCTGACTTTGGTACCATAACGGCTCAGTTGCTGCACCAAAGGCATCATCGCTGGAATATCGGAAACGCAGTTGATGCCGATAGAGTATATATCATCTTTGTTAAGTGTTTCTGCGAAATCTAATATGTTTTGTCCCAACATGTTATGTCCGTTTGCTGTAGAAACACTAAAACTTAAGAGTAATGGTATGCTTGGGGCGATACGCTTCGCTTCTTCAATAGCAATTCGGGCATTCTCCACGTCAAAGATAGTCTCAATCAGAAGGACATCAACACCTCCGTCTACCAATGCTGCTATTTGTTCGGCATAGGCTGTACGCAGTACCTCTTTGTCTAAAGGCATACCGCTGGTGGCTACTGAAGTGGTACGACTTGTAGGTCCAATGCTTCCTGCTACGAAGCGAGGATGCTCTGGAGTGGAAAACTCGTCTGCACACTGACGGGCTATCTGGGCTGCTGCAAGATTGATGTCTCGACAATGTTCCTGCAGACTATAGTCGCCCATGGAGATGCGTTGGGCATTGAACGTATTTGTCTCAATGATGTCGGCACCGGCCTCAAGGTACTTGCGATGGATGTCACGCACAACGAATGGACATGTCAGCGACAAGATGTCGTTGCAGCCTTTCAGTTCCTTGGGATGGCTTGCAAACTGGGCTCCACGGAAGTCTTCTTCACGCAGTTGGTATTGCTGAATCATCGTACCCATGGCACCGTCCAATACAAGCAACCGGTCTGCGGGGAGTTCTTTAGGTTCTCTAGTCATACAAGTTTCACTAGTCCCGCATGCCTCTATCTTCTTGATAATTTCTGCTACTTGGCGGTCTGCCTCATCCGTTATGTCGGCAGGGTGTAGATTCTTCAACCATTGGTTGAAGTTTGGCGTTGTATTGCGGCTGTGCTCAAATTCGTCCACGATTTTCATAGCCTGCTCAACCTCCTGTTCGTTGTGGAAGTCCATCTCCAGGTGTACACCGTCTCCACCGATGTTGTCCAATAATGGTTTCAACTCGTCCAGCGTTACCCAGCAAGCCATGATACTCTTGCCACCAGCTAGAATCTTGCGATACAGATCGTACCATTTGGGACTGCCTCCTTGTGGCTCACCTACGCCAGGTGTCCACTGGATGGCATTGAGTTCGTTGATTTCCAGCAGGGCATCCAGGTGGTGCATGGCGCCTACACCGTCCAGATGGTAGAGTGTGTAGTCTATCTTTTGGCATTGTTCGCGGATGAATGGCTGTACAAAGCGGCGATAGTCATCTACACTGATCATGGTCGAGATGTCACTTTGCAACTTTGACATCTTGCCCGGTGCCCATGACGAGAAATAGCAGAACGCCATCTCGTCGCCCTCGCGGATGATGTCATACAGTTCGTCGAACACTTGGAAGTAGATGTCGTTAATCTGTTGCATCTGCCGTTCCAGCACTTCGGGCTGCATCACCGTATCCAGCAGGACCTTGTCTGTGCCTTTCATGGCAGCCAAGACATCCATACCTTCCATCAAGTCCGGCATGCCCACATAGTAGTGCCCTTGTGCCTTGCACTTGCAAGCCTTCAGCAGTTCCTTATGTAATAGCCAGTTGGGGTGGTTGGGGTCGAACTTGATGTCGTCCGTATAGTCGGGGTTAGGGTGTATCCAGATGGTATCTTCGCCACCCTCGAAGACACCGCCCAGAATGGCTGCCAGTGAACCAGGCCCCAGTTGGGTGTTGGCTACAGGCAGCATGTCGGCCATCAGGCAGGAGTGTGCCACATACCAATCCAAGTACTCTGCTCTCCATGCAGGGTCGAACCAACGTTGGTTCAGATCCTTGTACGGCTTGGGCTCTGCTATGTCTGCATGGGGCTTGACCCCCTCCTGAAAGTGTTCCCACATATTGAGGATGATGCCCTTATGGTTCCACCAATTGATGTATCGCTGTTTAGTTTCTTCAAGATTTGGCTTCCAAGTATTCATACGTGTAGTTTATTTATAGATGTAAGACGCAGAGAACACCTAATTGTCATCAGACCAGCATCAACGCACTCATCACCATGTCGCTGACGAAAAGTCCCTTACGGGTTAGCGCCAGACGCTGACCGTTCATGGTCAAAAGTCCGTCAGCAAGGAATTGCCGGGCTTCCTTCAAGCAGTATTGTCGGTGATGGTCGGAGATGGTCGTGAGGTCCAGACCGTCACTGGTACGCAGGGCAACGGTGATGCGGTCGTTATAGTGCGTGTCTTCGTCCAGTTCTTCCCGTTCGCAAGGGATGCATCCTTGTTCGATGGCCTCGATATATTGCAGGATGTCAGCAATGTTCCACTGGCGCCCTTGTCCGTCGTATGAGTGGGCGGCAGCGCCAAGACCGATGTACGGGACGTCGTGCCAGTAGCTGCTATTATGGCGCGAACGATAGCCCGGACGGGCGAAGTTGCTGATTTCATAATGTTCATAGCCATTAGCCGTCAGTTTGTCTATAAGCAGTTCGTACATCTGACGTTCGCTCTCCTCTTTACTCTCCTCGAATCTCCGTACACCCGCATCTCCGTACCTCCGATAGAGTTCTGTGCCTTCTTCTACCATCAGACAGTAGGCCGATAGGTGTTCCACTTGAAGAGCGAGAGCTGCGTCAATATCGCGCTGCCAGTCGTCCAATGTCTCGTCAGGGAAGCCATACATGAGATCGATGCTGATATTCTGGATACCAGCATGGCGGAGGTGTTGTATGGCCTGTAGCACCTGTGCTGATGTGTGACGGCGGTGCAGAAAGTTTAGTCGCTGGTCGTCAAAGGTTTGGACTCCCATGCTGACACGGTTAATAGGCAATTGTGCTAATGTGGCGGCATAGGAGGCGCTTACATCGTCTGGATTACACTCTATGGTGACCTCTGTGGTCGCTATGGGAAGGAATGCGAAGAGCTGTTGTAGTTGCTTGTCTGTCAACTGACTGGGTGTACCGCCACCTAAGTAGATGGTGTCCAGGGACTCTTTTAGTTCCTGTTGGCGTAGCAGCCATTCGTGGCATAATGCGTCGATATAGCGTTGGCGCAACTCCAGTCCTGTCGTGGAGTAGAAACCACAATAGATGCAGCGGCTCTTGCAAAACGGTATGTGGATATAGATTCCTGCCATCAGCTTGCAAAGGTACGAAATAAAATGAATAATGCTGAGGAAGAGTGAAGATTATTTTGTACCTTTGCACAGTGTATGAAGGAATATCTGCCATATTATCGTAAACTGACGTTACTTGGACTGCCCATTATTATCGGACAGTTAGGGCAGATTGTACTGGGTTTTTCCGATACACTGATGATTGGTCACCACTCAACGGAAGAATTGGCTGCTGCAGCCTTTGTCAACACGATGTACACCTTGGTGCTGATTACGGCACTGGGCTTCTCGTATGGCTTGACTCCTGTAGTCGGTACTCTGAATGGTCAAGGGCAGGCTAAGAAGATAGGTTGTGTCCTGAAAAATGCCTGGTTAGCCAATGTTCTGGTTTCTGTGGGGATGATGATGGTGATGGCAGTGTTCTATCTGAATATCAGCCACATGGGGCAGCCAGAAGAACTGTTACCCTTAATGCGTCCATATTTCCTGCTGCAGTTGGTATCACTACCTTTTGTGCTACTGTTCAATGCCATGAAGCAGTTCTTCGATGGCGTCATGTGTACCCAAGTGCCCATGTGGGTGATGCTGGTGGGAAATGTCGCGAATATTATAGGCAACTGGTTATTGATTTACGGTGTGGGCGGACTTCCGGAAATGGGACTCATGGGAGCCGGTGTAGCCACCCTGCTGTCGCGTGTGCTGATGACATTGCTGCTGGTGGGGATCTTCTTTGGCGGTCGCAGGTATAGAGACTATCGCACAGGTTTTGCTGAAGGGCATATCAACCGTAATGACTTTGTACAACTGAACCGACTGGGCTTTCCCCTGGCTCTGCAGATGGGCATGGAGACAGCCTCGTTCTCGCTGACCAGCATCATGGTGGGATGGCTGGGTACATCTGCGTTGGCTGCCCATCAGGTTCTGCTTACTATCTCACAGTTGTTCTATATGATATATTATGGTATGGCTGCTGCTGTGTCGGTCATGGTGAGCCACTATCTGGGGCAGCGAGACTATCATGCCTTGTTGCGCACTTCTCAGGCTGGTTTTCACATTATTATATTTATAGCTTTCAGCGTGGCTGTGCCAGTGTTCCTGTTTCGCTGGCAACTGGGAATGCTATTTACTGACAGCGCAGAGGTGTCTGTCCTTGTGGCGGCTTGCATCATTCCTATGGTGTTCTACCAGTTCGGTGATGGACTGCAGTGCAACTATGCCAATGTATTGCGAGGCATTAGTCATGTTCGTCCCATGGTCATCATTGCCTTTGTGGCTTACGTCCTGGTGTCGCTGCCGATGGCCTATGTATTGGCCTTCATACTGAAAGGTGGTCTGGTGGGCATCTGGTGGTCCTTCCTCTTTGGACTGACAACAGCAGGCTTGTTGTATTATCTTGCTTTTCGCCGTCAATATGACCGCATAAGTACTAATAAAGTTTAATATTTGAAAGCTTTCTTTGGTTTTTTGCGTGAAAATGCCTAACTTTAGCCTCGCTTTTTGCAAAATATAAACCTAAAATATAAGTAATATGAAAGTTTATCAGACTAACGAGATTAAAAACATTGCACTCATTGGCAGTGCGGGTAGCGGCAAGACTACTCTTGCCGAAGCAATGGTTTACGAGGCAGGCATCACCAAGCGCCGCGGCTCCGTAGAAAGTAAGAACACCATGAGCGACTATTTCCCTGTGGAACAGGAATACGGCTACTCGGTGTTCTCTACTGTTTTTCATGTAGAGTGGAACAACAAGAAGCTGAACATCATTGACTGCCCAGGTTCTGACGATTTCGTAGGTGGTTCTATTACCGCCATGAATGTGACAGACCAGGCTGTCATCCTCATCAATGGTCAGTATGGTCCTGAGGTGGGTACGATGAATGCTTTCCGTAACACCGAGAAACTGAAGAAGCCCGTCATCTTCCTTGTCAACCAGTTGGACCGCGACAACTGTGACTTTGATCAGATTCTGAATCAGCTGAAGGAGGTCTACGGCAACAACTGTGTTCCCGTTCAGTATCCTATCTCCACTGGTGCAGGTTTCAATAGCGTCATTGACGTGTTGCTGATGAAGAAATACTCTTGGAAGCCCGAGGGTGGTGCTCCCATCATCGAGGATATCCCTGCCGACCAACTCGAAAAGGCCAAGGAGTGGAAAGCCAAGCTCGTTGAGGCTGCTGCAGCTGGTGACGACACACTGATGGAAAAGTTCTTCGAGAGTGAGGATCTCAGTGAGGACGAGATGCGTGAAGGTATCCGCAAGGGTCTCGTCACACGTTCCATCTTCCCCGTCTTCTGCGTTTGTGCAGGCAAGGACATGGGTGTTCGCCGTCTGATGGAGTTCCTCGGCAATGTTGTCCCCTTCGTCTCAGAGATGCCCGTCATTCAGAACGTTGCCGGCAAGGATGTTCCTGCTGATGCCTCCGCTCCCACATCGCTCTATTTCTTCAAGACAGGTGTTGAACCCCACATCGGTGAGGTGCAGTACTTCAAGGTGATGAGTGGTGTCGTGAAGAGTGGTGACGACCTGACCAACGCTGACCGTGGCTCTAAGGAGCGCATCGGTACGCTCTATGCTTGTGCAGGTGCCAACCGTATCCAGGTTGACGAACTTCGTGCTGGTGATATTGGCTGTACCGTTAAACTGAAGGATGTGAAGACTGGCAATACGCTGAACGCCAAGGATGTCGATAATAAGTTCGACTTCATCAAGTATCCTAACTCAAAGTTCTCTCGTGCCATCAAGGCCGTCAACGAGGCAGAGACCGAGAAGATGATGGCTGCCCTGCAAAAGATGCGTCAGGAAGATCCCACATGGGTGGTTGAGCAGTCCAAGGAGTTGCGCCAGATTATCGTTCACGGACAGGGTGAGTTCCACCTGCGCACCTTGAAGTGGCGTATGGAGAACAACGAGAAGATTCAGATTGAATATCAGGAGCCCAAGATTCCTTATCGTGAGACCATCACCAAGATGGCCCGTGCCGACTATCGTCACAAGAAACAGTCTGGTGGTGCAGGACAGTTTGGTGAGGTACACTTGATAGTTGAACCATATACCGACGGAATGCCTGATCCAACTTCGTTCACCATCAACGGGCAGGAGTTCAAAATGAACATCAAGTCGAAGGAAGAGAAGGATTTGGATTGGGGTGGTAAGCTCGTCTTCATCAACTCTGTTGTCGGTGGTGCCATTGATACGCGCTTCATGCCTGCAATTCTGAAAGGTGTGATGGAGCGTATGGAGCAAGGTCCGTTAACCGGTTCTTACGCTCGCGACGTCCGTGTGATAGTATATGACGGTAAGATGCACCCCGTTGACTCTAATGAGCTCTCCTTCATGCTGGCAGCTCGTAACGCTTTCTCAGCAGCCTTCAAAGAAGCTGGTCCTAAGGTGCTTGAGCCCATCTACGACCTCGAGGTGCTCGTACCTGCCGACTACATGGGTGATGTCATGAGTGACCTGCAGGGTCGTCGCGCCATCATCATGGGTATGGACTCTGAGAACGGCTATCAGAAACTGACAGCTAAGATTCCTCTGAAGGAGTTGGCCAGCTACTCTATCGCCCTCAGTTCACTCACTGGCGGACGTGCATCGTTCACAACAAGTTTCTCAAGCTACGAACTCGTTCCGAACGACATCCAGCAGACGCTTATCAAGGAGCATGAAGCTGAGATGAAGGACGAAGACTAATTCCTCTCTCTCATCATAAAAATAGGGCTGTCCGTGATAGGACAGCCCTATTTTTTGTTCATTTTATTCTTCATGAAGAATATTATGCAAATTTTACGAGGATTCGGAACACCTTGGCGGGAGCTTCCATCCACTGTTTCATTGCCTCTTCGGCATGTTCGGGATTTACCTCGTTTGAAATCAGAATGTCGTAGGGTGGGTTATTCTTCTCCAGATAGCGGATGACACCTTCGAAATCCTCTGGTTGGGCATTGCGTGAGCCGCGGATGTCGAGTTCCTTCTGTACGAAGAGTTTGGTGGTGAACTGAACATCCTGCTTGGCATAGCCGATGCACACCACACGACCTGTGAAAGCCACCTCGTTGACGGCCATCTGGTAGGTGACGGGTGCACCTACAGCCTCGATGACGACATCGGGACCGGCCCCCTTGGTAATCTCTTGTAGGCGCTCGTGAACGTTCTCTTTGGCGGAGTTAATGGTGTACTCTGCCCCCAGTCCCTTCACGATGGCCAGTTTCTCGTCGTCCATATCGCAGGCAATGACCTTGGCACCACGCATGATGGCACGTACTACGGCACCTACACCCACCATACCACAACCAATGACCATGACAGTGTCGGTGTCAACTACTTGAGCACGGCTGACGGCATGGAATCCTACAGACATGGGCTCGATGATGGCTGCATGCTCCACGGTGATGTTGCCGATGGGGATGACTTTCTGCCAGGGAACTGCGATATATTCACGCATGGCACCATCGCGCTGAACACCAAGCGTCTCGTTGTGCTGACAGGCGTTATAGCGACGGTTCTTGCACGAAGGACAGTGACCGCAATTGGTGTAGGGATTGACGGTGACGGCCATTCCTGTCTTGAGGTGAGCCGGTACGTTGGCACCCGTTTGGGCAATCTCAGCACCAATCTCATGTCCGGGAATCACGGGCATTTTCACCATCGGGTTCAGTCCACGATAGGTGTTGAGGTCGCTTCCGCAAAATCCTACATAGTGTATTTTCAGCAGCACTTCGTCTGCTCCGCATTGGGGCTTCTCAATGTCAACAACCTTCATAACGGAAGGTTCAGTAATTTGTATTGCTTTCATATTGCATTTAATTCGTAATTATTATTCGCTCATGTTTTTGATGTAGGGAGGTTTGACAAGGTCTCCGAAACCAAAGAACTGTTTGGCATTCTCCGAGAGGAACAACCGCTTCTCTCGGTCTGTCAGTTCCTGGCTCTTGGTCACGAAGTCGTAAGACATCTTATAGGTGATGGCTGTAATGGTGCGGGGGTAGTCCGAGCCCCACATCAGTTTCTCGATACCTACCTCATCGGCAGCTTCCTTGATGGCACGGATGGCGGAGGGGAAGGGGTAGAACTCATCGTTGAATAGCCAAGTGATGCCACCGCTCTCGACGAAGACGTTCTTGTGGCGAGCCAGACGAATCTGACTCATCCAGTTGGGACGGGTCACCATGCCGAAGTGCCCAATAGCTATCTTCAGACGGGGACATTCGCTGACTACTTCCTCCATCTGCGCTACCTGTGCATCGCCGTCCGCCAACTCGATGCCGAGAATGATGTTTTGCTGCTCCATATAACTAAACATCTGCATCATCTCGTCGTTCAGGAACAGTTGGGGCAGACGGGCAGCAGGCACCTTGATGCCACGGAAACCTTCGTGAATGAGGCTTGTTGCCTCATCAAGGAAGCCCGGTTTGCGCAACTCGGGCATGCCGAAGCAGAAGAAACGGGTGGGGTATCGTTGCTGCACCTGCTTCAGGTAGGTGTTCTGCAGACCGTCAATGAACTCTTGGGTGATGACAGCTGCAGAGACCTGCGCATAGTCCATGTTGGACAGGAACCGCTCGGCTGTGTTCTGACCATCGGTCATGTAGGGAGGCAACATCTGGCGCTCCTCGCCGAAGAACAAAGACCGGCTGCGGTTGGGTTCTAAGGGGTGAATGGGGGATCCATTCACCACGGTGTCTACGTTGAGCCACAAGTGGGCATGCGCATCAATTATCTTACATCTTACTTCTTCCATCAGACATCTTTATGTGTTAGCCCAACTGACTCGCTGTTGGTCACCGATGATGTCGCGCACTTCACGGACAAGTTGCTCGTCCATGGGTTCGGAGAGGTATTCCAGGTTGGTCTTGATGGCTTCAGGACGTGTGGTGCTGAAAACCGTCGAGGCTATACGCGGATTGGAGCATGAGAACTGCATGGCCAGCTTCTCAATGGGGTAGCCCTTCTGCTTGCAGTGCTCTGCGGCACGGCGACAAGCCTCTACCAACGGCTTGGGAGCCGGATGCCAGTCGGGTACGCCACGCTCAGTGAGCAGACCCATGCTGAAAGGTGATGCCGAGAGGATACCTACACCATGTTGTTCGAAGAAGTCCATAAAGTCTGCCAGCTTGTCATCGCACAGACAGTAGTGGCAGAAGTTCATGACACTCTCCACGGTGCCCGGTTCGGAGTGCTCGATGACCCAGCGCAGGTTCTCCAGTTGCAGGTCGGTGATGCCCACATGCTTCACCACGCCCTCACGCTTCAGTTCGTGCAGGGCAGGCAGTGTCTCGTCGACCACTTTCTGCAGTCCGCCTTCCATGCGTCCCTGGAACTCAATGTCGTGTACATTAATAATATCTATGTAGTCGATGTGCAGGCGCTCCAGACTCTCGTAGACACTCTCCTTGGCCCGGCGGGCTGAGTAGTCCCACGTGTTGACACCGTCCTTGCCATAGCGGCCTACCTTGGTAGACAAGTAGAAACGGTCGCGAGGAATGTCCTTCAGTGCTTTGCCCAGCACTGTTTCGGCCTTGTAGTGTCCGTAGTAGGGCGACACGTCAATGATGTTGATACCTGCATCGACAGCAGCAAACACAGCGTCAATGCCACGATTCTCGTTGAAAGAGTGGAATACACCACCCAAAGAAGAGGCGCCGAAGCCCAACTCCGACACCTCTATTCCTGTATTGCCTAATTTCCTATACTTCATAGGGAATCAAAAATCATATCATTTGTCAAATTTGTAGTCTACCAAGGCATCATGTCGCGCTCGTCAGGACGGTGAGCCTTGTTGTCTTCGCCCAGCACGTACACCTGCAGGTCGTGGAAGTAACCTGTATCTTCCTGCAAACCCTTCAGCTCGGCCTTTGTATCCTCGAAACCCTTGAACTCCTTGGCTGATGCGAGGTGATTGGTAAACTCCAGTTTCTTGTTCGCTCTGTCCAAAACGGAGATCCACTCGTCCTTGGTGCGGTCTCCAATAACAAATTTCTTGCTCATATTGATTCGTTTTAAATAGTTTTATGATGCAAAGATACAAATTAATTTATAATTAGCAACCGTTCATTGACAATATTTATACGTAATCGTTTTATTTTATCAATTCTGCGGCTTCTTTTGTCAG
>Ga0310695_10009524_pt1 | contig 14561 bp, 10 predicted proteins | sample RumenRJG_04DNA_FD_203882 | JGI IMG/M metagenome (GOLD analysis project Ga0310695, IMG submission 203882) | Bovine rumen microbial communities from Lethbridge, Alberta, Canada - RJG_04 (v2) (version 2) | ecosystem: Host-associated > Mammals > Digestive system > Stomach > Rumen | place: Canada... | reverse complement strand
AGCAAAAAAGGCCGCTTTCACGATCTTTTGATTCGTGGAAACGGCCTTTGTCAGTAGGGGGAGGATGCTTGAACGGCGGTGGAAGCTGCCAGCATCATCCCGATATTCATTTTTGAGGAAACAAAAAGGCTTGATCTCCGAAGAAATCAAGCCTTTCATAATGCGTCTGGTGGAGATAAGCGGGATCGAACCGCTGACCTCTTGAATGCCATTCAAGCGCTCTCCCAGCTGAGCTATACCCCCGTAGGAGACGCATTATTATTGAATTATAAGGGTTTTTGCTTTAAGTAGCTCTCTCAAACAGGGGGCTGGTTAAATACGGTGTGCGCTCCCAGCTGAGCTATACCCCCATGAGCGAAGATATAATAGCAAAAACTGTTGGGATTGTCAAGAGGGTTTCCCGACTTTTTTTGCCGCCCCAGCTATGACAAAGCCCAACGAATTAAATATAGTATAACACGAACGATTCGTCAAGTGCTGCCTCACTTTTTTCTGGCTGATTTGCACAAAACCGTCGCTTTTCACAAGTTTGCTTTGTAAATTTTAGACAAGGTTGCTACTGGACAATGTCTTTGAGATTTGCTATATTATAGCCAGAAAGGATGAGTCCAATGTACAGGTAACGAGGCCCGAACTTCAAAAGAAGGAAAGGGGCCACGAAGACCGGGGATCATACAGAGGGAACGTTCCGGCACATAGCTATCCCGCTTACGGGAATATCGGAAAGCGATTTTGAAGATGACGCCTGAGAGTAGAGTCCTGAGATGACACGGTCGCATTCTAACGAAAGAGAGGTAACCAGTATGTTAGATATCAAGAATTCAGAGAAGTAACCCTTGGCTGTGCGAAAACCGGGTGTGCAGTCAAGGGTTACTTCTTTTTTATAAGGTACGGGGCGGCGCAGGCCGTGCTTTTTTTTATGCCTATCGCGCCCTTACAGGGGCCAGGTGGGCAGCCAGTGCATGATTTTTGTGGCGGTGGCGTTGTCCACCGGTTTCCCGCTGATGCCTGGAAAGAACAGAATGAACAGCAGCAGGCTCGCGCAGGTGAAGGGCACTGCGTAGTGCAGCCAATTCCGCCGGTTGTCCCGCAGCAGGCTGAACACATAGCACAACGCCAGCACCAGGAACACCGTGGCCGGGAAATAGTGATACTCAAAGGTGAGCCGACGGATGAAGATCCAGGGAAGCAGCTGGGCCAGGTAGCCGATCAGGATGAAGGCGGCCTTGCGGTCCCGGCGGAAGATGGCCGTATAGATCAGCACAAAGAGGCTCAGAAGTCCGCCCCAGCAAAGGGCCGGATTCACAAAGGCGCAGATGCTGGAGCGCGTCCCGTCGTCGAAATAGTTCAGATAATACAGGATCGGGCGGATATCCAGGATCCATTGATACCAGCGGGAAGAATAGGGGTGCTCAGCCACCACGCCCACATGATAGTTGAACATGAAGCTCTGGTTGTCCAGCACGATTCTGGTATACTCCCGGCTGAACAGCCGCGCCCCCTCCGCCTGTCCATAAGGGATGTACGCAAGATAGTAGATCAGCGCGGGGACCAGTACAAAAAACAGGACGCAGAACAGGCTGTTGCGCAGGAAAGCAGCGAGCAGCCCCGGTTTTTTATGGTCCGCGGCACGCAGCAGCCAGTGTCCGGCCCAGAGGACGGCCAGGCCCGCGCCGGCGTAGATACAGGTCCACTTGCTGGCGGCGCCCAGACCGAAAAAGACGCCGGACAGGGCCAGGGCGCGCAGGCTCCCCTCCCGCAGATACAGGTACATGAACAGATACATCAACAGAATGAAGAACACTGCGTAAGTGTCGATGGTGGCGATGCGGGTCTGGGTATAGTGCATAAAGTCCGTGGCCAGCAGTCCGGTTCCGAGAACCGGGATCGCCGTGCCGCCGAACAGCTTTTTCAGCAGCACGTACAGCACCGGCAGCATCAGTACGCCGAAGAGCGCGCCCATGAAACGCCAGCCGAAGGGCGTCATGCCGAAGAGCGAAACGCCCAGGGAGATGATCAGCTTGCCCAGGGGTGGGTGGGAGATCTCGTAGGGCCAGACGCCGTGCAGATGCTCCCAGGCGGTACGGGCGTGATAGATCTCATCAAAGTAGGTGGAGTTCATAAAGCTCTGCTCGGCGGGGGCCGTGTCCTGCTCGTCGCACAGCGCCGGGATCGAGGACGTCGCCGGGATCGCGCGGCCTTCTCCATCCAGCAGCACCACTTCCCCCATCCACGGATCGCCGGAGGTGCAGCTCAGGCGCACAAAGCGGGGCCGCAGCTCCGTTTCCGGAATCAGCTCCGCCCACTTGAGCACCTCGATATGTCCCTGGTCAAAGGTCATGACCTGGGTATAGGTCTCCCCGTCCTCGGAATATTCGAGGGTATAGCCGCCCATCCCCACGCCGGGGAACAGCAGGATCCGCTCAGGGGCTTCGTCGCCCTGCAGCCGGAGCACCGCGCTCTCTCCCGCCATGGAGACGTAGGTCTCCGGGCCGCTGGTGTCGCCCAGTTGCCAGAAGGCCGCCGCGGCATAGGCCGCCATGATCAGCAGCAGCGCCGCCCAGTCCCGCCGGGAAAAGCGCCGGCTGCCCGCAGTTGGCCGCGCGCGCTTCCCCGCCGGCGCGTCCAGCGGCAGGGTACACATATGCAGAGCCGGCAGTGCGGAAAAGAACAGGATGAGCAGCAGCGCCGAGGCGATGGGCAGCGCGTATTTGATGATAAACATAGGCAGTTCTCACAAAAAGCGGGGCGGTGCAGGCCGCCCCGCTTTTTCCATCTCACTTCAAAATAGAATGCAGTTCCTTTACCGAGGGCAGCACGTAATCGGGCTTGCGCTCGGCGGCGGCCACCATGGCCTGGTCGGTCTCGCCGGAAAGCACCAGCACGGACACGGCCCCGGCGTTCTGGGCCACAGCGATATCGGTATAGAGCCTATCCCCAACCGCGCAGATCTTCTCGTTGGGGATCCCGGTCATCTTGGAGATCACATCCACCATGCTGCGGTTGGGCTTGCCGATGTAGTTGGGCTTCACGCCGCTGGAGGCGGTGAGCAGGGCGCAGATGCTGCCGCAGTCGGGCAGAACCTCGTCATCCGGCATGGGGCAGACCCAGTCGGGATTGGCCGCGATGAATACGGCGCCCCGGCGCAGGAAGTGGCAGGCCCGCTCCAGCTTCTCATAGACCAGCTCCGTGTCGAAGCCCTGGACTACCACGTCCACCGTGTCCGCCTTCGTGTGGCCGTTCTCGTCATTGACCAGGCGGATACCGTAGCTCTGCAGCTCCCGGTAAAAGGCCCGGGTCCCGGCCAGGTATACGCTGGCCCCGGGGTGGTTCTGGTTCAAATACTGGCCGGTAGCCATACCGGAGGTGAAGACGTTCTCCGCCTCGCAGGGAAAACCCAGCCGGCGCAGGCGGGTGATGTAATCGACGCCCGCCCGGGAAGAATTGTTGGTCAGATAGATATATCGTTTCCCCAGGTTCGGCAGGTCTTCCATCAGCGCGATAGCGCCGTCGTAGACCTCATCCCCCAGGTAAAGCGTGCCGTCCATGTCGAACAGGAACAGCTCACAGTTTCGCAGCTTCGTATGATCGCTCATGGCTTCGTATCAGTCCTCCTGACCCCAGAGCAGGGCGCACTTGACAGCCTTGTTCCAACCATGGAGCAGTTGTTTGCGCTTTGCCTCGTCCATCTCGGCTGTAAAGACCCTGTCCACCGACCAGTTGCTCTTCACGTCGTTCAGGTCCTCCCAGTAGCCCACGGCCAGGCCCGCCAGATAGGCGGCGCCCAGGGCGGTGGTCTCAATGCAGCGGGGGCGGTACACGTCGCTGCCGATCAGATCGGACTGGAACTGCATGAGGAAATCGTTGGCGCAGGCGCCGCCGTCCACCTTCAGCTCCGCGATGGGGATGCCGGAGTCCCGCTCCATGGCCCGCACGATATCGTGGGTCTGATAGGCCAGGGATTCCAGGGTCGCCCGGACCAGATGGGCCCGGCTGAAGCCGCGGGTCACGCCCACGATGGCGCCCCGGGCGCGCTGATTCCAATAGGGAGCGCCCAGGCCCGTGAATGCCGGGACCACATAGGCCCCCGCGGTATCGGGCACCTTCTCGGCGTATTGCTGACTCTCCCTGGCGGAAGCAAGGATGCCCAACTCGTCCCGCAGCCACTGGATGGCCGCGCCGGCCACGAAGATGCTGCCCTCCAGAGCATACTGCACCTTGTCGCCGGTGGATGCGGCAATGGTGGTCACCAGACCGTTTTGGCTCTGCACCGGGGTCTCGCCGGTGTTCATCAGCAAAAAGCAGCCGGTGCCGTAGGTGTTCTTCATGGTGCCGGGCTCAAAGCAGCACTGGCCGAACAGGGCGCATTGCTGGTCTCCCGCGGCGCCCGCGATGGGGATCTCCCCGCCCACGATCTCAAAGTCCGTCTTGCCGTAGACGCAGGAGCTGGGCTTCACCTCGGGCAGGAGGCTGGCCGGGATCTCCAGCAGCCGCAGCAGCTCCTCGTCCCACTTCAGCTCATGGATGTTGTAGAGCATAGTGCGGCTGGCGTTGGTATAGTCGGTGACATGTACACGGCCTCCGGTCAGCTTCCAGATCAGCCAGCTGTCGATGGTGCCGAACAGCAGTTTGCCAGCCTCGGCCCGCCGCCGGGCACCGGGCACATTGTCCAGCAGCCACTTGATTTTGGAGCCGGAGAAATAGGCGTCAGGCACCAGGCCGGTCTTCTGCCGGATCAGCTCCCCGTGGCCCTCGGCCACCAGCTTGTCGATGATGTCGCTGGTGCGGCGGCACTGCCAGACGATGGCGTTGGCGATGGGCTCGCCGGTCTCCTTGTCCCAGACCACCGTGGTCTCCCGCTGGTTGGTGATGCCGATGGCGGCGATGTCCTGGGCGGTCACGCCCAGCTTGGACGCTGCGGCCCGAGCCACCTCCAGGGTGGTATTCCAGATCTCGACGGCGTCATGCTCCACCCAGCCGGGCTGTGGGTAGATCTGCCGGAATTCCTTATTCACCGCGGCACAGATGTTGCCGGATTTATCGAACAGTATGCAGCGGGAACTGGTGGTGCCCTGGTCCAGGGCCATGATGTACTTCATGTCAACTTTCCTTTCTGCAGTTATATAGTTATATTTTACCGCCGCCCGGTGGAAAATGCAACTTTATTATGCCTGCCGCGCTGCGCCCGCCGGGTCGGATGACCGGATCCCGGGAAAAACTTTCTTAAGATTCCTTAAATTGGGTTGACAATTGTAGTCTCTTGTGCTATACAGGGTTCAGACGACGTTCGTAGTCTCGCCCTCGCAAGGGAAGGAGTCATCCCATGGAAAACTTATCTGAAAAAATCAGCGATTCCGAGTTGGAGGTCATGCGGGTCCTGTGGGAGGCGGGGGACGCCCTGCCCGTCACGGAGATCCGTCAGGCCCTGCAGGAGCGCAAGGGCTGGGAGGCCACCACGGTCAAGACCCTGATCCAGCGGCTGCTGGGCAAGGGCGCCGTCTCCCAGGAAAAGCGCAAGGTGTTCTATTACAGCCCCCTGGTGTCCGAACAAGAATACAACGACTGGGCCGCCAACGACCTGGTGCGCCGTCTGTTCCGGGGCAGCGCCAAGGAGCTGGTGGTCACGCTGGTCAAGTCCGAGGGTCTGAGCGCCCAGGACATCGACGAGCTGCGGGCTCTGTTCAAGGTGGAGGAATAAGCGATGAACGGCTTTTTGTTGATGCTGCTGTCCCTCTCCCTGGGCGGCAGCGCCCTGGCGCTGCTGCTGGTGCTGCTGCAGCGCCTGCTGGGCAGCCGTCTCCCCAGCGCGTTCTACTATTACGCCTGGCTGGTGGTGCTGCTGCGCTTTGTGCTGCCGCTGCCCGGCCTGCTGCCGTCGCTGCCCGACAGCCAGGCCGCGCCCGTCCCGGCGCTCCCGTCTGTGGTGAGCGCGACCGATGCGGCGCCCCGCCCCTGGCAAGGGGGCATACCGGAAATCGGGGCACCTGCGGAGAATGCCTCTCCGCAGACGGCGCCGGAAGCAGAGCCCACGGGAAGCGCCTCTGCCGGCAGCGGCCGCTATGCCCTGCATCCGGCGGAGCTGCTGCGTAATACCGGGAAGCTGCTGAAGGAGCCGGGCTTCTGGCTGCGGCTCTGGGGCGTGGGCGCCGCGGGCAGCGCCGCCTATTTCCTCTTGGGCTATCTGCGTTTTCGCCGGGAGCTGAAGCGCAGCCTGCGGCCTCCCCTGCCCTCGGATCTGGAGATCTATGCCCGGATCCCCGAGGGCAGCCGTCCCCGGCTCTGCCGCAGCCGGGCCGTCACCACGCCCATGCTGGTGGGTCTGTTCCGTCCCATCCTGGTGCTGCCGGACCGGACCTACAGCCCGGAGATGCTGCAGGGCATCCTGCGGCACGAGCTGACCCACTACCGCCGGGGCGACATCGCCTACAAGTGGTTCGCTGTGCTGGTGACGGTGCTCCACTGGTTCAATCCCATCACCCGGCTTTTCCGCGCGGAACTGGATCGGGCCTGTGAGCTGGCCTGCGATGAGAGGCTGCTGCGGAGCATGGACGCCGCCCAGAAACAGTCCTATGGCGAACTGCTCATCAGCCTGGCGGCGGAGCGAAGCCTGCCCCACAGTGTGGTGGCCACCAGTTTCGCCATCGAAAAACGGAATTTGAAAGAAAGGTTGGTACAGATCATGACATACAAGAAGAGAGGCCGGGCCAGTCTTGCGCTGGTGCTGGCAGTCCTGCTGCTGCTCACCGGCTGCGCCGGAGCCCTGGGCCCGGGCGGCAGCGAAGCGGCAAGCGCCCCCGCGGCTGAGGATGCAGTGTCCACCGCGGCGCCCGCCGCGGACCAGACCGTCCCGCCCACGCCGGAGCCCACAGCCCGGCCCGCCGCGCAGGTCGATTGGGACCAGGTCACGGCGGAGGCTCAGTACACCAATTCGGTCACCGTGACCACCGTGGACGAGTTCCTGGCGGCCATCGCCCCCAACACCCAGATCCTGCTGGAGCCTGGTCTCTATGACCTGAGTACCGCCGCCGACTACGGCAAGCCCAAGGACAGCGGCTACTACACCTGGGAAGAGGTCTATGACGGCTACCAGCTGGTGATCCGCGACGTGACGGATCTGGCCGTCCTGGGCGGCGGCGCCGAGGATGTGACCATCGCGGCGGTGCCCCGCTACGCCAACGTCCTGGCCTACCGCAACTGCGTCCACCCCCTGGTGATGATGCTGACCGCCGGCCATACCCGGGAGCCGGGTGCCTGCTCCGGCGGCGTGCTGGACTTTGAAAGCTGCCAGGCCCCCTACGTGCTGGGCTGCGGGCTCTACGGCTGCGGCATCCTGGGCGTCAACGCCGCCAACTGCAAGCAGGTCACCGTACGGGATACGGAGATCTACGACTGCAGCATGGGCGCGGTCTGGGCGGAGTCCTGCTTCGACGTGCGCGTGGAAAACTGCGTGGTCCGCGACTGCGGCGTGAAGGATTCCGACTTCTCCTATGTGCTGTTCATGCCCCAGTCCTGCACCGGCTTCGCCGTGGTGAACACCCAGGTCACCGGGAACAAGACGATGAACCTGCTGGACAGCCGCTACTCCCAGGCCGTCGCGCTGCTTGGCTGCAGCTTTGCAAACAACACCGTCACCAACTACGCCTTCTCCATTGCCGGTGCTGTCCCGCTGGTGGAAGGCTGCGCCTTCACCGGCAACCGGATGAGCAGCTATTACGATCCCGAGAACTACACCGGTTACGCGGTAGACCGGGAGGGCAACGATCTGATCAGCTTCGATCTGGATCGGATGCAGCAGAAGGACGCCGTCTACGAGGGTCCCCAGCTCAAGGAGCCCACCAGCGTCAGCGGGACTCTGGCGGCGGACGGCGTCACCACCGAGTACCATGTGAGCACCGTGGATGAGTTCCTGGCCGCCATCGGTCCGGACGCCGTCATTTACATAGACGCGGACTATCTGGATCTGTCCACCGCTTCCAACTACGGCTCCTACGGCAGTCAGTACTACTATTGGGAAGCCCAGTATGACGGTCCCAGCCTGGTGATCTCCGGCGTCTCCAACCTCCGCATCGTGGGTCAGGGCAAGGGCAAGACCGAGATCGTGGCGATCCCCCGCTACGCGGACGTGCTGCGCTTCATCAGCAGCGAGAACATCTCCCTCGAGGGCCTCACCCTGGGCCATACCGAGACCGGCGAGTGCGCAGGCGACGTGCTGGGCTTTATGAATGTGACCAACCTCGCCATCCGGGATTGCGGTCTCTACGGCTGCGGCGTATGGGGCATCCGGGCGGACGTCTGCTACAACATAGATGTGGAGAATACGGAGATCTACTCCTGCTCCGCCGGCGCCTTCATCATGTTCCAGTGCGAGAACGTGATCATGTCTGGCATGGATATCCACGACATGCCTTCGGCGGAGACCGCCTTCCTCAACGACTGCGACGACTTCGTTTATGAGGGCAAGTATCTGGGCGGCGGCAGCCACAAGCTGTAAGTTAGTTTTTAGTTTATAGTTTTTAGTTTTTAGAAAGACAGAGGGTGTGATTGTTCACACCCTCTGTCTCTTTTTAAAACTCCATGGTCTGCGGTTCGATGCCCGGATCGTGGCTGCATAACACCGCGGCGCAGGTCGGATCCTCCGCCAGGCCGGCGATCCACTGTAAGGATTTGCGCTGCCACTCCCGCCCGAAGCCGAAGCCCGGCGGCACCAGGTCCCGCCAGTTCCGGGGCGAAAAGGCCGCATCCGCCGCCAGCAGAACGAACTTCCCGCTGCCGCTGCGCAGCAGGATGGCCGCCTGCCCGTCGGTGTGGCCCGGCACATTCACCATCTGCACCGTCTCATCCCCGAACAGGTCGATGGCCCAACGGTTGGGGCCCAGGGGGGAACCCCGGTAAAAGCGCCGCTCGATGGGCTGGTCCTGCCACAGGCTCACGGGCTGCCGGGTCTTGTACACCGTGCGGCAGCTCCAGAAATATTCATCTTCCGGCAGGATGATGTGCTTTGCCCCGGCTACATGCCGCAGTCCCGCCACATGATCCGGATCCAGATGGGTCAGCAGTACAGCTTCCAGATCCGCGGGCCGGATCCCCCGCCGCTCCAGCTGCTCATGGACCGCCATCCCCTCCGGCAGCCAGGGCCGGTAAAAGGCCGCCAGATGGGGAGGCAGGAGTCTGGAGACCGCTTTGGCGTCGTACACCCCCGCGGGACTCAGATCCCGGCACCAGCCGGTGTCCACCAGCAGCAGTCCCTTGGGATGTTCTACCAGGTAGGCGCAGACCGGCAGGGTCACCCGGTCCCGGTCCGCCGCCAGCATTTGACGCGCCGCGGCGGAAACGCCGGAGCGCGACCCGTATGGCACGTCTCGCGCCACCCGGATATACCCGCATCGGAGAATGTGCAGCTTCAAACGATCCCCTCCTCTTGGGCAACAATTTATCATTTTTTATGGGAGCGGTCAACATGCTTTCCCTGCCGGGCATTGACGAAAACGGATCCATCTGCTAAACTGCAGACACATACAAGTGCATCCGACTGAGCAGGCCGGAGCCCTCGGGCTCGGAGCCGGGTCACGCGAGTGACAGTGGTGTAAACACCTACGGGACAGTGAAAGGGAAAGCTGGCCCGTAGTTTTTTGTGTCTTCGCAGCTTTTCGCGCATAGAATGGAAAAATCTATTGATCACCCAGGGGGCAGCGCAATGAAAAAGGAAAACATAAGTCCGGCTGTCGCGGCCGATCCGGACGAATTTGAATCCGTCGCCGTAAGGATCTCTCTGCTGAGCATCGTGGGCAATCTGCTCTTGTCCCTCTTCAAGCTGCTGGCCGGTATCCTGGCCCACTCCGGGGCCATGATCAGCGACGCTGTCCACTCGGCCTCCGACGTGTTCAGCAGCTTCATCGTCATCATCGGCGTAAAGATCGCCGCCCGGGACGCTGACCGGAACCACCCCTACGGGCACGAGCGCTTTGAGTGCGTGGCCGCCATCGTGCTCTCCGTGGTGCTGCTGGTCACCGGCCTGTTCATCGGCTACAACGCCTCCGGCAAGATCACCGGCGCCTCAACGGAACCCGCGGTGATCCCCGGGGTGCTGGCCCTGGTAGCCGCCGTCGTTTCCATCGTCTGCAAGGAGGCCATGTTCTGGTACACCCGGCATCACGCCCGCCGCATCCGCTCCGAGGCGTTGATGGCGGAGGCCTGGCACCACCGCAGCGACGCGCTGTCCTCGGTGGGCGCGCTCTTGGGCATTCTGGGCGCCCGGATGGGCTATCCGGTGCTGGACCCGGTGGCCAGCCTGGTCATCTGCGTATTCATCGCCAAGGCCGCCTATGACATCTTCCGGGCCGCCGTCGACAAGATGGTGGACCGCTCCTGCAGCGAGGAGACCGAGCAGGCCCTGCGCCGCTGCGCCGAAAGCCAGGACGGCGTCCTGGCCGTGGACCTGCTGCAGACCCGGGTCTTCGGCAACCGCATCTATGTGGATATCGAGATCGCCGCGGACGGGGAATTGACGCTCCGCGCCGCCCATGAAATCGCCGAGCAGGTCCACAGCGCCATCGAGCAGGGCTTCCCGGATGTGAAGCATATCATGGTGCACGTCAATCCCTACGAGCCGCCGGCAGATGATTGAAAAGGAACGGATCGAAACCTGAAGGGCAGGTCCCGCGTCGCTTCGTCCCTTGCAATGACAGATTACAGATATCCGCAAAAAACGCGGGCCGCCCCGGATGGGGCGGCCCTTTGTGCTTGCTGATGTTGTTTACTGCTGGGACATCCTGCGGATCTCGATCTTCTGACGGCGCGCGGCCTCGAACTCCGGCAGCACCTTCGGGCGATCGAAGTAATCGATGCTCTCGGTGAAGCTGCGCTTGCGCAGGTGGATGGCGTCGAACTTGCAGCGGGTGGTGCACACGCCGCAGCCCAGGCACTTGTTGGGATCCACGAAGGAGGCGCCGCAGCCCAGGCAGCGGGCGGTCTCTTTCTTCAGCTGCTCCTCGGTGAAGGTCAGCCGGTCGTCCTTGAAGGTGCAGGCCTTGTCCGCGGCCTTGCCGGGCACCTGGCGGGCGGAGGCGTCGCAGTCCCGCTTGACGGTGTCAAAGTCCACGTTGTCCTTGTCAAAGGCGTGGTAGCTCAGCCGGTCGCGGCCGATGACCAGGCTCTGGCCCGGATGCACATAGCGGTGGATGGAGATAGCGCCCTGCTTGCCCTGGGCGATGGCGTCGATGGCAAACTTGGGTCCGGTGAAGGCGTCGCCGCCCACGAAGATATCCTCCTGCGCGGTCTGATAGGTGAAGCCGTCGGCCTGGACACGGCCCTTCTCGTCCAGCTTCAGCTCGCCCAGGTCCAGTCCGCCCAGGTCGATCCGCTGGCCGATGGCCGCCAGGATGGCGTCACACTTGACCTTCTTGTCGCCCTCGCAGACCAGGGCGGCCACCTTGCCGTTCTCGCCCTCGATCTCCACAGGCTTATGCTCGAACAGGAACTTCACGCCCTCTTCCCTGGCCTCGGCCACCTCGGCGGGATCGGCGGGCATGTCGCTCTCTTTGCGGCGGTAGGCCACCGTCACGTCGGCGCCCAGCCGGACAGCCGCCCGGGCCACGTCCATGGCCACGTTGCCGCCGCCGACCACGACCACCTTCTTGCCGATGGCGGGCTTGGCGCCGCCGTTGACCTCCCGCAGGAAGTCGATGCCGCCCCAGACGCCCTTCAGATCTTCGCCGGGGATGCCCAGGGAGGCGGACTTCTGGGCGCCCACGCCCAGATAGAAGGCGTCAAAGCCCTCGTCGCGCAGCTGCTGGATGGTCACGTCCCTGCCGACCTCCACGCCGCAGCGGAAGACCACGCCCAGCTCCTTGAGCACGTCGATCTCCGCGTCCAGCACGGTCTTCTCCAGCCGGAAGGAGGGGATGCCGTAGCGCAGCATGCCGCCGGGCAGCTCGTTCTTCTCGAACACGGTGACCTTGTAATTGTCCGCCGCCAGGAAGTAAGCGCAGCTGAGGCCAGCGGGACCGGCGCCGATGACGGCGATCTTCTTGTCGCTGTAGTCGTAGAGCTTCTTGGGGACGAAACGGGTGTCGCGGCTCAGTTCCTTATCGGCGATGAACTTCTTCACCTCGTCGATGGCCACGGCCTGGTCGATGGCGCCGCGGGTACACTCGTCCTCACACCGGCGGTTGCAGACACGGCCGCAGACCGCGGGCAGGGGATTCTCTTTCTTGATGAGCTCCAGAGCCTCCAGATACCGGCCCTGGGCCGCCAGCTTCAGGTAGCCCTGAACGGCGATGTGCGCGGGACATGCGGTCTTGCAGGGCGCGGTGCCCTCGGGGGCGATGTACTCCCGGTTGGTGCGGTGCTCCACATTCCAGTGCTCCGGCGTCCATTCGATGTCGTCGGGCAGCTCCTTGTGAGGATGCTCGATGGGGGTCTTGGCGCAGAGCTTCTGACCCATCTGGATGGCGTTATTGGCGCAGCGGTCGGTGCACTGGCCGCAGGCCACGCACTTGGCCTGGTCGATCTCCGCCACATAGTTGCTTCTGGAGGTGTCGGGGGTGTTGTAGTACTGGGACACGCCCAGGGCCAGGCAGCTCTCGGGCATGCAGTTGCAGATGGCGAAGGTCTCCCCCTGGTGCAGGGTGGTGATCTGATGCACGCAGCCGCGCTCGTCGCACTTCTTGATCAGCTCTTTGGCTTCTGCCACGGACACGGGGCGGCCCTTGCCGGTGCGGTTGAACATGTCTCCCACGTGGCCCATGAAGATGCACAGGCCCTCGTCCAGGTCGCCGCTGCCCTCGCCCATCATGCGGCGCACACGGCGGCATTGACACGGCGTGATGCTCAGATGACCCTCGTTGTCCTCGATGTATTTGTTGCAGCTCTCGTTGTCGATCTGCTTGGCGTCGGCGGGGATGGCGCTCTCGATGGGGATGACCCGCATGATGCCGGCGCCCATGGGCGTGTTGGGCGCGTGCTCGACCTGACTGGTGGTGGCATGCTGATGGAAGGCATAGGCAATCTCGGGGTGGGCGATGCAGAACTTCTCATTGATCAGCAAAAACTCGAAAATGCCGGGGGTGTAGGGCGGCAGCAGATAGATCTCCAGCCCCACCTTCGGCACCACCACCTGCACCACCAGGCCGATATCGGTAATCTCATGCAGGACCTCCCGGGTCCGCTTGACGGACATCTTGGCCTTGCGGGCGATCAGCGGTACGAAAGACGGCTTCATGCTGGTCAGGGCCAGCATGACGGCGATCTGCTCGTCGGTGATCCACTGCTCGAAGACCTTGTACTCCGCGCAGTCCGGCGTGATCTTGTAGTGACCGTCGTTGATCTTCTCGCACAGCTGGATCAGGTTTTGTCTCACTTCCAAAGAAACCCCTCCTTGTGTCTCTTACGATTCTTGTGACAGCTTGTACAGCCGTTTCTGATTATAGTTTATTCGTTGACAAAGAAAAAGTCAATGGCGCTTTTCCTGACACTTTCCCGCCTCTTTCTTTACAAAAAGGCTTTCCATGAGGGGGAGGCTTATGGTATAGTTTGGATGGTACAAAGATTTGAACGAAACGGGCCCGCGCTTATGCCAACACCCATAAGAGAGTTTTGAAGCAAATATGACTTGGTAGCTGTCTGACAGGATTGGAAGAGAATCTTTAAAGCAAGTCAGATACAAAAACAAACGACCTTCTGCCAAAAAGATTCAAAACCGATTATGGGAGGTATGATCCGTGAAAACGCAATCCTTTTTCGAGCAGAACGGCGGAACCTATACGCAGGTCGGTGATGTCTTGATTCCAAATCTTACAGTTGAGGAAACCAGGCCTATCGGACGGTGGGGCCGGATACGCAGGCGGTATCTGAAGGAGTATCATCCGGCTGTTTATTCGAATATGCTCCTCAACGGCACGCTGTATCAGCATCTGGCCGAGATCGACGAGGCCGCAGATGAAAGAATCGACCTGATCACCAAGCAGCTTGCAGGTAAGCGCGGCATCTCAGAAAAGCTCAAAGCAGCAAATCAGCTTCTCTGGGTGCAGGAAATGAACTCCATTCGCACCTCGGCTGAGGAAACCGTACTTGCTGAGCTAATCTACGCATTTTGAATGGCACCCGTATACGAATCCAAATGATAAAGAAGGCGTCTGGAATCCTTGAGAATCAAGGTGTTCCAGACGCCTTTTCACATAGTTGTGGCCATGAAGTGGATCATCATCTATTCTTCGAGCTTCGCTCAATTCCATAGTTATGCGTTCTCATTTTAGCAACTAATTTACCGAACTTTTCCATTTTTTCGTCTGAAATACGGCAACGGTCAATCAAAGTCCCTCCAGAACCGCTTGATTTCTTCTTCGTACCTATCCTTTTCCACAAAATAGCTCATACCGTGATCAGCGCCGGGAACGATCAGCAGCCGCTTGGGTCCTGCGCAGGCTTTGTAGTTTTCATAGGTCATCTCCACAGGAACAAAGTGATCATCAGTTCCGTGAATCAGCATAACTGGAATCGTGCTACTTTGTAGTGCCTCGACCGTTGAATACTCATCCGAGCCCATCTGGATCTTCTGCTTGAGC
>Ga0310695_10009522_pt1 | contig 14562 bp, 8 predicted proteins | sample RumenRJG_04DNA_FD_203882 | JGI IMG/M metagenome (GOLD analysis project Ga0310695, IMG submission 203882) | Bovine rumen microbial communities from Lethbridge, Alberta, Canada - RJG_04 (v2) (version 2) | ecosystem: Host-associated > Mammals > Digestive system > Stomach > Rumen | place: Canada... | reverse complement strand
GTTTTCATAAAATCTTAATCTCTTCTTCCTTGCTCCTTCACCCGATTCCGCGTATAATGAGAAAAAACGGAACCCCACGGGAGGATGAAAAAACCATGGATCTGAAACGCCTGGGCGCGGCTCTGCTGGCCCTCGTCACGGCGGCGTCCGCGTTTGCCGGATGCGGGAAAGGAAACAAAAAGGAAGAGGGGGAGGCCGTTCCGCGCACGGAGATCCTGACCGGGGTCTACCGGGCGGATCTCTACCCCCTGCCCGAGGGCTACGAGACGGATTCCCGGTCCGCCGTCGCCTACGATCCCGCATCGGACACCGTCACCTGTGTCGCAAACGGGTATTTCCCCGGCGAGGAGGAAGAGGATTTCCGCCTCGAAACCTGCCTCCTCACCCTCGGGAAGGACGGCGTGAAGGAACAGACCCCCATCACCTTCGGAGAGGATGAAAACACCTACGTCCAGCGCTGCGTCTTCGACGGGGACACGGCCTATTTCCTCGCCGAGAGCTACGACATGGAGAAGGGCGAGTCGAATCTCTTCCTCGTGCGGCAGAAGGACGGGGAGAGCGAAAGGATCGACGACCTCGCCCGTTTCTTCCCGAACGGATCGGAGGACGGGTGGTTCTATGTCAGCCACTTCTGCCTCGACGGGGCGGGGAACCTCTATCTCGCCTCCGAACAGCAGATCGCGGTCCTGAAACCGGATCTGACCGAGCTGACCGCCATTTCCACGGGGAACTGGATCGACACGATGGCCTCGGCGCCCGACGGGACGGTCTGGATCTCCGGCTGGTTCGGGGAAAGCCGGGGGATGGCCCCTCTGGATCTTTCGTCTTCCTCCGTCGGCAAATCCGTGTCCCTGCCGGACAACGGGAATTTCTTCTACGGCCCGGGGTTCGATCTCTATCTTAAGACCGACGCGGGGATCTGCGGGCTGACCCGGACGGACGGGGGGTACGAGAGCGAGACCCTCCTCGATTTCGTCAACTCCAACGTCTCCCCCGACGACGCCGAGCTTGTGAGCGTGGTGGACCGGGACACCTTCGTGATGCTCGAACGCGATTACGGGAGCGAGGACTACCGCCAGTCCGTCGCGGTGTACCGGCACGCGGAGGACGTGGATCTCTCGAAGCTCACCGTCATCGAACTGGCCTACGGGGACGCGGGGATCGGCTACGGACTGCCCGCGAAGGTGGTGGCGTTCAACAAGGCCCACCCGGATATCCGCATCGTTGTGAAGGATTACGGATACTACCGGACGGACGAGGACTGGACCGCGGGCTCGAAGAAGCTGGCGACGGATATGGCGGCGGGCCTCTATCACCCGGACATCGTGGCGGGCTCCGCGGGGGACGGCGCGCTGGAGGTTCTGAAGACGAAGAAGCTCTACGCCGACCTCTCCCCCTATATGGACAAGGACGGGACCGTCAACCGCGAAAACCTCTTCGGCGCGGCTCTCTCCGCCTTCTCCGACGGGGACGCGGTCTGGACCCTCGGCGGGAACCTCAGTATGCAGGCCCTGCTCTCCACGAAAGAGATCCTCGGCAAATACGCCGGGAACGACGGAAAATGGAGCGTCGGGGATTTCGTCTCCTTCGCAGAATCCCTTCCGAAAGGCGTCCTGCTCGCCGAAGGGCTCTGTCAGGACTACGCGGCTCAGCTTCTCGGCGGGGGCGGCTACGGGGACGGATTCATCGACGAGGAAAACGGGAAGTGTTTCTTCGACGGGGAGGAGTTCGTCTCGTGGCTCTCCTATCTCGTGAGCCTGCCGAAGACCTACGAGGAATACGCGGCGAACAACGAGATCGAGAACACGGACTGGAACGACCGCTACCGCTTCTACCACGAGGGGAAGATCGCCCTGAGAAGCGAATACTTCTGGGGATTAAACGATTTTATGGGCCTCGAAGCCGCGTTCGGCACGAAGGATTACGTCATCATGGGCTATCCCACGGCGGGAGGGGAGGGGACCGGCCTGCTTGTGGGCTCGGATCTGCTCTGCTCCGTCACGAAGTGGTGCGCAAATCCCGACGCCGCGTGGGAAGTCGTGAAATCCTTCGCGGACGGATCTGCGGACGGACGGTACGGCGGCAGGGACGGGCTCCCGGCGCTGAAATCCCTCTTCGATAAGCGGGCCGAGGAATACTACGACTACGAATTCCGCTTTTACTACGACGGCTCGGCCTCCTGGGGCACGAAGAGCGAGGAAGGGGAGGATTCCGGGATGGCCGCACCCGAGGACGACCGCCCCCATATCCTCACCTACTTCACCGAGGAGGACTGCGCCCGGATCCGGGAATTCCTCGACCGTCCGGCAAGGCTCGCGGGCGGGACGGCGAACGAGGAGATTTCCGCCATCGTGAACGAGGAGATTTCCGCGCTCTCCGGCGGCGTCAGCACCCCGGAAGACTGCGCGAAGAAGATCCAGTCGAGAGTGTCGATCTGGCTTGCGGAGCATCAGTGAGGCGGACAAGGTGATACTAATCTCAAGCTAAAAAGGAAACGCGGCTTCTTGAAAGAAGCCTGGCAAGAACTTCAATTGGGGGGAGGACAAGGTTATACCAATAAAGTGCGGTTGAACCCTTGCACACCAATATAGCCATCCAACCTTATCAGAGTTATCGCACGTGAGCTCACAATCATAGATTGTTCGCACTCTACGGAGAGCGATCAAAACCCATATAGTTAGCTTTTTAGAACGAGAATAGTATGAACCCTGATCCGGTCGGGCGGATCGCGAATCGAAATAACGGATAAGAAAAGCCGTTCGGCAGGGAAAAACTCCTTCGCCGGACGGCTGATTTCTTTGTGTGTCGGTTTATTTCGCGTAGTCGATGGCTCTGCTCTCCCGGATCATGTGGACCTTGATCTGGCCGGGGTATTCGAGCTCGTTCTCGATCTTCTTCACGATATCGCGGGCGATGATCACCATCTGGTCGTCGTTCACCGCTTCGGGCTTCACCATGATGCGGATCTCGCGGCCGGCCTGGATCGCGTAGGACTTTTCGACGCCCTCGAATTCGTTCGCGATCTCTTCGAGCTTGGTGAGACGCTTGATGTAGTTTTCGAGGTTCTCGCGTCTCGCGCCCGGTCTCGCGGCGGAAATGGCGTCGGCGGCCTGGATGATGAGGGCGGTGACGGTCTGGGCTTCCACGTCTCCGTGGTGGGCTTCGATGGCGTGAATGACTTCCTTCGATTCGCGGTACTTGCGGGCCGCTTCGACGCCCAGCTGGACGTGGGATCCTTCGACTTCCTGTGTCAGGGCCTTGCCGATGTCGTGGAGCAGTCCTGCTCTCTTGGCGAGGGTGCTGTCGACTCCCAGCTCGTCCGCGATGACGCCGGCGATGAGCGCGACTTCAACGGAGTGGCCGAGGACGTTCTGGCCGTAGCTGGTGCGGTATTTCAGGCGGCCGAGCAGCTTGACGAGCTCGGGGTTGATGCCGTGGATGCCGGTGTCGAAGGTCGCGCGCTCGCCTGCCTGCTTGATGGAGGCGTCCACTTCGCGCTTTGCCTTATCCACCATCTCCTCGATCCGGGTCGGATGGATGCGGCCGTCGGAAATGAGCTTTTCGAGGGCGAGACGGGCGATCTCCCGGCGGACGGGATCGAAGGAGGAGACCGTGATGGCCTCCGGGGTATCGTCGATGATGAGGTCGACGCCCGTGAGGGTCTCGATGGTGCGGATGTTGCGGCCTTCGCGCCCGATGATGCGTCCCTTCATTTCCTCGCTCGGGAGGCTCACGCTGGTGACGGTGATCTCGGAGACGTGGTCCGCGGCGCAGCGCTGGACGGCCTGGGCGATGATCTCGCGGGCCTTTTCGTCGGCCTGATCCTTGAATTCCGCTTCGAGCTCGACGATCTTCTGAGCCTGCTCGTGGCGGATCTCGCCTTCCAGCTGGGCGATCAGCTTCGCCGTGGCCTCCTCCGCGGTCATGCCGGCGATCTTCTGGAGGGTTTCGTACTGCTCCGCCCGGATCTTTTCGATGGCCTCGTTCTTCTCGGTAGCCTCCTTCAGCTTCTTCGTGAGGGTGTCGTCCTTCTTTTCGAGCGCTTCGGTTTTGCGGTCGAGGGATTCCTCCTTGGTCTGCACCCTGCGCTCCTGACGGGTGAGCTCGCTGCGGCGTTCCTTCAGTTCCAGTTCAAATTCGTTCTTGGTCTGTAAGATTTCTTCCTTTGCTTCGAGCAGGGCTTCCTTCTTCTTCGTGTCGGCGGTCTTGATGCCGTCCTCGAGAATCTTCCGCGCCTGTTCTTCAGCGGATCCGATTTCGGCCTCCGCGACTTTTTTCCGGTAAATGATCCCTCCGATGAATCCCACGGCCAGGCCGGCGATCACTCCGAGGATGGTGATGACTACTGGCGGCATTCCGCTCCTCCTTTGGTTGGTATCAGGGTTCTGCATGATTTCTGCGATTTTTCGGGCAGACCGGGATGAATTCCGTCCCTGCCCCCTCCTTGGCGTCTTTTTCTGCGTCCCGCGCAGTTGATGGCATATCGTTTTCGCGGATCCGATCCGCCGTGCGAATTTCACGTTGAGGGAAAAACGTACTACTCTTTATTATACCGCAACCCCCGGACAAAGTCAAGAGATTTTTTCGTTATTATTCCTCGTTCCGCGCTTGCTTTTTGGCCCGATTTATGGCATAATGGACGTGACAGAAACCAGTTTTCCGCACGTGAAAGGAGCGCACCATGCCTGTTTCCTATCTTGAGAAAACGAAGATCTTCAAGCTGGACGCCGGGGATTCCACATACGTCCTCCGCGTCGCCGACGAGGGCTATCTGCTCGGCCTGTACTGGGGGGCGAAGATCCCGGACGCCGACTTCGAGGGCTACGATCTGCGGGATTACGCCTCCTCCTTCTCCCCGCGCAACGAGATCGTCGGAGAGGGCAGATTTTCGCCGGACGTCGCCCCCATCGAATACTCCGGCTTCGGCACCGGGGACTTCCGCAAAACGCCCGTGGCCCTGAGAAACGCCGACGGGAACGACGCGACGGACTTCCGCTACGCCGGACACCGGATCCATGCGGGCAAGCGCGCCCCCGCCGGAATGCCCGGACTTCGGGCCGATACCCCCGCGGACTGCGAGACCCTCGAGATCGACATGACCGACAGGACCACCGGCGCCGCCCTCACCCTGTTCTACACCGTTTTCAAAGACGAGCCGGTCATTTCCCGCTTCGCCGTTCTGAAAAACACCTCGGACCGCCCCCTCGAGATCGAAAAGCTCGCCTCCGCCTCCGTCCAGCTCAACGCGATGGACTTTGATTTCATCCATCTCTACGGACGCTGGGGGGCCGAGCGGAATTACGTGCGCGCTCCTCTGGCCCACGGACACCAGTCCATCAGCTCGACCCGGGGCTCCTCCTCCCACTACCACAACCCCTTCGCCGCCCTCGCGAAACACGGTGCGGACGAGGAATCCGGGGAGGTCTACGGGTTCAGCCTGATCTATTCCGGCAGCTTCGATATCACTGCGGACGTGGACTACTACGAGACCACCCGCGTCAACATGGGCATCAACCCCGACGGCTTCCTCTGGCACCTCGAGCCCGGCGAGGTCTTCGAGACCCCCGAGGCCGTGCTGGTCTACTCCGCGGAAGGACTCGGAGGCATGTCCCGCGCCTTCCACCGCCTGTGGCTGAACCGCCTGATCCGCGGGAAATACCGGACGGAGAAACGCCCCCTGCTCATCAATTCCTGGGAGGCAGCCTTCTTCGATTTCGACGCCGACAAGCTCGTCTCCTTCGCGGAGCGGGCCAAGGAGATCGGCATCGACATGCTCGTCATGGACGACGGATGGTTCGGCCGCCGCAACGACGACAGAAGCTCCCTCGGCGACTGGTGGGTCAACGAGGACAAGCTGGAAGGGGGGCTTGGCTCCCTCATCGAGCGGGTCAACGCCCTCGGCCTCAAATTCGGCATCTGGTACGAGCCCGAAATGATCTCCCCGGACTCCGACCTCTTCCGCGCCCATCCCGACTGGTGCCTCCACGTCCCGAACCGCCCGAATTCCATCGCCCGCCATCAGTACGTCATCGACATGTCGCGCAAAGACGTGCGGGACAACCTCTGGGAGCAGATCAACGCCGTGCTCTCGAAATATAAGATCGACTACGTCAAATGGGACTTCAACCGCAACCTCACCGAAGCCGGATCCGCCCTGCTTTCCGCGCCCCGGGGGGAGGAGATCTTCCACCGCTTCGTCCTCGGCACATATGAGCTCATGGGACGCCTCGTCGATACCTACCCGGACCTCCTGCTCGAAAACTGCTCGGGCGGCGGCGGACGCTTCGACCCCGGGATGCTGTATTTCAGCCCGCAGATCTGGTGCTCCGACAACACCGACCCGGTGGAACGGCTGGCGATCCAGTTCGGTACCTCCCTCTGCTATCCCGCCTCGTCCATGGGCGCCCACGTGTCCATGAGCCGCCGGGCCGGATTCGAGACCAAGGGCAACGTCGCCATGTGGGGCACCTTCGGCTACGAGCTCGACCCCAACCGCCTCGGCGAAAAGGACCTCGAGATCGTCAGGAAGCAGGCCGCGGACTACCATAAATACTACGAGCTGATCCATTACGGCGATCTCTACCGGATCACGGACCCCTGGGACAACGCCTACCGGTGCGCGTGGATGTTCGTCTCCCCCGACAAGGCGGAGGCCCTGTACACCCAGGTCAACATGCGGTATTACCACTGCCCCTTCCTCCTCGTCCGGTTCCGGGGCCTCGATCCCGCGAAGAACTATACCCTCGAGGGAACGGGAAAGACCTACTCCGGCGCCTTCCTCATGAACGCCGGTCTGAACCTCTCGGACTGCCCCCGCGGCGACGGCTCCAGCTTCACCCTGCATTTTGTCAGGGAATGAGGGGGACCTCACCGCATATCCCCGCGAACGGAAAAGAACGGAAACACGATCAAAACAGAGAATTGTCTGGAAGGGAACACGATCATGTTGATTGACCACAGAAACGTCACCATTTCCGGCGGATACTGGAAAAAGAAAATGGACCTCAACCGCAAGGTCACGATGAACGCCGTCTACGACCGATTCCACGAATCCGGACGGATCGACGCCTTCCGGTGCGACTGGAAAGAGGGAATGCCCAACCGGCCCCATATCTTCTGGGACTCCGACGTCGCCAAGTGGATGGAAGGCGCGGCCTATATCCTCGAGACCGACAAGAACCCCCTGCTCGAGGAGAAGGTCGAACAGCTTATCGACTGGATCGAAGCGGGCCAGCACGAGGACGGGTATTTCAATATCTACTACACCGTCGTGGAGCCGGACAAGCGCTGGACCGACCGCAACTGCCACGAGCTCTACTGCGCCGGTCATCTGATGGAGGCCGCCTGCGCCTATTACAACGCCACGGGCCGGGACCGCTTCCTCCGGTGCATGGAGAAGTACGCCGACTATATCGCGAAGGTCTTCATGGAGGAGCACTCCGCCGCCTTCAAGACCCCCGGCCACGAGGAGATCGAGCTTGCCCTCTACAAGATGTACAAGACCACCGGCAGGCAGAAGTATTTCGACCTCATGCGCTATTTCCTCGAAACCCGCGGCCAGCCGGACAACGGCGAGGCGCAGATCTTCAACGCCGCCCGGTACGCCCAGTCCCACGCCCCGATCCGCGCCCAGCACGAGGCGTTCGGCCATTCCGTCCGGGCGATGTACCTCTACTCCGGCATGGCGGATCTCGCGAACGAAACCGGGGATGCGGAACTCCTCGACGCCTGCCGGGACCTCTTCCGCGACACCGTCAACCGCAAGATGTACGTCACGGGCGGCATCGGGTCCACGAGCATCGGCGAAGCCTTCACCGTCCCCTACGATCTTCCGAACTCCAAGGCCTACACCGAGACCTGCGCCTCCGTCGGACTCATGTTCTTCGCCAACCGCATGTTCCGGGCGGATCCCGTGAAATCCTCGGCCTACGCGGACGTCGTGGAGCTCGAGATGTACAACGGCGCGCTCTCCGGACTCTCCCTCGACGGCGAGAAGTTCTTCTACGAGAATCCCCTCGAGATCTGTCTCCGGGAGCGGAACCGCATCACCGCCACCAACGACCGGGAGCACTTCCCCATCACCGAGCGGGTGCGGATCTTCGGATGCTCCTGCTGCCCGCCCAACCTCAACCGGCTCCTGCCCGCCCTCGGGGACTACTTCTACGGCTACGACGAGGAGAAGGGCGAGGTCTATATCAACCAGTTCGGCGACAGCGAATTCGCATACGGAGACGCCAAAGTCACCGTGCGGACGGACTACCCCATGTCCGGCTCCGTCTCGGTCACGTCGAACGTCCCCGTGCAGATCCGCGTCCCCGGATGGTGCTACGGGAGCTTCCGGGCCGACGCCTCCCACGTCACGGCAAACGGTTACGCCCGCTTCGAGGCCGGGAGCTTCACCATCACCTTCGAGATGAAGCCCATGCTCGTGGCGGCCAACGTCAACGTCACGAACGACCTCGGAAAAGCCGCCCTCAGACGCGGTCCCGTGATCTACTGCGCCGAGGGCGTGGACAACGGCGGCGACGTGCATTCCCTCTTCTTCGATCGGACAACGGTGCGCAGCGCGGCGGTCGAATACTCCGACTTCTTCGCGGCGCCGGTCATCACCCTGCCGGGATTCCGCATCAAAAATACCGGCGACAGTCTGTACGCTCCTCTGGACGAGACCTACGAATTCGTGAAGATCCGCATGATCCCGTATGCCGCCTTCGCAAACCGCGGCGAGACGGACATGCTGGTCTGGATCAATGTCCGATAACGGGTCCGCAAAGGACGGCGGGAGATCCCCGCAGAAAGGATGAATCCGATGGCAGCGTTATTTGAACGGTACGCCGCGCTGAAAAAGCAGGTCGGCGGCAACCGCGAGCAGTTCGGCTACGAGGAGACCTTCGGGATGCCCCGGGAGGAACAGTGGCACGTCACGCCCCCCGCCCGGTATCTCGTCCGCATCCTCTCGGAGATCGAGTTTTCGATCCGCCTCTCGAAGTCCCTCGGGGGAAAGTACGACGGGGAGATCGACGGCGCCCTTTCCCTCCTCGAAAAAGCGATGGAGGAGGAAGGCGCGGTTACGAAATCCGCGGCGGCGGAGGCGGAAGGGATGCTCATGCCCCTGGCCGCAGACGCGAAATCCTATAAGCTGATCCTCGCGGGTCACGCGCATATCGACATGAACTGGATGTGGTCCTGGCCGGAGACCGTCGCCTCCACCATCGCCACCTTCACCACCATGCTTGGCCTCATGGACGAGTATCCCGAGTTCTGTTTCAGCCAGTCCCAGACCTCGGTCTACCAGATCGTCGACGAGTACGCCCCCCATCTGCACGACCGGATCAGGCAGAGGATCGGAGAGCGCCGCTGGGAGATCACCTCCTCCGCCTGGGTGGAGACCGACAAGAACATGCCGAACACCGAGTCCCTTCTGCGCCATATCGCCTATTCCCGTAAATATTTAGCGGAGAAATGGGACATCGACCCGGACTCCCTCGAGATCGACTTCTCCCCCGACACCTTCGGCCATTCCGCGAACCTCCCCGAGATCGACGGATTCGGCGGCGTGAAGTACTACTACCACTGCCGCGGCCTGAACGGGAACGATGCGCTCTACCGCTGGCGGGCTCCCTCCGGCAAAGAGATGATCGTCTACCGGGAGCAGTACTGGTACAACTCCGGCATCACCCCGAAACCGGCCATGGGCCTGATCGACGTCTCCGCCCGTTCGGGAGGGCTGAAAACCGGCCTCGTCGTCTACGGCGTCGGGGACCACGGCGGCGGACCGACCCGGCGCGATATCGAACGGGGGATCGAAATGATGGGCTGGCCCGTCTTCCCGACCGTGAAATTCGGCACCTTCGGGGAGTTCTTCCACGAGGCTGAGAGCGTCCGGGACAAGCTGCCCCTCGTCGATCATGAGCTGAACTTCATCTTCAAGGGCTGCTACACTACCCAGAGCCGGATCAAGCTCGGGAACCGCCGGTGCGAAAACGCCCTCTCCGAAGCCGAAACCGCCGGCGCGCTGGCGAAGATCGGAGCCGGAGCCGAACCCCGTCCCGACGCCCTCGAAAAAGCGTGGCAGAGGGTCCTGTTCACCCATTTCCACGACATTCTGACCGGATCCTGCGTACAGGATTCACGCGAACACGCGATGGGGCTCTATCAGGACGCGCTGGCCGTCGCCAATTCCGAAACATCCCTCTTCCTCGGCAAACTCTCCGCGGCCATCGACACCTCGGGGATCAAGGTCCTCCCGGATCCCGCCTCCCAGAGCGAAGGAGCGGGCGCGGGCTACAACATCCAGTATTTCAGCGGCCGGGCAGTGGAAGAGCGGGGCGGCGGCCTCACCCGGATCTGGAACGTTTTCAACACGACCAACGCCGACCGGGACGAGCCCGTGGAGATCACCGTCTGGGACTGGACGGGCGACATGCGGCACATCAAAGTCACCGACGCCGCCGGGAATCCCCTCGAGACCCAGAAGCTCGACGGCTCCCTCCAGCAGTACTGGGACCACAAGTATTTCCGCTTCCTCGTGCAGCTGAAAGTCCCCGCGCTTTCCTACGCCACCGTGGTGCTGACCGAAGACGCGGCGGGGGATTATCCGGTCTACTTCCAGCCCCCCTTCCGCACCTCCGCCGACGAGCGGAACACCGTGCTCGACAACGGCCTTGTCCGCGCGGAATTCGACCGCTCCACCGGCGAGCTGATTTCCTTCACGGATCTTGAGACCGGGGTCGAACTGCTGGCGGAGGGCAGGCGCGCGGGGCTCGGGATCGTCGACACCGACCGCCACAACTCCAACGCGTGGAACATCGGGACTTATCTCGAGAAATTCCCGCTCTCCGGCGTCACCTCTGTCCGGGGGACTGCCGGGGGACCCCTGCGCCGCGGATTCGCCGTCGAAGCGAAAATGCGCGCTTCCACCTTCCGCGTCGAATATTCCCTCGACAAAGGGGCGAAGACTCTGAGAGTTGGGATCCATGCGGACTGGTCCGAAACCGGCGGCGACCGGGTCCCGGTGCTGGCCTACGAATTCCCGACCTCCGCTGAGACGGACCGCTTCGCCTACAACGTCCCGGGCGGCGTCCAGATCCGGAGCGCGGCGGACGGCGACAGGCCCGGGCTGAGCTACGCGGCGGCGGAAGCGGAGATCGCTGGCGGCAGGATCGGTATCGTCACGGATTCGAAGTACGGCTTCCGCGGTACGGTCGAAAACGGACGGGCGTCTTTGATTTCCACCCTGATCAACTCCGCGACGAGCCCGGATCCCTACCCGGAGCGCGGCATCCATGAGATCACCCTGCATATCGGGATCCTGCCCGCCTGCCCGGTGGAACGGGAATACGCGGCCGCGGCGATGAACAGGCCCATGACCGCTGTCTCGACCGGATCCCACAAAGGGACGCTCCCGCCGGACGGAACGCTCGTGAAAGCCTCCTCTTCGACGGGCGTGCTCTCCGCGCTCTGTGCCGAGGGGAACACCCTCACGGCCCGGTTCTATTCGGTCTCGGGCGAGGAGGGGACCATGACCCTCGACGCGGGACTTCCCGTAAAGCGCGCCGCGAGGACGGATCTGACGGGACGCGAAACCGGGGACTGCGCGGCGGACGGTACGGCTGTGACGGCTCCTCTCGCCCCCTATGCCGTCGGGCAGATCACCGTGGAGTTCTGAAGCGCCGCAAAAAGGATGGGGATTTTTGTGGATTTTTCACGGATTTCTGTTGACAAAACCGCCCCCTTTCCTATATAATAAGAAAAATGCGGAGGAGTACTCCGCCCACATTCACAAAAAAGGCAGGTATCACTATGGTTTACATCGGCGTTGACCTCGGCGGGACCAATATCGCCATCGGTATTGTAAACGAGCAGTTCGAGATCATCAAGAAGGGGTCTACTCCCACTCTGCCCGAGCGGGGCGGGGACGCCATCATCGAGGATATGGCCGCTCTGTCGAAGAAGCTCCTCGCGGAATGCGGGCTCACGCTGGACGACGTGGCCTACGCCGGCGTCGCGACTCCCGGTACCGCCAACAGCGAGACCGGCGTCGTGGAGTACTCCAACAACATCCCCTTCCTCCATTTCCCCATGGCGGAAAAGCTGTCGAAGCTCCTGGACGGCAAGCCGGTGCACATCGAGAACGACGCCAACGCGGCTGCCAAAGCGGAAGCTGTCGCGGGTGTCGCGAAGGGCGTGCCCTATTCCGTCATGATCACCCTCGGCACGGGGCTGGGCGGCGGCATCATCATCGACAACAAGGTCTATTCCGGCTTCAATTTCGCGGGCGCGGAGCTCGGGCACACCGTCATCGAGAAGGGCGGGCGTCCCTGCACCTGCGGCAGAAAGGGATGCTGGGAGGCCTATTCCTCGGCGACGGGTCTTGTCAACATCACGAAGGACCGCATCCTCGACGCGAAAGCCGCGGGACGCAAGACCGTGATGGAGGACATGATCGGCGGCGACCTCTCGAAGGTCAGCGCGCGGACGGCCTTCAACGCCATGAAGCAGGGAGACGAGGTCGGAGCGGAAGTGGTGGACGAGTACATCACCTATCTGGCGGTGGGTGTGGCGAACATCATCAACATCTTCCAGCCGAACGTCCTCTCCATCGGCGGAGGGATCTGCAACGAGGGCGAAAATCTCACGAAGCCCCTGCTCGAAAAGGTCTGGAAGGAGACCTACTCCCGCGAGGGCACGCCGAAGACCGACATCAGGATCGCCAAACTCGGCAACGACGCGGGCATCATCGGCGCGGCCGTGCTGGCGCAGTAAGGACTTCCCCCGGACCGCGATCCCGGAAAAACAAAAAACCCGGACTTTCACGGTCCGGGATTTTTCAATCTCAGAGGATTCATTCCTCGTCTTCTTCGGGCTCTTCCTCGAATTCGTCCTTGCCGACGCCGCAGAGGGGGCATTCGAAATCGTCGGGGATATCTTCCCAGCGGGTGCCGGGATCGATGCCGTTGTCGGGATCCCCTTCCTTTTCATCGTAGACATAGCCGCAGATCGGGCAAACGTACTTCATCGCGCGGTTCCTTCTTTCTTTCTGTATTTCGGTGCTTCATTGTAACATAACCGAAGGGGCATTGCAATCGCCAAAACAACGAATTATTGAGATTCCCTTTGTCGGAACTGTACAAAATACACGACGCGATCCGACAATCAGAGGAGGCCCGAGAACTTGCCCTGCCACGAATCCCGTGCGAAGAGCTCCTTGTCGATCTCGTTCGCGACTTCGGTCTTCCGGGCGGCCCAGACGGGAGCGGCGAGATCCTCACCGGGGGCGTCCGCGCTCACTCTGCCCATCACCGCGTCGGGAGGCAGGACTTCCAGCTGGTCGCAGACGATCTTCACATAGTCTTCTCTGTCCATCGGGACGTAGGCTCCGGACTTCCAAAGGTCCTCGATCCCGGTGCCGCGCAGGACTTCGAGAAGGTGGATCTTCACCATGTCCGGGCGGAGGGCTGCCGTGTCCCGGGCGGTTTTCAGCATCGCGGCGGCGTCCTCTCCGGGCAGGCCGTCGATGATGTGGATCCCGAGCATGAACCGCTTCATGGGCAGTCCGTTCGCCTCTCCCTTCGCGCTCTCGCAGCGGAATTCCGCGTTGACGGAATCGGCGGCCTTTTTCAGCCGTTTGTAGCCCGCGACGAATTCGGAAAAGCTGTGGCAGCGGTTGACGCGGTCGGCGGTGTCGTCGCTGGAGGTCTGGAGCCCGAGCTCGACGATCAGGGGGATCTTCCGGGCCAGCCGCGCGAGGGAACCGGTCATTTCCTCGCTCACGCAGTCCGGACGGGTGGCGACCGCGATCATCACGGCATCCTTCCATCCGGCGGCCTTGTTGAAGGCGCAGCTCAGAGCGGCCGGATCCCCGTGGGTGTTGGTGTGGGCCTGAAAATACGGGATGAACCCGATGGGATCCCATTTCGCCCGGGCCGCCGCCTTGCCGTTCTCATACTGCTCCTCGAGGGTCAGACCCTTCGCGGACGCGCTGCCGTTCTTGCAGAAGAGACAGCCGCCGATCCCGCGGGTCCCGTCGATGTTGGGACAGGTGCAGCCCTGATCCAGCGCGGCGCGGGCGATTTTTCCGCCGAACCGTGCTTTCAGGTACCAGTCGCAGGTCATGTATCGTTTGTTGGAATCCGAATAGGGATAAGGGTTTCGCTCCGGCTGTGTCACGTCTGCCTCCGTCGTCCATGTGTCCGCTTCGATGCGGGATTTGCAGGGATTTCCCCGAAGGTCTATATTCTAGCATTCAATATGGGATAAAATGAGAATAAAATGCAAACAATTTTGAAACACGGCGTTCCCCCTTGCTTTTTTGAGCCCGATCCGCTATAATAACAAATTAAGAGATCAAAAAATGAATTTTCGAGGCCGGAATTCTTCATTTTTTTCGTAAAACCCGCGTTCATGCGCCCGTTTTTGAAAGATTTCGGATCTCAAAATTCATCCGGGGATCCGCGGCTGATCCGCTGTCGCCTTCCCGAAAGGAGCCGCGTATGCTGACGATAGGCGCGATCGTCTGGGGCGTCACCGATCTGGACCGGTCGATCCGCTTCTGGACCGCCG
>Ga0310695_10009519_pt1 | contig 14563 bp, 11 predicted proteins | sample RumenRJG_04DNA_FD_203882 | JGI IMG/M metagenome (GOLD analysis project Ga0310695, IMG submission 203882) | Bovine rumen microbial communities from Lethbridge, Alberta, Canada - RJG_04 (v2) (version 2) | ecosystem: Host-associated > Mammals > Digestive system > Stomach > Rumen | place: Canada... | reverse complement strand
ACGGTCTTTCTCGATCTCGAATATTTCAGCTATTGAAGCCATATCTTAAACATATATTTCTTTTGTTGTTTTACATTTTTCTTATCTGAGGCATCACTACCCCCTTCCATGCCTCGCCCTCTTGGGAGGGCGGTTTGCGGCATGGTCGGAGTCCGTGATGAATGAGAGAGTTCTGCTTGGGAACGCAGTTACTGGACCGCCCGAACAGCTAACCCGTAGAACCGACTGTTGCCGTACTGAGGATAGACAGCAGACGAAGTGAAGTACAGGCTGTAACCGCTCGAAGCATTAGAATGGATGGAGCGCGACCAATAGACGCCGAGCGAACCACGATGGTAGAGCGTCGTACCATTATAGTAGCCAGCGGCGGGCAAGAAGATAAACACATTATGATTTGTTTTCTTCATAAACTTACGGCCAGCGATACCATGATAGTCAGCCACCCATTCAGAATCAGTGTTATCGTATAACTCTTGGAACTCGTCTTTAGTAGGCATTCGCCATGAACCGCCCATAATGGCACGGGCAGCGTCATACGTCGTACCGACGGCGATATCGCCAGTCAGTGCGGCACCTGGAGTACCGTTATACGTGTTCTGGTCGAAGTTGTAACCGCTGCCCTCAGCATGGCCGATAACGTTACCCCACGAGAAATACAAGCCTATCTCCCACGCATTAGTAGCACCTACGTTAGCCTCTGCCCACTTACGGCCTGACGGCAGACCGAGATCGATACCCTTCTCTTCTAAATATTGGAAGGTAAGACTCTTGGCTGTGGTGTTCGCCCAGTTCTTCGTCACGGATGCGGGGGTTGAATATTCTTCAAGTTTCGATGCCGTACACACATAGTTGATGCTGTATGCAATTTTCAGGGAATCACCGTTATGCAGCGTGCCGATGGTCGTATTGCCATTCTTCACCGTGATAGTAGGTGTTGACATGTTACCTGATCCGCTGTCCTTCGTGAGGCTGACGGTCAGTATCTCCGTCTCATAGAGGGCTGTGATGCTTCCAGTTGTCGGAGTACTGCCACTTGGGTTTGTAGCTGCGACGACGGTAATTGTCTGCTTATAGTTGTTGGCAGAGGGCTGTCCGCTGCTGCAGGCTGCTGTGGGAGTAGTGCCCTTCGGCACAAGCACCTCTACATCGGTCTGCGATCCAGTGAAGTCCAGATAACCGTCTGCGCTTATTCCTGTTGCACTGACACGGATCACGGTAGATGAAAGGTCGGTGTGGTCGCTCTGGTTGGTCGATACGTTCAGCACGTATTTGTCGGCATGATACTCGATGGTTCCAACATTATAGATCTCTCCGACACCTAAGACGAACTCCTGAGAGTCATTCGGGGTGCTGTAGCCATACTTCTGCGAGAATTTCAGCTTATAGGTCTTAGCGGCCATGATCTTCGTGAAGGATAGCTGAGAGCCTGCCCATGTCTTCGTCTCAACGGTCTTGTTGTCGCTGACATTCCACAACTCAACAGTCACACCATTCAAAAGGCTTGCTGCATACTGAGAACCACTTACAACGGGCACGAGGCTCACAGTGATTGTGCCGTCAACATTTGCGGATCCACCGCCTCCTATAATAATAAAATTCGTACCGTTATAATACATCATCACCGTATCGCCAGCCTTGATGATATCATCGACAATAGCGGCACCTCTGTAATAGATGGGCACTGCTCCATTGCTGTTGACATTCAACGTAGAGTTTGCTGGTACGTTGTTCTCGAAAGTGACGATCACAGTTGCACCTTCTGTAAGGGAGAATGAAGAAACCACTGTAACATCCTTAGCCAACGTTGCCGATGCTGTAGAGCAAACGCCCTTGTTGGGAGTTACGATATTACCGAGTGTCTGGATAGATGTGTTGATAGTCGAAAGCAGACCTGCAAGCGTGCTTTCCTCTGCTATGTTGGCGAAGAAAGCGATCATCTCACGTACCTTGTTAATGATGTTGTCATCATCCGCCTGAGTTGCTGAGCCGATTATCGACTCTATATCCGAAACGCGCTGAGCCAATGTTGCAGCATCCGTTTTCTTATATCTCTGCTCAATGGCAGTCTTGATCTGAGGGAGCACCACCGTCTTGAGGTCGTTCATTACCTGCTCCAACCGTTGTTTGCTGTAAATATCCATTGTTATCTTTTTTATAAATTACTCTCTACTTTTATGGTTACTCGTTGCCAGACTCGCTTGACTGTTCGCTCTGTTGCGCCTGATCGTTGTCAGTGGTGGCGAACGTGTAATTAGACCAAATAGCAGCAGCAGTCTGCTGACTAACGTCTGAGATAGTCGAAGTCTCTATAGCGGCTACATCTTCCTTCGTGGCAAAAGTACTATTTGCCCACTGATATATCGGCTTGTATAGCTTGATAAGGAAACCACGTATTCCTGTAGCCGCTTGTTCATTTGCCACTGTACTCATAATGCTTTGAATTTATTTGTTGTAATTAATAAAGAGGCTGACGGGACAGCCAAAAGTCAGGATAACCTATGCCCTATTTGCCCCGTCAGCCATGAACCGTTTACTCGCCAGCCTGTGCGGGTGTCTGAGCGGCAGATACAGCAGCCTCCCAAGCAGAAGTGCATTCAGCCTCGGTGATCTCATCGAAGTCTGAGCTCTGGAGAGCGGTGTCAGCCTTACCCAACGAAGCCTGAACAGCAGATGTCATGTCAGTGCTGGGAATACCGTCGTTTGGCTTCTGATAAGCAGAGTCAGCCTTGCCCAAAGAGGTCTGTACGGCACTTGTCATGTCGCTTGAAGGAATGCCAGTCTGAGGCTTCTGATAGGCACTGTCAGCGAGATCCAAAGAGCTCTGAACACCAGAAGCCAGCTTAGCCTTACCGATAGCTCCGTCTGCGATGTCAGCAGTGATGGTGTGGGTCTGAGCGTCGATGTCCAGAGTAACAACCTTACCAGTCTGAGTGCCTACGGTCAGATACTCGATACAAGAGCTCATGTCGGCATAGCTGAAAGCGGGAGTGTCACCAGCGGCATTGCTATTGTACTTCATGTACACGCCTGCGCCAGTAACGCCCTGAGCGGAGCCAACCTCGGTATTACCGTCGAAGTACTTGCCTGCATCGTCACCTGTGCCCTCTACGATAGTTACGAGCTCAAATGTTCCGTTCAGCAAGTCTTTCTCGATGTCGATGTCCATCGTGGTAGCACCTGCACCTGTTCCCTTGGTGAAACGGTAGGTCTTCAACTTACCAGTGTTCGGGGTTGACAGAACCTCAAAGGAAACGGCATCAGAGTTTGCCTTGTTTGCCAGCTCAACGAGAGCAGCACCTACATCGGTCTTTGCACCACTGTTGAAGGCAGCGTTTGTAAACGCGATGTCACCTGCTACGAGAGCAGCTTTCAAACCGTCAGCATAAGCCTTAGCGGCATTGAACTGAGTGAAAATTGTCACTGCGATCAGATTCAGAACGAACTGAAGTCTGCGCTTTGTTACGAACTTTGAAAAATCCATAATACTTAAAAATTAAATTGTTAATAAAAAAAGAAAACTATAATAGAGTTAAAAACTCATTCCTTAGATATCGTCGAGGTCTGCACCGTCGCCATTGACTTCGAACTCCGCTGCACCTGCATCCTGAGTACCGTTACCCTGAGCCTGACGAACAGCATCTTGCCATCCATCCGAAAGCTCTTCCTCCGTCACCTCGTCGGCATTTACAAGCTGGTTGAGTGCGGCTTTCTCTTCCTCAGTGAGCGATGATGTGTCGATGTTTTCGAGAATGGCCTTTAGGTTAGATCCCTCTGGAAGTCCCTGCAGGAGCTTCACGATCTCACCGAAGGTATTGATCTGGCCATCACCGTTTTCTTCGAGCTCGATGTTACCATCCACCTTAAACTCGTGCTTGGAACTGCCAAAGAAACGCATCTTCTTGATGGTTTTCGTGCCGTCCTGAGCCTCGTCGTAGGTTACGGTAATGAAATCATACTGCTTTACTTTTTCCATATCTTATCTGTTGTTAATGTGAAACTACATGAATAATATCACGGTACGCACGCCCTTCTTCTCTCCCTTGCTCTGTATGGCTGTCTTGGCCGCGAGCTTGGTGGAATAATACGGGCTTAAATTCAGACAGAAGCACCCCTTTTGGAAGAAATGCCAAAACAGGAAACGTCTTCGCTGTTCGATCTGGAACCGTTTCGGAGCTACTTTCTTCACCCTGATTACGACTGTTTTCTTACTCTTCTTCATAAATCCGTTGTTTCAAATACATAATTATTCCAAATGGCTGCGGCATCCTGTTGCGACACCTCAATGAGCTGTGCCAGAATGTTGTTGATGAGCCGCTGCTTCTCCGTCTCGCTGAGAGCGTCGAAATCCAGATCGTCACCCTTCATGTAGTTACCACGCACATATTCCTGATGCTCGTAGTCCCATGAATAGTTATAGTTCAGATCGCCAGGCTTCTCAGGTGTACCGTCAGCGATGTAAGACGGATGCTCCGCCATGTTCTTAGCATAGTCTCCTTCTTCCCTTGCGTAAGCAGTAGCCTCATTAGATTCAGCTATCGCCCTGTTGACAGCCGTATGCCTCTGACTTTCGTTTTCTTGTCGAACCTGTTCCTGAGTGTTCCTTAGAACCTCTGCGGCAACACGGTTGATCTCAGCGTTATAGCGTGCAAGTTCAGCGGCCTGTCGTTCGAGTTCTGCAGCCAGCCTGTAGTTTTCTGCAGCCTGACGCTCCAGCTCCTTGGATTGACGTAACGCCTCGGCAGAGACACGTAGGCTCTCCTGTTGCTGTCGTGCAGTCTCGGCAGCCTGACGCTGTGCCTCTGCAGCTTGTGCGGAAGTAGCCCAACTCTCCACGTCATCACGGAACGGATTGTACCAGCTGACGATCAGGTTCTTAGTTGCTTGGGCGGCATTTCCTTGGGTCAGTGCATAGTCTCCCTGAGCCTCTGCATAGACACCAGCCTGATAGACCTGCTCGGCCTGATCCTTGGCATAGTCTCCCTGCTGCTTGGCATAGTTCGCCTTTGCAACAAGATCGGCTACGCTGGCATCCACCTCGGCTGTCAGCAACGAGAGAGGAACGCGGACGGTTTTCTGTACACCACCGAGAATCTGTGTCGCGGGAAACGACACGATGCCCTCTCGCGTCGATGCCAGCTCAACCTGTTCGATGGCTGACATGTGCGATCGGAGGTATTCGAGGAAACCAGGCAATGCAGCAGCATAGAACGCCCGCTTCTCTTCTTCAGTGGTAGGATATATCATAAGCCGAATACTGTTGGGTTACTCCTGTTCTTGGTTCTCGTCCTCGTCTTCCTCTGGCTCAACTGTCACGCTTGCAAGCTCGTTGAGCACGCTTACTGACTTGCTGAACAATGAAGAAAACTCTTCTGCTGACAGGTTCGCGTCACTGTTGATGCTGAGGAATACGCTCTTATCAGTCTCACGGGTCAGGCAGGCCACCGTCTTGTCTGCACGCTTAACGGGAGCGTTCACCTTCTTTCCGTCTGCAGTTGTCTCTACACGGATGTTCATAACAAGACCGCTGTTTCCAATCTCTTCGGTGTATTTCTCTACACCAGTTTCACTAATCTTTCTCATAATTCTGTTACTTTATGGGGTTATACATTTCCTTCCAAAATCTCATAGAGTTGGCCGTAGCAGCCGACAACGAGAATCTTGCTCATCAGTTCCTCGATAAAGGCAATCTCCTTTGCTGACAGCTCGATCTCATCCGGCTTTTCTACGATACGTCGGGCGAGCTTGTAAGACTCGACCATCTGAGCAGGCTCGATCCTCTTGTCATCGATCTTTGCGAGTGTGAAAAGGGACTCGGCCACCATGTCGGCAATGATCGTCACATTACCTTTCTCATCCTTGATAGGATTTCCTTTGTAGTCTACAAAAGGGACATTCAGATTTACTTTCATATTTCCATCGTCGTTATAGTGAATAAATATCTAAGCCATGCGAAATCCTTTCGCACTTCGTTGTAATAGACCTCATCCTGATGGTCGTAAGCCTCTTGCTCGAAGCTGATACTGAGGTATGACTTCTTTATGCAGAAGCCGCATAACGGGAGCTTAACAAGCCATTCAAGACAGTACAACTCAATGAAGAGACCAACAGGGATCAGCGAGTACCAACCGCAATCGAACAGAAACATGAAGAGGGCAAGGAAGAGACCTACAACAGTCATTTCAATCTGCTGTTTGGCATGGGTCGTCTCGTGACGCTCTCCCCTCTTTGTCAGTGTCTTGCCAAAGCGCACAAAGATGAACGGCCACACTGTCAATGCGGTGAAACCCTTGAAGGGAATGATCTTGTTATATATCTTCTTCATCTTCATGATGTTCTTACTTTCATTACTCCGTTATCTAAATACATTTCGCCTACATTCACTTCATTGAGTGATGGCCATTGACTAATCGGAGCACTAAGAAGAATCTTTTTAACTCCATTTTTATAGATTGATCCAAGAATGATTCCTAATGCTTGTGAGGCCACACCAAAAACCAAATAATCGTCCCATAACGTTGCCATGTTATCGGAACTGGTATTACCACGTTGAATACGAATAAAATGTGAATGAATCTCAGTCCTAAGACCTGAACTTTCTCCCAATGTAAGAATACCATTTGAAGCAGTCGTAGCACCACTTCCTCCATCAAAACCAAGGTTGATAACCTCGGTACTGCCACGCATACCAATCAGATTGGCACCCCCATTTGCATTAGGTTGAATGTACATTTTGTTGGTTCCTGTACCAATGGTGATAATTCCTGTTATGTTACCTCCTTTATATTCGCCTTTGATCCATAGATTACCAGCAGTATTGAGGTTCATTACTTCCGTGCCATTCGCATAGAAGCTAACATTCTTCGTGAAGTGGAAATCAAGGTTATCTGCAAGAATCTTCGCATGACTGATGAGCACACCATCTTCATCTTTGATATAGATGCCCATCTCTGCCTGTGTGACGTAGTTTCCTTCGATAGCCTGAACCTTTGCCATGATGCTATCAGACCTCGTTTCCAATGTACCTACACGTGAATTTATACCATCCACCGACTCACTCACTTCTTGACGGATAGCATTAGCAGTCTGCGTGATCTTAGACGTGTTGGTGGTGATACGGCCGTCGAGGGAGTTGTAATTACTCTCTACGGTAGATTGAATCTGTCTGGCAGTAACATCTATCCTTGCGATGTTCGTCTCGTTTGTACTGGTACGACTGGCGATCAAAGATATATTCCTTGATGTCTGCTGTATCTGTGTGGAGTATTCCACCTTGAAGTTACTCAGCGGCTCGTCAGTCATTGAAAGCGAGGTGATATAGCACTCACCATCAAAGGAAAGTACAAAATCACTCTGCCCGTCCCATGTGCCTGACACTTCGATGGTCTGCCACTCGCTGCTCCTTTCGATTACCATCGTCCGTCCGTTGATGGCACCCTGCTCGGTCATCGTTGACTCAGGGAAACCGATTGAAAGCGTGCCGCCCTTGATACATCTGATCCTGCAGCCGACAAACAAGGTGTCTCGGACAGTCTTATAGGTGTCTGTCTGATCCGTACTCGGATTGTCGTACTCCTTATGCGTAGTCGGTGCTTTCATCACCGAATGCAACTGCCTGATGCTGCCATTTGCGATGTGGAGCACCTGACGGCCATCAATCATTTCGGTCTTAACGCACGACCTGACATCTGCCAGCGTACCTAAAGATGAAACTACGGGCGAATCATCCAAAGTGAAGAAATTCACATTGTCGCCAGTCGTAGTCCAGTCTCTGAACTTGCCATATTCGTCAAGCTCCGTAAACTCGGCATTTCTCAGGTAGTTGTCATCATCGGTCACTTCAAAGACTGTCTCAGCAATCTTAGAGGCAATCAGCCCCTTCAATATCTCTACGGCTGTATCAAGGCTCTCTCCAGTACGACGCAGGCGAACGTCACCGACGATGTAGGCGTTGATAAGGTACTCGCCAAACTCCTGCAGCCACCCGAACAGGTGGTGATGGATGCCCTGCAAGTTACCAAGACGGCCTTTCAGAGCCCCGTCAGGATCGGTTTTCATTCCATAGATGATATCCATGTATGGGGCATTCGTGCCGACGGTAATCATCTGAATGATACCCTTACGCTCTGGATCAGTGAGGTTATCGACACGGCAGAAAGTATCGTGGTCTGCTATCAGTGTCTCAGGTGTCGCTCCCGTCATCATCGTAGAGAAATTCGTGAACTTCACCCAATCGAGACGATCACCGTTTTCATCGACTTCTCCACCAGTTCCTACTTCGGTAATCAGCAGCTCATAGTCTTTGGTGATATAACCGTCACCTCCACTCATCACGTCACCGCCTGGCTGATATTGGGCAACCATGATACAGTCGTTCACACGGAACGGCATATAGAACTTGCCGCCATTGGTTCTCAACCACACCTTACCAGTTTCGGGGTCGTAGTGGTGTACCTCCAGCATGGCGGTAAAAATGCGGTTGTCGTTCTCACCAAGCAGCTGCGATATGATGAACTCGTACACTCTCAGCGAGCCCCTGATATTCGCACCGTCACATTCGAGGACGTATTTGTATTCAACCTCGCCTGCGGAATTGATAAACTCTTTCTTCTGCAGTGCCCATCCTGTGCCGTTGGGGAAACCGCTGATGAAGTCAGGACTTGACAGGTTCTGATTGAACACAGCATCGCCTTTGACGAAAAGCTCCTGCAGCGTAGCCAGTCCGCGAGTCAGGATCCTACGGAACTCACCATCACCAGTATTATTGATGAGGGCACCTTTCTCGCCCTTCACGAACGATCCGAACTTTGCGCCTCTCAGGAACGTGATAATTCCCTGTGCGATATCGTTGTACTCCTTAGAAAGAAAATGCTTTGAGCCGTACATGGTAAGCAGCTCTTCGAACTGTTCTTCTGTAAGGCCAGCAATAAGCCCGCCTGCGAGAGATTCTACCTTATCACGCAATGAAGAAACAGTGCCCTTTATCTGCTCGTTTCCTATGGATATCTCTACGCACTCAGGACAATCGAGCCTTGTTACGATCTTGCGTATATGGGTATCGAGACGATAGGAAGTACCGCCATTGTTAAGGTCTTGGCCGTCGTCATAGGTGACTGCCTGACCTACATATAAAGAGGGGCTAAACTTCTCGAAATAGGCAGAATTTGTCGGGAACGTATAAGTATTGAGATCTTTCTTCAACCTTGCGATGGCTTTCAAACCAGCCTCTTCGAGCTCATTACTTGCTATCTCCTTATACACATCATCCACTACAATATTGAACAGGGTGACGATGTTATTCTCTGTACTCGGATAGTCATAGCCTTTCGGGTTCAGCCCGCTACGGCTCGTTGTGGGAAGTATGATATCACCTTCGACGAACACGATCCTGTACTCGCCAGCCTGAGCCGTATAACCGTCAGGATTCACGTCGTCATCTTCTTTCTCTTTCGTCTGCTTATCAAAGTACACAAGCTCGAACTCCCTGCCGATCAGTGGTGACGTAAACTCATCTGAATCATAGTTCGGCTGGAATACGAGGGAGAGCGGCTTATCCTTGATGAGATCCGTATCTGGATTGATGGTGTAGTCATGCCATTCTCCATCTTTCAGGTATGCGAGACGGATATACCATTTCGCGTAGGTCTTATAGCCTGTAGGATCATTCGGATCTGGAACCTTTTCGCCTGTCTCTGAGTCGAGCAGATAGCAAAGACGCTCTCTCGGCTGATAGATGTACAGCTGCATCTTCGGGTAGATGTCATCGAAAAGCATCTCCTTTACAAGCATAGGCTCACCGTTACCCTCTCGGATATCGATTATGCTGTCAGGGTATTTGCTCTTATCAAGGGAAAGACGCTCAGTAACCTGAACGTTATCGCCACTTGGTGACACCTGTGATATGTTGCGAGTACCACCCTTTACCACGAAGCAGTTGTAATATGGCTCTTTGGATTGGGTTATAGATGCAATGCCGACGTTCTTACCGCTTTTCAGGACAGGCTTTGAATCTCCAGCACGGAGAAAGCCTACTTCACCGAAATAGAAAACACGCTGAACATAGTCGAAGTGATATTCGCAGTTGCATACGTTAGCCATCTCTGCAGCAGCAGACAATATGTCAACGCTTTCAAAATTGAACGTCTCCGTAGCTGGTAAATCACCGATGACCCTTGCAGTCCACTCGGTGCCTATGGCCTCTGCGAACTGAGGATAGACAGATCCAAGCCAATTGATATAGATAGCCACTTCGTTGGCGAGCGTCGTAGGCGATCCCGTGAAGCTCCACACATATTTCTTTACCGTCGTAGCCCAAGATGTCGTGTCACCCTGCTTATGGATGAACGGCAGCTTACCAAGCCACATGATAGGATGCTGGAACTCAGGTTCATATTGGAATCTGTCATTTTTCTGCTGTGTGGGCAGATAAGGATCGAGAAGAAAGTATTTGATGCCATCCACTACGACGTATGCACCGATAGGAAGCTCGCGCTTCTTACTATGACGAAAAGACAACTTTACGAAGTTGCTCTTCATCATTTCTTCCTCATGCTTGCAATTTGCATTGAGTCTGATGTTGGTGATAATCGGTTGCCCGTCGATTCCGTAGATATTCATCGATATAGAAATTTATCTCTGCAAATTTCATAAAAAAAGAGCAGACATCATAAGTCTGCCCTTCCACGTTTGCGACTATCTTTTTTAGGTCGCAAATAATGACTTTCAGGATATCATTACAATGTCATCGGATGGGTTCTCTACCCTACCAGCTGGCGTTGGTTTCGGCTCCGTGAATTTCGCAGCAACCTTGCAGAAGGTACGAGTGAGATTCTGAGCGTAAGAAACACCGCTTTTATATTTCAGGTGGTACACGTTATCGCTGTCTGACGGTACACAGATCGCCACGTCGCCACCATACAACTCAGCCTGAAAAGCCTTTTTCTTATTAAGGAAATCAGACTTACTACTGCCCTCGATGGTGAAGGTCAGCGATACGTTACGCTCGTTGACTTTCGGGATTCTGTTCTCGTACTGCACACCATCTTCAAGCGTACTATCGTTAGTGATGTAATCCTTCAAAGGTGCAAGCTCCCAAAGAGCATCCAGGAATCCGTCACCCATTCTCACGCCCCATTCTGACAGGGCATTCTTTCCGTTTATTAAAAGGTCTGCCATATTTTTTACAATCTGTCGTTAATAATCCTTCTTGTCTCACTCACGTTGTTGTTGATAGTATCTACACTCTTCTCAATCTTGCCAAGGTGCTCGTTGGCCTCCTGTAGTTCGAGATATGATTTTGCCAGCAGATCGCGGCTGTCGTTGACTATATCATATTGTGAAGCCGTAAGGGAAAGCATCTGTTCGAGGTTCATATTAGTGAGAGAGAGGCCATCACCAGTTATGCCACTAATCATATCCTTGATATGCTCCTGAGCAATCTGCTGTGCTGTGGCAATACCAAGGAAAGTTTCAAACTGATCGTAAGTGGCTTTTTCAGCCATCGAGACTGTTGTAGTCTGATCTGAGCTACCACTTTTGCCAGTATAGCCCACAGATGCAGCCCATTTGTCGCGCTCTGCGATCTTCTTTTCAAGCATCTCGTTATATTCCTTCGTGTACTCGCTCCAGTCGTAAGATGACATGGACTGCGCACCTATCTTCTCAGCCCATTTCTTGTAGAAGCCGTCAAGCCAGTTGTCGAAGTCCTTTCCGAGTATGTAGTTATCGACGATGGACTTGAAGAGTGCATCCTTGATCTTCTTTCCGCGCTCTTCTGCCGTGCCCTCCATGTCATACAGGGCATCTGCGAACGAGTTCTTCAGGGCATCGAAGGTGGTGGATGTCATCTTCTCGTTCAGCTTGTCTTGGATCGATTCGATCTTTGATGCACCCTCAATGATATTGTCGAGGTATTCCCTCACCTCCGTATCAAGCTTAGCCCAGAACTCAGGGGCATCGTTACGGAGCTTTTCAAGCTTTTCGGTAGTCAGGTCGAACAGTCCTTCGAGTCGGCCACCGAGTCCAGCCCAGTTGTCCGTTGACCTTCCGAGTGATGCGGCAACTTTCCTCCAGTCGCTATCGTTCATGTCCTGTCTTATGCGGACACCGATAGAATGGGAGCCTACGGACACGCCAGCGTTCAGCCTCTCTTTACCGAGGCTTCGGTAAGCATCTATCTCCCTCTGTACGATCCGCTCAGCCTCCTTCTCTGCAAAGACAGCCTCCGCGCCATAGGACATGGCTATATATTTCTTCTTCGCATCAATCAGCTGCTCCCATACAGGTATAAGGGATTCGTATTTGGCCTTCATTTCATTGTATGCCTTATAGTCTGCAGGCTTGATAAGGTTTGCGTTGAAGAAATCACCGAGGACTGTGCCATCCTCGAAGATATGGGCGAACGGGTTCCACTCATTGATACCATACAGGGCGTTTGAGACACCAGTCCACAGGCCGCCTACGAAGTTGGAGATACCCTCCGTACCAATAGAACTCAGGATTTCGAGAATACCCGCTATGATGGAAGCCCAGCCGCCCTTGTCGCCAAGCATGACGGCAAGCGTCTCAAAGACACTGCCCATAGCACCCACGGCATCATTGCCAGCGTTGGCCATCGTCTTTGCCATGTTGGAGATGGTTCGTACCTTGTTGATCGTGCTGTTGAGGCTCTTGTTCATGTCGTCCTCGTTCTGGATATTGTTACGCTCAGCGGCATTCTTCTCCTTCAGGGCAGCCTGCGCCTCCTTGGAGTCCTCACCGAATTTCTGGACGGCCTCATTGTACTTGTTGGTGGCTTCCTCCAGCTCTTCGAGTGAAGTAGTATAGTTGCGCGTGGACTCTATCAGGCCTTCAAAGATACCTCCCCTCTCGCTAAGCTGCTCCCTGATCTTGCTGAATGCGTCCGTCAGCACCTTCTGGTTCTCGGGTGTCATCTTCTTGAACTGGGGCGACGTGAGGAACTTATCCATCTGCTTCTTCACCTCTTTCAGCTTCTTCTTGGAAACGCTCGTCATGTTGCCGAAAACAACATCCCAGTTGATCTGCTCCTTCAGCTTGTCAATATCGAGTTCGGACACGGCTTCCTCCCACTCCTTCTGCAGTGACTTGGCAAGGCCTGTGTTCTTCTCGGCATTCGCCTTGGCAATCATGCGCTCATACTTCGAGTTGGTGGCCTGAAGCTTCTCTGACCATGTTCCGTATTTGAGCGCATAGTTCTCTTCGCCCTCGTCGAAAACGGACAGGTCACGGAGCATCTGAGCCAGCCTGATACGCTCTTCAAGACCTCTCACGGCCTCTGCATTGCCAGCCATCTCTGCCTTGTTGCGGAGATCCGTCATGGCAGCTATGTCATCGTTGTACTTCTTGTACTTCTCTGCACGCTGGTCGATGGCCGTCTGGTACTCGTCAGTCAGCTTGGTTATGCTATCGACATACTCAGCCTGTACGGCCTTCTCGCGCTCCGCCTTGTTGGTTTTCTCGCCAGCCGTGTACCTGTCCTCGGCAGAGGCGAACTTGTAGGCCTCACTGTCGTAGAAGTTCTTTCCCTTGTTCTTCGGGTCGGCATCCCACAGTTTCTTTGCCTCGTTGATGCGGTTTATCCTTAGATCCTCATAAGAGCGGGAAATGGCCTCCATCTCCTTGTCCTTGTTCAGCTCAATCTGTGCAAGACGCTTGGCCATACCTTCCTTCATGGCCTTTATCTCGGCCTCACGGGTAGAAAATTCGAGATCTTTGGCAGCACGAGCCTGAGCAAGTTTCTGCTGTCTGCTGATACTCTCCGTTTGTTCCTCTGTGTTTGTCTTAGATCCACCCTTCTTGCTGGTAGAATAGACATTGAGTTTCTTGTCGATCTCTTCAATCTTCTTTTTCAGATCTGCGCCCTTCTTTCCTGCAGCAGCCTCATAGGAAAGGGCATCAAGTTCGGCCTGCAGCTTTTTCTTTCGGTCTGAAAGAGTCTTCTTTGTGACGGTATCATCCTTAGCTTTCAGGAGTCCACCGACATAGGTATCAAGGTTTGCGATATCAGCCTGATTGAGCACAAGGCCGCCAAGTCCAGCGACATTCGGAAGTGCGACCTTATTTCCCTTAGTCTTGGCAGCCTGCAAGATGGTTTGCAACTTCGTAAGCCGATCCTTACTGAACTTTGTAATCGTTTCTTGATATTTCTTGATGTTATTCTCCGTGTTGGTACGATCAGCCTTATTCTTATAGTCCTTAGACATCTGCTCGGTATAGTCTAACAGGTCGGAGTTCTTAAAGAGAGCTTTCGCCTGCCAGTTATTCTTGTCGAAATACTCTTGCTTCACCTCATCCAACAATTTCTGCTGTTCATCAGTCAGCTTCTTTCCGTTAATCAACAGGCGTGCGGCCTCGGCTGCGTCCTTGTAACGCTGTGCAGTGTTTTTCAGGTTATCGTAGGTACGCTGGCCGTCAATAGCAGCAATCTCACGCTTCAATTGGAGAATATTCTTCAAATGACCCTCTTCGTCGATATATTTTTGAATAATCTCTGGATATCGCTGTATAAGGAGATTCATAGCGTCTCGTCTATCTTTGGTAGCGGCTG
>Ga0310695_10009518_pt1 | contig 14563 bp, 12 predicted proteins | sample RumenRJG_04DNA_FD_203882 | JGI IMG/M metagenome (GOLD analysis project Ga0310695, IMG submission 203882) | Bovine rumen microbial communities from Lethbridge, Alberta, Canada - RJG_04 (v2) (version 2) | ecosystem: Host-associated > Mammals > Digestive system > Stomach > Rumen | place: Canada... | reverse complement strand
AGACTCTCTGGCTCTGACATTTGGGTCAGACCTTAGTGGAAATTCAAATTCCATAACGATCGATATTAGATCAACGCCTTTTTATTATTCACGTTACTCACCTACGGCATTATTGAACGATTATGGAGTTACAATGCCATCTACATGGACAACGGCATTGGTATCTATGAACTACGGATCCATGTTTAATGGTAATTATGTATATGACTCATTTATTATTGGCAATAAAACATCATATATCAATAATCCAAATAGTTCATCAGATACTGAATTAAATAGTATCAATGTTACCGGAATGCCAACTAGTGGTGACATACAAACTGACACTGCATATATTTATGGATCAAAATCTAAATTGGCATTTTATACTTATGGTGCCGGTGGTTATTACGCATCAATGAATACAGTGTTATTTATCTTTTAATATAAAAGACTACTGAGCATCGCTTCGCTCAGTAGTCTCTTTTTGTCACTTTTCGTCGGGATTGGGCTCTTCGGGTCTGTTGTAGTTGAAAACCTTCGTCGTCGAGTCGCTGTAGGTGGCCGTGAAGGCGACACTATCTTCTCGGAACGATACGTCGACGGAGACAACGTCAGTCTCCTGCTTGGCGTCGATGAAGAACGATTCGAGACACGGGTAGTAGGGCATCATGAGCTTGTCGAAGCAGTCGACGTCGAGCTCGGGCTGCCCACTGCTGCGGTCGTGGACGATCTCCGACAGAAGTTCTACCCGGTCGCAGAGATTCAAGAGCGTCTCCGCCGGGTTGTGTTTTGAACGCATGACGTTTCCACCTCTAAAGTTAGTTTTCGGCATTAGAGAAGATCGTGCGTTCGACTGGAGGTTCTAGGTTGTGTGGTGATGGGGACTATGTGACGGGACGACCGGGCGGACGATGGGCGGGGTGGGTCCGTGGAGACGACTCCCTCGTCGTCGATGCCGCCGGCTCCGTCAGAAGCTTCGCAAGTCCTTCGGCCTCGCGGGGATGCGTCTTGCGACGATGCTCCCGCAGATAGCCGATCTCCTTGTAGGTCATTTTATAAATGTCTTCCGGCCCGAGTTCGCCATTGAAGTCGTAGAGAACGTCGTCGACGAATTCGAGATAATCCCGCATTACTGTATCTCCACCGATGTAGCGCGGGCATGGAGAAAAACCAGGCTGTCGATGTTGAGCCTGTCGACACCGACGTGCTTGCAGTGCGGGCACTTGACCTTGATTTTGAACTCCGGGTGGTACTTATTCAGATCGACGACCTTGTTACAGAGCTCCAGGTCGATCTCGTGCATCATGCCGATGACTTCGAGACCGTCCTCGGGGTCCTGAATCATGTCGATCTCGATGTAGTCGTCCTGGTCCTTGTCGTAGACGTAGATGCGACGCATGTAGATGAACGTCGTCAGGTTGCCGAGGTCCGACAGGGCCATGGCATCGGCACAACGTTCCATACGGTCGCGTACCTCTGCAATGGTCGGCGAATACATCTCGTAGATGTTGCCGGTGAACTCGGAACGGAATCGGAGATTGCCGGTGGCGTCTTCCTGAACCAGCTTCATCTTCGACGGATAGGAACGAGCGTCGTCGATGGCCGAAATACGAGCCTTGATGATGTCCGGCACCTCGCTGAGGTCGATGAGCGACTTGGCATTGTACGTCATCGGGTAGAGCTGATGGCAGCTCTGGACCTGACACTGGTACGTCGTGTTCGTCTCCTCCATGGAAGAGGCCACGACAATGGCGAAGACGCCCATGTCGACGTCGTCGAAGTGGTACCAGTTGCAGAACTCTTCATAGGTCATTTGGTCGCCGTCTTCGTTGGTACGGGACTTCAGTGTCGATCTCATGAAGTGCTTGTAGCAGAGCGTCGCCTTCTTCTCGATCCAGTCCATGTAAGAGTCATCGTCCATACGGGTGCAGGACGCCATCTCGTAGGACTGGGCGCCGGAGAAGGTGGCGTAGTCACCGAGGCTCGGAAGAGGAACCGAATAGTTCGACAGGGAGCCGGCCAGGTCACGAATATGGTTCATCTTGACCTTGGGTTTGTCCTGGGGAAGCTCTCGAATCTTCAGGGTCTCGAGTTCACGAGACTCCATCATGACGAGCTTGATGGACCGGGCCGCCAGCATCTTGGCTCTGGTGTCCGGATCGATATCCAACTGATCCTCCTGGGACTTGTCGATGGTCAGCACCACGGCGTCCGGATGTTCGTTGGCGTAGCTGTCGTTGGCTTCCTTGGCTTGGCGCCGGATACGGCTCTCGGCGGCGCGCTTGGCGTCGTCCGGAAGCATGCCCTCTTCGACGATGAGCTTCTTCTGGTAGTCCTGGATCTGGGGCATGATGCCGGCGAGGAAGTCGTTCTGGGCGTCCTCGGGCATCTTGTCCATCTGGGACTTCGCGGTCGACGTCAGGATGATGGTCTCGTCGTTGGCACCAAGTTTGACGGGTTCGGGGTCAGCGGCGACGTAGGCTCCGTCGTCCGACTGTCCGCCGCTGTTGTCAATGGGAAGAGGCTCCGCTTCGAGATTGAACTCGATCGGCACCTCTTTGGTCATGGCTTGGGCTGTGGCGGCTCCGCTCTGCTCCATGGTGGAGTCACTGGGAACCGCGCCGTATGCTGCATCTCGCGCCTGCTCCGAGAACTTCGGAACCGATACGCGGGGCAGCTGCTGTTGCACTGTGTCGTTCTGTTTGGCATCGGTCTGTTCAGTCTGCTGCTTCTGGCGTTCCAGAAATGCGGCCGCCTTCTGAGTCAGATCCTGCGGGTTCTGTGCCATTAGAATCACACCTTTCGTATTTACATTGCGATGGCAAAATCGATGTAGTGGTAACCCTTCTTGACCGCAACCACAACGGTCTTCGTACCGCCGTCGTAGGTGAAGTTCATCGACAGATAGAGAATGTCTTGGTCTTCGTCGTCCGTGGGGACTGCGACGGTGACGCCGTTGAACGGCAGGTCGGGAAGGAAGATGGGAACTTGACGATTGATTTCGGTGGCAAGACGGAAACGATCTTCCTCCAGAAGGAAGTCGTAGTCGTTCATGCCCACTCCAATGGTGGGGTTAGACGGAATCGTTCCGGGAGCCATAATGGCCAACTGAAGAATCAGCCGCACCCAGGCCTCGGGACCAGAATAGAGAATGGGTTTCCCGAAGTCATCGAGATCGAATCCGAGCTCAACCCTCTGGTACTGAGCCGCCATGTCTATCACCTCTTGACAATTAGAATCGTGCTGTCGGCTTAGAAAAATACCAGCATTTGCCGACTTAAACGAGAGTTTCGACCAAAAAGAAAGGCCCGAGGGCCTTTCTTTTTCTAGCTCAGAGCCGGGTCACGAAGAACCCGACTTCCGGATCGCTCTCGGCTTCGTCGATGAACTCATCGAGCAGATCAATGAGAATCTGAGATTCGACACTGTCGACACGCTTCAGGAACTCGATGCGCCGATCGAGATTCCGCTGCATCATGTCGGCGGATCCGATGTAGGCGTGGGTCTCGTCCTTCATGTCGTCGATACGGTTCCAGAGGCTGAAGATGAAGAGCCGATCATGCTCCAGCACCTTGCCACAGAAGCTCTTAAGTGTCAGATTCTCGCTGCAGTACGTCGGGATGGCGCAGGTGGTCCGAGCCACCACGACGACTTCGACGCCGGCATCGGCCGCTTCGATCAGGGCTCTGCAGATGGCGTTGTCGAGCAGATGATTCACCTTGACGACGATGCGACCCTCACCGTAGCAGTCCCGATGGTTCTGGGTCACCCAGGCGATCTCGTCGAGAATCTTTCGACGGATCTCACGCGGCACCCAGTAGAGAGACCAGCGGGCATCATAGGGCATCGGCTCGGTGCTGTCGAAGAGAGCTCCGAAGAAGTTACTGACAGCGATGTTGCCGATGTCCGACGTCTTCTCGATGTAGTAGCAGTCGCTGAAGTGCCGCATGGCCTCCGTCGAGAAGTTGCCAGTCGAGAACAGGTTGAGCCGATCGAACGTCCCGGCGTTCTCGACCTTGAAGCTCCAGACCTTCGCATGGACTTTGCATCCAATGAACTTCTTGTGACTCGGCACCAGCCGAACATCGGCATCGAAGTGCCGCAGCATGCTGACGAGCCGCAGGTTGTTGTCCTCGTCGCCGCGGGCCCGACACTCGACGTAGATATGGAGCCGCTGCTTCAGCAGAGCCGCCATCATGAGGATGAAGGCCAGCGCCTCGCCCTTCATGGGGTCGTTCGGCATCATGGGCAGCTCGTCGATACGATAGACGGTCATGAACGCTTCGGAGACCCAGAAGTGACCCCGGTAGTGGCCCATGTTGTCGAGACGCTTCTGGACCAGGTCCTTGACCTCCGGTAGATCGACGAGTCGACGAATGTCCTTCGTCGTGAATTCACAGAGTTCGCCGTCGTTGTAGACGAACTGATCGAAGAGCCCGTCGACTTTGCCACTGGAGTCGAGTCGCCGCAGCACCTCTCGGATGACGGTATGGCTCCGATGGTCGATGCCGATCGGTCCACGTATCATGAGAGGCATCATGTCGTTCGGCTCAGCCGAAGTGCGGCATTCGATGCCTCGGAACGATGCGACCTTCCCACGGTCTTCCTCGTAGACGAGTCCAGTGTAGTCGTTGACCTTCGACGTCAGTGTCTCCATGACAGCCGGCAGATTCATGACAATCGGGTTGTCGACTTCGAAGCAGAAGTTGTAGGCGGCTCCGGAGACCGGATCCATGTAGCTGCGACTGCCGAGACGGATCGGTCCCGTCGTGTCGTCGGTGTTCCGCATGAGAGCATAAGGACTCCACTGGAATGTCACCATGACCATGGGCATGTTCTGCGGCGCATTCTTCTGCTGGATCCAGCGACGAATGGCCTCATAGGCTTCGACCTGGTTCTTCGACTGGTACTCCGGTGCTGCGATGGTCTCGAGTCGAACGACGTGGGTCTCCGGGACGACGGCCAGATCGGTGTCGGGTACGGCCCCGACCTTGTGGGTCATCCAGCAGATGTGGAGCTTCTTCAGCAGCGCCAGCCACATCGTCGCAGCTTCTGCCGTCGTACGGAAGATCTCAGGGACCATGTCGTTCTTGACGTACCGATAGCAGTCGGGCAGTCGACACCCGTACCCGAACGAGATCTTCCGATTCATGTCGTCGATGGCCGTCCGGAGATACTGCTCGACGATGGCGTAGACCGGATCCTTCGCCAGTTCCATCAGCCAGACATATCCATGGTAGAAGCGGCGATTGTAGGCGAAGAGACCGCCCTGGGTCATGACGGGGTAGGGCTCGCCTCTCAGGAGCAGCTCGTTGACGATGTTGAAGGCGATGCGGTTCCGAATCTGCGTCTGGAACGTACCGTCGCCAAATTCCTTTCGGTCTTCGTCCGACAGCAGCGACGACTGAAGGTAGTGGTTGACTTCGTCTTCGATGAGCGTCAGCGCTTCGATGTTGTCGATCTGGTGGTCCGAGTAGAGAGTCGGGAACTTGCGTGCCACTGCCTGGATCAACAGCTCCATCAGTTCAACGTACTCGGACAGAGCCGTGTCGGTGTCCCCGTCGAGTGGCACTCGGACCGTCAGGAACTCCTCAAGGTTTCTCGCCACGATGGCGAAGAGGTGTGCGGCCTCGACCTTCGGGGACTGGGCCGCTGCGCGGATGAGCCGTTTCTGGAACTTCAACTGATTCACATTACGAGTCGAAATCATGTGATGTTCCTCCTTTCTCAGAAATAATATGTGACAGAAGCGGCTCGTGCTTCTGTCACATGTCGATGATATACGGTTTCAGCCGAGTCCGGGGATGTCCTGCTTCGTCTTGTCCTGCATCTGGGCGTAGCGGTCGTTCAAGACCACCATGTTGGCGTAGATAAGGATGCGGTAAGTGACGAGCGGGTCAGACTTGTGGATGACGATCCGGTGTCGCAGCCAGTCGACCTTCCAGAGTCCATCCGGCAGCTGATTCGGTGTACAGTCACAGGGAATCTCGTGGTCATTCAGCAGCATGCGGAATCGGAACAGCGTCTCCGGCGGCACGTTGTCTCGTGTCAGAGACTCGATGACCCGCATGTGCGTCGGAGGAATCAGATCCGCCATGTCGATGACCTCGTCACCGCCACGGTTCTCGTCCTCCGTCTGGCAGGTTGTGCACGAGTAGAACGAGAAGCCGTCGAGTGTGTCCTGGGCATACTGGTCGTAGAGGTTCGTGAACGTGTACATCGGGATGATGTCGAGGGCGTCCGTCGACTGGACGATGGCGTCGAAACGCCAGCCGTGGAACTTCTTTTCGTGTGTTCCAATGAGGGCGTAGAGGCCGGGCATGTTGAACTCGGCGTCGATGGTGAACGTCAACGGATAGTACTCGTCGACGGCGTTCTTCTTCGACGGCGTCCCCTTCTGGAGGTTTGTGAACGTCAGCAGCAGGTTCGTCTTGTAGTACAAGAAGAACTCGTCGACGGACGTGTCGTTCCGAACCTTATAGGTGATCGGATGGCGGCTGTGGCCATTCAGATACTGCATGATGAGTGGCACCTGGTTGCTCGACGTGTCGGTGATGTCGATGCCTGCCATCTTGCCGATGTACTCGATCATGGACTTCGGAATCATGGACTCCAGTGCCACCGGAACGGTGTAGGACCGTTTCCAGATGAAGCGATTCTTGATGTCATTCTTAACGTCGATGGCCTGCTGCAGAGACCGGAGTCGCAGCTCGATCTCGAAGGTGATCTTGCCACGGTTCAACCGGTACGCCAGTTCGATCTGGTGCTGACGGTCCTTGACGATCGGGAACAGCGTGTTCCTCGTCAGGCCGGCGATGGCGTTGTCGAAGTTCGTCGTCAACGGTGTGTCAGCCAGGAAACGGTCATCGTCATCGACGTCGTACTGGGGCGTCACAATGAGAAACGGATAGTGACGCTTCTTGAATTCGGCGTCACCGTTGCCCAACACCTCACTGACATTCTTCCAGGCGATCTTCGAGTCGACGAAGGCGTACGAGAAAAAGTCTTTCGGAAACGAATGGACCAGCAGTTCCTTCACGTGGGCGGCGACGTTGCCGTACGTATGGGACGCCGAGCTGGTGCCAAGCGTGTAGATGCATTCCATTTTGGAATCTCTCCTTTCGTCGGAGTTTACCGGAGTGTCCCTGGGCTAAACAGACAGATCCGAAGATCTGTCTGTGCGGCTCTCCTATTTCGGCTCATCCTTGAAACAGGCATCAGGAACACGAACCGTCAGGTCAGTGATGTCGCTGACGCACTTGAGTCCCAACGTGATGGTCACCGGAATTTCGGCACTGGCGGAGAAGACGATGTTCTTGCCCCGGATCATCATGTTCCGAATGTACTTGTGGTAGCACTCGGCCTCGTAGTCGGACTTGTCGATGAGGACGTCGGCGACGAAATGCGTGTCCTTCGGGATCTGTTTCAGTTTGAACGGATGAATCTGAACGAAGTTATTCAGTCCGGGCATCGACGTCCAGCTGTCCTTGTCCAACTGAACTGCCTGGAAGTATTCGTTCCGAATGCGCTCCGACTCCTCCTGAGAGATCGTCGGAACGTCGTCGATGTTCAGTACGGCCGCCAGATTCTTGATGAGCTCTTCGGGCCGACTGTTTCTGACGAGAGGATCGCTCATGGCCCGTCTCACATCGTCAATCGAGATGTTGTCCTGAGAAGCCATCGGTCACCCTCCTTTCTTTCTGTGTCTTAATGGAATTAACACTTCGTTGGCGGTCCATAGGTTTTCAAATCAAAAAAGAAAAGGGTTCGATTCATGGGTTAAGCCCATGACGAACCCCGTGCGCTCACCGGGCAGATCTCGGGAAATCCACAGATACGTGCAGGCCCGGGATATATCATTTCACCCGACGCTTTCGCCCTCACATCGGCTACTCGACTGCACACCATCTCTGGCTTTAGATCTGCTCGGCACCGGCCCGAGGCGAACCCTTCTCTTTAGATCATACTACTCAGCTCAGCCGTAGAGTCGCTCCCGCGCCCTATCTGGAGACCGGTGGCTCCGCAGTTCATCAACCGCTGCGAATTACAGTCATGGACTGCCACCGACCCGAACCCGTGGTTCCGGCATTCTTATCTTTCGCTTGATCCACTAGAATAATATATGACCAAAAACAAGGGCAATTCGGTTTCTGGAGGCTCAGGGCGGGAGGGCACCATCCACCGGAAACCCTCCCGCCCTGTAATGATCGGTCCGGCCCTGTGAAGGGGAGGCCGGACCGTCATTTGTCATGTTTTCTTTTCGCGTCGTCAGGTAGGATGAACAGCGGCGCGATCGCCAGAACCAGCATCGTCGGCAGCATCAGTAGTATATCGATCGGTCTCAGAAACAGAACACCGGCGAAGCCGAAGATCGTCCCGAGAACGATCAAGATCATGCGACCTTCGACGTCGACCTTGACCGGGAAGATACTGTCCTTGGTCTCGTCCCAGCGGATCCTACGAATGTGGTCGAGCCGCCAATAGGCGAAGATCCAGTAGCCGAGCACGACAACGGCTGTGCCGAGCGTCACCAGAACTGCGAAGACATTGTCGTTCAGGAATCTGTCCGCGAAGATCAGTTCGAATTCGGTTGGACCGTACATGACCCCATCTCCTTTCAGTTTACTATGAGGCTCAGGGCGGGAGGGCCACACCCAACCAAAGGCCCTCCCGCCCTGTAATGATCGGTCCGGCCCAAAGAAGGAAAAGCCGGGCCGTCATTCGTCACTTGATCACGGAGCCGTAGATCGGCTTCAGGTTAGGAAACTTCTCATAGAACTCTTCGGCTGTCAACTCGCCGTCGAATGTGAAGGTGCCGTCGGGATTCTCGTCGGTGACGGCGAACAGCAGTCTCGTCCAACGCCGGGTCAGATCCGACCAGGCATAGTAGACGACACTCGGATGACCCTTGATGCTGCCGCTCTCGAGTACACGCATCGCCATGAACATGGTCGTGCCGTCCGACGACATCATCGTCGGCACATTACCATTGCAGACGTTTTGGAGTCTTGCATAGAGCGTCTTCTTCTGGGTCGGCTGGGCCGGCACGGGGTCTTTGGCGACGTAGTTGACACTGCCACCAGCCATCATGCCATAGGCGGACGACAGCTCGGTCTTCATCCGTTTCTCCATGTCATCTTCCGCAGATGCTCTCTCTGCAGGCTGGGGCTGCTCGTCGTTGACGTACTGCGCCACGTCGGGATTCAGCAGGGTGAACTCGGCATCGATTTTGGGCAGGACGTGGTGAATGATGTCGGAGACGTAGTTGTCGATGGCCTTCACCGACATCAGCTGTGCCGCATCGAAGCACCGATCCCGATACCACCATCTGTAGAACGAATGGTTCTCGGGATCGTTGCCGAAGATTTTGCCAATGATCCTGGCTCGACCGGCAATCGAAATGGCTTCGCCGCTCGGCATTTCCCAAATCGAAAACTCTGAGAGGCGCTGCTCCCGGGGTTTCGATTCATCCGGCACTTCGGTGTCATCGAGTATCTGCTCGGTCAGTGTCACCGTCAGCTGGACGGCATTGATGTTGTCGGTACGGTCCGGTGACTTGACAAGGTGGTCAAGACCGTAAATGGTGTATCGTACCATCGGGCTGAGGTTTCGTTTCTGGGTCGAGAACCGACAGCCCTGGAGATCCGGCCTCGGGATGTAGAGGACCATGCCGCCGCCTTCTCCATTGCTCATGAAGATCTTGACACGGCCGTCGGAGCAGAACCTCATGTGGATGCGGCTCGAGAAGGCCCTGAAGAATCTCCAGAGTCGATCGACGGTGAAGTCGACGATGACGTCCTGCGTCTTCTTAGTGATCGCTGCGTTGTTGATGTTAGCCATGGTGTGGCTCCTTTCCGATTGCCGCAGAATTTACCCTAGTGGGTGCGGTCAATCTTCAGTGAGATGATATACGGACGAAAAAGAAAGGCCCGAAGGCCTTTCTTTTTATTCTCAGTGAAAGCTGATGTCCTGAATACCGGCAATGTCGTCGTGACCATCGAGCCTCGGGAACAGGTTCATTCGTGCGTCGTTGTCGCAGGCACAGTCGAGCTTGACTCCGTCGCCGACGGCCGTCAGACGAAACAGAGCACGGTGGTCACTCATCATAGTCGCCGTCCGGAAACTGCGGTTCCTGATGCGAATTGAATACTTGGATACGATGACGTCGTCTTCATCAGAGTTGATGATCGGCCCATTCTTGTCCTTCGTCGTGACGGTCATGGTTTCGGCTTCGACGTTGTTGAAACTGTCACCGTACTGGCCGCTGACGTAGACGGCCTGGATGAATCTCGGCGACTTAAACTGCAGATTGTCGATGTGGATCGACACCGTATGGTCGTCGCTGTTCTTCGGAGTATCGATCCGAACTGTCCAGCTCGGGTCACGGAACGAGTAGAGATAGATGCCACCGTCGTTCTTGAAGTAGATTCGGGCGACTCCTCTGATGGTCCTCAGGTAGCTGGCCAGTTCCGGCAGCGTCATGGAGGCGCCGAAGCCTCCCTGCTGGATCCGTTGCTCCAGTTCGACGTGGTTGACAGTCATGGTGGCCGTCTTGGCTTCGATTACTGACATGGTGATACCTCCGGACGTGGGGTTTGAATTTACGGAGCCGGCTCACTGTCCGAGCTCTCGCATGGTCCCTCTCTTCGTCCTTTATTCAACTATAGTCGCCGGTTGACGACTCTAGTCTTCGGCGTTCTCCGACGTCTCGACATCGGATTCAGTGGTTTCATCCACCGGTTCTTCAGTGGTTTCTTCCGCCAGCTCTTCAGTGGTTTCGTCTTCGATTTTATTGGTATCCAAGGGGTCCGGTTCGATGGCGACTTTAATACTGGCTTCGATGCGACTGATGTCCTTCTTGCCGGTCGGATCTTCGACGACGACACTGTGGCCGGCTCTCTCAGCAATGGCCGTCGCCTCCGACTGCTGCTGTCGCAGTGTGATGACGATGTCCCGCGCCTCGACAATTTCCCCGAGGTCGATGACAATGTCCGGTTCGGTGTCGTCGGGATCCGGCAGGTACTTTGGGTCCCGGTCGAGCCCTCCGTCACGGCGGTCGGCCACCTCTTCGAGACAGCCGAACTTCTGGTACCGTTCCGCCATGTCGTCGCTGACGAACTTCGGCTTCGTTACTGGTTCTCGTTGCTCCCGTCTCAGGATGTCGACGACGGTCCGTACCTCGTCGTAGTCCATGTCCATGTACGACGCCACCTGTCGGTACGACATGCCGCCGTCGACGAGTTTCATGAGTTTCACGGCGTCGTAGGTGTCCTTCGGCCGTCTCGGAATTCGACAGAGAGCCCCGTCCTTGCTGGCGGCCGTCGCCCCGTGGTACAAATCGTAGTTGTACTTCGATCCACACTGGTAGTAGCTGTTGCCACCCCTAAGCCGTCGCAGCACCGCATCGAAGTGCTTGTCCCTTGGCACCCCGAGTTTTCTCGAGATCTCGGAATTGACATAGCCCTTCGACATGAGCTCCGCCGCTTCTTCCATGTCCTCAAAGGTCCACCTCGGCATGCCTCGGACGATGTTTCCTTCCAACAGCACAGTCTTCAGAATCTCTTCGGCCGTCAGCAGATGGAGATTCTCGAGGACGCAGTTGTGAGAGTTGCCGTCGGCATATTCAATCCGTTCCTCTGGAGCCACCGGTCCGACCCAGGCCTCGTAGATGAGCCGAGCCAGACTCGGATAGTTCATGAGGATGCCGCCTCCGGGGTTCTTGACGTAGACGCTGAGGTTGTCGTGGATGTTGTACTTGCGTCGAATGATGGCCATCTCAAGTATGTCCAAGACGGCCCCGTCGGCCGACACGTAGATTCTTCCTTCGGTCTTCGGCACAACTCGGAACTCGATGTCCCGTACGAAGACGATGTTCGGCGGTTCGAACCGCAGGAACGCCGGCAGAATGACGTAGCGGACCCGACCTCCGTCGTAGACCTTCTGACCGGTGACGATGGGGACGTTCAGTGGACCCATGAGGGCCGAAGCCAGCACGTTCTGAATCGGCAGCCGTTCGTCGTCGAGTCGAACGAAGATGTTCTGGTCGTCCTCCACGTCCCAGTCGATGCGTTCCGTGGTGTCGAACCGAATGACGTCGCCGAGATTCGTGACACCGTAGTTGATGTGGCCGGGCACCGGATAGTATCTTGCACCGGCTCTTCCTCTGACTTCCTGTCGTTTCGTCGACGACATGGATTCACACTTCCTTTCTTTCAACGATTGAGACGAACCGGCCCTCTCAAGTGAGCCAATTCGCCGATGTTTTCGTGTAGTGGTTTTCTCTCTGATGCTCTGGAGACTGGATCGTCGAGCGTAGGGTCAGATGAGAATGCGGCCGTCCTTCACCAGCGTCCGTTCGCCTTCGTTGAACGGCTTCATGGTCGTCGGATCGATCTTCAGTGCCATCTGAATCGTTGGCGCCGTCACCTTGTACTTGTCGCAGATGGCCCGGATCGTCATGCCGGTGGCCCGATCCAACTGCACTGCCTTCACCATGGCGGCATCCAACTTGCTCGACACCGCCGTCAGAAATCCGTCGTTCTGGATGAGGCGATACAGATTGCCGACGGGACAGTTGTAGAGCTCCGCCAGCTGGACGATGGACATGTCGCCGCTGTTGTAGAGATCCTTGATGACCTCGCGATCCTCTTCGGTGAACTGCGAGTCACCGATGATGGCTCCTTCGGTGACGACAGCTTCATTCTGTAGGTCGAGATTCTTGTAGTGACAGTTGAACGAATCGCCGTCCTTGAATCGGACCCGGCGCTTCGCCGGCATCGGCCCGACCCAGGCGATGTAGACGACGTCTTCGAGTCGTCGCTCCTGACCTGTCATGCCCGCCAGGTAGCCCTGATTCCGTTCATCGATCTTTCGGTAGCGAAACCTCCTGGTCTGGGTGTCGTAGAGGACGCCATTCATGGAGACGTAGTAGCGCTCGTCTCCAGGCACTCTCCGGAATCGGACACCATTCAGCGCCACAGTGTCGGCGTCGATGCGTCGAGTCCCTCTGCCGGGGCGGATGTTGTAGCTGATGTGCTGGAATTCGTAACTCGTCGAACCCGGCGCCACGACCACCGTCAGAGGGATCTTGCCGAGGAAAGCGAACGCCAGCGCCCTTTCGATGGGCACCTGTTCACCTCCGAGGTTCACCCGAATGTGCTCCGGTGTCACGAACTCCCACTGGACGGGTTTCATGCTGCCGAAGTCCTTGACGTCGCCGACGGCACTGATCCGATACGGTGGATACCCTTCGATCGGATAGTAGACGCTCGGGTCGTACATGGTCTTTGTGTACTTCTTCAATTCGGTCTCCACCTTTCGTATAGAATTCATCGACATCATATACGGGGAAACGCGTTTCTTCGGAAAATTCCGACGTTCAGAAGCCTAAGACGGTGAAAACGACCCGGTAACGGCGAGACGTCTTTTCGTCAAACATCCACCCTGTTCCCGGCCTCGCCGACGACGGCCCGGAGTTACGGTCAATCGAGCCCCGGGCCGTCCCTACTTTACATTAACCGGTCCGACCGCGTCGGCTAGCCCGCCGCCGGACCGCCAAAAAGAAAGACAGTCGTGAGACTGTCTTTCTTTATCACCCGAAGGTAGCTCAGATTTCATCTTTATGGGCTGCGATGTACTTGTAGTAGATACGAGACACGGATGTCTCTGTCGTACCATAGTCGTTGGCAATTGCGCGAAGTGATTCTCCGGCAATCCGCCGTTTGGCAATGGTCTCGCATTCGGTGGCATTGAACCGCTTCTTCGGCACATATCCAGTCGGTTTTATGTCCTTGACCATGTACTCGATGTTACCATAGCGAAGCCCGTACTCCCGTGCAAGGTCTGCTTTTCGAATCGTTCCAGATGCATATCTTTTACGAATCTCATCGACTGTTTCAGGCGGGACCTTGAAATTGCCGGTGTTGTGTGCATACGTTGGCCCAATGACCAACGGATACTTTTGCACGATATGCCTATGTGACCTGCCCTGTCGCATAAGGTACAGGGCTCGTACGATATTCGGGACTCGGTTTTCGGGAAGACCGACTCGGCGGCATGCTTCACGAACCCCAATTCCGGGCGGCTGAGTCGTCAGTATCCAGATTTCTTCGAGCGTCGATTCATCGCAGAAGAAAGGCCGACGGGCAGCATCTTCAACGGTGTCGATGCCGATGTTTGTGTAGTCGCAGTTCGTATCGTCGCCGTCTATGTGGTACAGGTCGCATGGTGTATCGATTTCTCCAACCCAAGCCCTCATTGTCAGCTCATCGACTCGGCGCATAATGTTTCTCCCATAGTCGTTTCGTAGAGTGACCCAGTAGTTGCCCAGATCGGTATTGAGAACTCGGTGTAGGAAATGCTGATCGGACATGTCATAGATTACGCCGTTTCGACTGATGTAGTATCCAGTGCAGTCTTTCACAGAACTAATCTCTCGGAACTCAATGTTGTCCAGGTAGAGTCGATCGTCGACAATGCTCATGTCATGAAACTCATAGTCGACCGATCTCGCATCGCCAATCATGGCACCGTATCGACGAACGGCTGGCAAGTCGAGCTTTCCAATGTATGCCCATGCCAT
>Ga0310695_10009515_pt1 | contig 14568 bp, 10 predicted proteins | sample RumenRJG_04DNA_FD_203882 | JGI IMG/M metagenome (GOLD analysis project Ga0310695, IMG submission 203882) | Bovine rumen microbial communities from Lethbridge, Alberta, Canada - RJG_04 (v2) (version 2) | ecosystem: Host-associated > Mammals > Digestive system > Stomach > Rumen | place: Canada... | reverse complement strand
GGCAGGACGAGGCCACCTGCGTGGTCTACGGCATGCCGCGCGCAGCCTGGGACATGGGTGCTGTGGAGCAACAGCTCCCCCTGGGTTCCATTGCCTCCGCCATCACACAACTTGCACGCCGATAAAAAATACGCATAGCCTTTCGAAAGGCTATGCGTATTTTTTATCTATTCAATGCTTGCACCGGAACCCGATCCACAGCACGAGCAGCCAGACGGGAAGGACGATGACCGCCATCTGCATGTCGGGAATCTGCGCCATGAGGGCGATGATCCCCGCAAAGAAAGCCAGACAGAGATAATTCCCGAAGGGATAGAGCAGCGCCTTGAACTTCGTGGCATGGCTGCGCTCCCTGCAATACCTGCGGAATTTCAGATGGGTGATGGCGATGGACACCCAGGTGATGACCGCCGCGCAGGTGGCAATGGACAGCATGTACATGAAGGCATGCTTCGGGAAAAAGTAGTTCAACACCACGGCAAGGAGCGTGATTCCCGAGGACACGAAGATTCCCGTGACGGGAACTCCATGGGAGGAAAGCCTCTTGAGGAATGCAGGGGCATTCCCGTCCTCTGCCAGACGGTAGAGCATGCGGGAATTGCTGTAGATGGCGGAATTGTAGACCGACACCGCCGCCATGAGCACCACGAAATTCAGGATGTGCGCCGCCGCGGGAATGCCCACATTCACGAAGATCTGCACGAAGGGACTGGCCTCCTTGCCCACCAGGTTCCAGGGCCAGAGCGCCATGAGCACCGCCATGGTTCCCACGTAGAACACGAGAATGCGCCAGATGACCTGATTGATGGCCGTGGGAATCGTGCGGTCGGGATCATCCGCCTCCCCCGCCGTGATGCCGATGAGCTCGATGCCACCGAAGGAGAACATGACCGGCACAATGGAAAGGACCATGCCCCAGAGCCCGTTGGGGAAGAATCCGCCATGGGCCCAGAGATTGCTGACATTTTCGGGAAAGCCCCCGGGCGCGGAAAGGATGAGATATGCCCCCAGGACGATCATGCAGAGAATCGCCACGATCTTGATGAGGGCCATCCAGAACTCCGCCTCGCCATAGGCCCTCACATTGACCAGGTTCACCGCCGTGATGACGGCAAGGCAGGCCAAAATGGAAATCCATTGAGGCAGGTCCGGGAACCAGAAATTCATGTAGATGGCAACCGCCATGAGTTCCGCCATGGAAACAATGATGTAATTGAACCAATAATTCCAGCCCACGAGGAAGCCCGGAAACTTCCCCCAGTATTTCTCCGCATAATAGCTGAAAGAGCCCGTAACGGGCTCATCCACTGCCATTTCCCCCAGCATGCGCATGATGAGGAAGATGACGCCGCCGCCGATGAGATAGGACAGGATCACTGCCGGCCCTGCCATGGATATGGTGGCGGTGGAGCCATAGAACAACCCCGTGCCGATGGCGCCTCCCAGGGCAATCATCTGCAGATGGCGGTTCTTGAGCCCCCTCTTGAGTTTTTTCTCCATGAAACTGAAACGCCCCCTAATACTTCTGCCGGTCTCTCATGGCCCGGTCCATGTCACGCTTGTCCGCCCGCGCCTTGAGATCCTGCCGCTTGTCATAGTTGTGCTTGCCGCTGGCAAGAGCCAGCTCCATCTTCGCCTTGCCCCGCTTGAAATAGATTTTCAGGGGAACCAGGGTGAAACCCTTTTCCCTTGTCTTGCTGAACAGCTTCACAATCTCCGCCTTGTGCATGAGAAGCTTTCTCGGCCGCAGGGGATCGTGGTTGAAGATGTTCCCCTGCTCATAGGGGCTGATGTGCATATGCTGCACGAACACCTCGCCATTCTTGATCTCGGCATAGCTGTCCTTGAGATTGGCGCGCCCCGCCCGCAGGGACTTCACCTCGGTTCCCTGCAGGGCAAGCCCCGCCTCGTAGGTCTCATGGATGAAATAGTCATGCCGTGCCTTCCTGTTCTCGCAGGCAATCTTGACGCCCTCATTCTTCTTTCCCATTGTACATCACCTTATTTCGCGCCCTTTTTCGCCCTGCCCTTCTTGGGGCGGTGACGGTGGGCAGATGCTCTTTTCCTCTTCTTTGCCGGATGCGCCTTGGCATCAGATACCGCCACAAGAATGTCCTGTCTTTCCCGCTTCGTCTTCCCTCTGCGGGACTGCTTCTTCTTTCCATGCTTCTTTTCGGCAGTTCTCCCGTCATCCCCGGGAGCCTTTCTCTTCTGCGCAGGCTTGGGAGCATAGATGCCATTGTCCTTCAGCACGAAATCCAGCGTCCGCTCCTCCACGCTGGCCCGCGCCAGAATGACCTCCACCTTGTCCCCAAGACGGTACTGCTGCCGGGTGCGCTCCCCCACCATGGCAAGCTGCTCCTCCACATAGGAGTAATAGTCGTTCACCATGGTGGACACATGGACGAGGCCTTCCACGCCGTTGTCCAGTTCCACGAAGATGCCAAAGGCGGTCACACCGCTGATGACACCCTCGAATTCCTCTCCCACGAACTGCATCATGTACTCGATCTTCTTCATGTCCGTGGTCTCGCGCTCCGCCTCTATGGCAACGCGCTCCCTCTGGGAAGCATGCTCGGCGATCCCGGGCAGCATGCCGCGCAGTTTCTCCTGCCGCCCCCGGGAAATCCCTCCCTCGGCAAGACTTTCCCGAAGCAGGCGATGGACCATGAGATCAGGATAGCGCCGGATGGGCGATGTGAAATGGGTGTAGAACCGTGCCGCCAGACCGAAATGCCCCAGGCTTTCCTCGCTGTAGCGCGCCTGCTGCATGGAGCGCAGGGCCACCGTGCTGACGATGCCCTCCTCCGGGCGCCCCTTGACCTTTTCCAGCACCCGCTGCACATCCATGGGCTGCACCTTTCCCTCGTGGTCGCTGCGGACAAAGAGGCCAACGGCTTCCAAAAGGCGGTTGAGCTGCTCCATCTTCTCATCCTTGGGCTGCTCATGCACGCGGTAGACAAAGGGAAGATGCTTCCTGTCCATATGCTCTGCCACGGTCTCATTGGCGACCAGCATGCACTCCTCGATGATGGATTCCGCCAGAGAACCCTCCCTCTTGATGAGGGCGACAGGATGCCCCTTCTCGTCGAGCTTCACCTTGACCTCCGGGATCTCGAAATCAATGGATCCCCGGCCATGGCGTTTTGCCTTGAGCACCCGGCGAAGTTCTGCCAGGGTCTCCAGCATCGGCAGGATATCCGCATTGTCATCCAGGAAAGGCTGCTCCCGCCCCACCAGAACCTTGTTGACGATGTTGTAGGAAAGGCGGCGGTAGACATGGATGACCACGGGAAGGATCTCGTATTCCAGAATCCTGCCGTCCCTGCCAATCCGCATCTCACAGGCCATGGAAAGGCGGTCCACCCCTGCGTTCAGGCTGCAGATCCCGTTGGACAGTTCCTTCGGCAGCATGGGGATGACGCGGTCCACGAGATAGACGCTGGTGCCCCGTTCCTGGGCCTCCCGGTCGAAGGGCTGGTTCTCCCGCACATACCAGCTCACATCGGCGATGTAGACACCGAGAAAGAAGCTCCCGTCCTCCCGTTTCTCCGCATAGACGCCATCGTCAAGGTCTTTCGCGTCCTCCCCATCGATCGTGACGATGCGGAAATCCCGCCGGTCCCTGCGCCCCCGGTATTCCTCGGGGGCGGGCCTTTGCTCCACCTGCTCCGCCGCCTCCTGGACCTTTTTCGGAAACTCCTCGGAAAGATCGTATTTCCGCATGACGGACAGCACATCCACACCGGGAGCGCCCGCCTTGCCCAGCACCTCGATGACCCGGCCCTCCGCGCTGTGGCGCTTCGTGGGCCATTCCGTAATCTCCACCACCACCTTCATGCCCGTTTTGGCTCCGCCAAAGAGCTTTTTCGGCACGAAGATGTCCTGACGGATGCGGGTATCATCCGGCATCACGAAGCCGAAGGTCTTGCTTCCGTCAAAGGTTCCCACGATTCTCTTGTTCGCCCGTTCCACGATGCGCAGGATCTCGCCTTCCCTGGAGCGTCCGGGGATATCCGAGGGCGTCACCCTCGCCACCACCCGGTCCCCGTTCATCGCCGTGCCGATCATCGGGCCGGGCACGAAGACATCCGTATCCTCTTTCTTCTCCCGCACCTCCGGGATGATGAAGCCAAACCCCTTTGCCGACACGGAAAGCCGCCCCACCACAAGATGCATGCGGCTGGGAATCCCATAAAGGTCGCTGCGGTTCCGGATGATGAGGGCTTCCTCCTCCAGTTCCTCCATCGCGCCCCAGAACTGCACCAGCTCCTCCTGGGAAAGCTGCATCCCCTCTGCCACATCCTCTGCCAGCAGCGGCTTGTATGCCTCCTCGCGCATATAGGAGAGGATTCTCTCCTTCAAATTCTCAATCACGTTTCCTGCAATCCCTTCTGCAAAAACGCTGCCGCCCGCTCAAAGACAAGTTCACGTCCTTCCTCGATGGGCAGCAGATGTCCCATATCTTCCAGCCAATAGATTTCCTTCTCCTCGCTGGAAATGTGCTCATAGATGTATTCCGCGCTCTCCGGTGCCGCCGTATGGTCCTGACGGCTGTGGACAATCATTGCCGGCGCTCTCACCTCCGACAGATGCGCCTTCACCGCCTCAATGGCATCCAGCATCTCATGGACGGAGATCAGCGGCATCTTGCGGTACGTGTGGTTCACCACGGGGGGAACTCCCTTGAGCTTCCGCCTGGCCTTGGGCACGAAAAGCCCTTCCGATATCTCCCGGGGCGGCAGGAATTGGATCCCCCGCTCCTTCGCAATGACAATCGGCGCCGCAAGGCTCACGATGCGGGAAACCTGCTCCTCCGCCGCCAGCAGCAGGGCAAACAGCCCGCCCATGGAATGCCCCACGACGGATATGCTTTCCGTGCAGCCCGCCAGAAGGGCGTAGCCGTCCCGCACCGAGTCCATCCAGTCCTCATCCGTCATGTGGGACATGTCCTCCGCCGTCGTGCCATGACCGGCCAGGCGGACTCCCAATACCGTAAATCCCCGTTCCTGCAAATACTTCCCCATGAGCAGGAGTTCCGCCGGGAGTCCCGTGAATCCATGGATGAGCAAAACTCCTTCGGGACCGCCCGGCAGCAGAAACGGCTCTGCACCCGGCAATATCAAGCGAACCTCCCCTTTCCACAGGAAAAGATAAGAAAAACGCTCCCTACCCCATGGGACAGGGAGCGCTCCATTGCACAGTTATGATGTCATACGGGCAATCACAATGGTAATGGTCGCAAACAGAACCGCAAGAACCACCGTAACGCGGGCAAGAAGCGCATCCATGCCCCTTGCCTTGCCGCTGAACACGGTGTCGCCGCCGCCATCCATGCCGCCCATGCCGGCGGATTTCGCCTCCTGGCCGAGCACCGCCGCAATGAGCGCAATCGCCACCAGGGCATCCAATATCATCAAAACGGTAAGCAAGCCCTTCCAGCCTCCCCTTCCTGTACAGCTAAAATATCTATTCTATCTTACCACAGAGGATGGGGGGATGCAAGGAATTTGAAATCTTTCGGAAGATTTCCTTTAAATTTTCGCGCAATAATTGATATTCTTCCTATATTTTGTTAAACTAAAGAAAACACTACTTCGCTCGTATTCGTATATCAACATAACCTTGGAACTGTGCAAGAACCTGCCATGATGAGCCCTCCTGAACACCCCAGGAGAAATACATGCCCGGAAGGATGAGGAAGATTGAAAAAGATATTAGTCGTAGATGATGATCCGGTAATGCTTCATGTGATGACCCGCCTCCTCTCCAAGCAATATGCGATTGTTTCCGCTTCCTCGGGAGCCGAGGCATTGGATCTCTTTGACCTGGAGCGGCCGGACCTGGTCCTCTCCGATCTCCGCATGCCGGGAATGGACGGCTATGAACTGCGCTGCCACTTGAGGAAAAAGAGTGATGTGCCCTTCATCTTCATGACCGCGGATGAAAGCGATGAAAGCGAACGCAAGGGCCTCGACATCGGTGCCGCAGACTATATCCGGAAACCCGCCAATGCGGATGTATTGCTCCGTCGCATCGGCAACATCATGCAGAACATGGAAAAGATCCATGGCCTCAAGGAAGCCGCTTCCATTGACGGCATGACCCAGCTCCTGAACAAGGAGACCGCCCAGCGGGAAATCGCCAAGCTCTGCAGGCGGGTGCCTGGCGCACTTCTCATGATCGACCTGGACAGCTTCAAGCTCGTCAACGACATCTATGGGCATGACATGGGGGACCGCATCCTCATCCGCCTTTCGGAACTCATCAAAGGCATGATACGTTCCACAGATCTGGCGGGGAGGCTTGGCGGCGACGAATTCATTGCCTATCTCCAGCACGTAAGGGACGAAAGCATCATTCGGGAAAAGACGCAATACCTCAATGAGGAACTCCTGCGCTCCGCAAAGGAATACATGGGGGAAAACATGGACATTCCCCTCGGCGCCTCCAGCGGCGTTGTCTTCGTCCCGGCAGGCGGCACGGATTTCCTGGAGCTTTACAAGAAAGCGGACCAGGCTCTCTATAAGGCAAAGAGCGAAGGAAAGCATGGGGTTGTTTTCTACGGGGCAACGCACCCCACCGATGCCGCAGAAGCCAAGGGAAAAAGTGCGTCCCATGTGCGGCAGATCCTGGGGGAGAGGAATATCGAAAAAGGAGCGCTCCTGTTGGATTTCGATAGATTCCGGGCCGTTTACCGCTTCCTTTCCCGTCAGAATGCAGAACTCCTGAAACGTACGCTATTCCTTCAGGTCACCTTGCAGGAAGGCGTGTCACAGGAAACCGCAGAGCAGTTCCGGGACATGCTGCAGCACAGCCTCAGGCGCACCGACTGCATCATGCAGAACAACATCAACCAGTTCTTCGTGCTTCTGATGGATATAGAAAAAGAACATGGTGAAATCGTGAAACAACGGATTCACGACAGATGGGCAAATCTTCCAGAATTTTCTCATTGCAGCTATGCTTGCGAAATGGAATGCATAGGAGAGCCATAATGAAGCAGCACTTGAAGCAGTTTTTGATCCGGGCAATCATCGAATTCGCCTTTTTCGCTGCCATCCTGACCATATGCGGAAATATCGTCTACAACAAAATCGACAGCCTGCTGATCGAATCCCTGAAGGAATCCGTCGCGCAGCAGAGCCAAAGCACCGCCTACACCTTGGGGGAGCGCTTCCAGCACAAGCTGGACGAGCTCCAGACACGGGCGGATCTCCTGCAGCAGCACGCGGTTCCCCTGGATTCCGTCATGGACATTGCCACCTTTGGCACGAAGGAAGGCAGAACCAAGGGCATCCTCCGGCGGGATAATTCCGCAATCACCGGCTCGCCTCTGCCGGAAAGAGCCCTCCCCTCCGTCCAGGAAGCCTTTGACGGATCACAGACCATTGACTATCTGCGCGGCATCGGGCTCCTGTTTGCCGTGCCCCTCAATCTGGATGGGGAGCCATGCGTCTTTTATGAGCTGTTCAACGACGAGGCCGTAAAGATCTTCTACCATACCATCAGCTACAACGGCAGGGGCACGTTGAGCCTCGGAACCTCAGAAACCAATTGGCTCCTGCTGTCCGACGGCCACTATCCGGAAGTCGCCAGCCACGAGTATCCGCTGCCCGGCTACCTGGGACTCGATACCACCAAGATCAGCACCTTCAACAAGGCATGGCTGGAGCTGGAGGCTGCCCCGAAGGACGCCAATCTGACCCAGACCCTTTACGCCGAAAATGAGGTGGATGCCTTCTTCTTCCACCGCACCTGGATATCCGAAAAGTACAATCTGGTATTGTCCGGCTATGTGGAATGGGATGATGTGGTTGTCGGGATCGACTACATCTACACCATGATGAAATTGATCTATTTCATCATCCTGGCGCTGATCTTCCTCTCCGTATGCTTCAACATGAGAACGCGGCAGGCAAACTATCTTGAGCACGAAAAGGCAATCGCCGACTCTGCAAATCGGGCGAAAACCAATTTCCTCGCCAATATGTCCCATGAAATCCGGACACCCATCAACACCATCATGGGCATGGACGAGATGATCCTGCGGGAATCGAAGGAACCCGCCACACTGGAGTATGCCCGCAATGTGAACCAGGCGGCAAAGAGCCTGCTGGGCATCATCAACGATGTCCTGGACCTCTCCAAGATCGAGGCAGGCAAGATGGAAATCATCCCGGTGGAATACCATCTCAACTCCCTTCTGAACGATCTCGTGAACATGATCCAGAAACGGGCCATGGACAAGAATCTTGAGTTCCATGTGGAGACAAACAGAAATATCCCCAGCGTTCTGTTTGGCGATGAGATCCGGATACGGCAGGTCATCATGAATCTCTTGACGAATGCAGTCAAGTACACAAAAAGAGGATACATCGTCCTCAATGTCAACTACGTCCCCGTAGACACGGGCAACGTTTTCCTCTGCATCAGCGTCAGCGACACAGGCATCGGCATCAAGCAGGAAGACCTCCATCGGCTCTTCAATGCCTTTGAGCGCATTGAAGAGAAACGCAACCGGACCATTGAGGGCACCGGCCTCGGCATGAACATCTCCAGACATCTCCTGAACATGATGGGATCCGACCTGAAGGTACACAGCGTCTACGGGGCGGGATCGAATTTCAGTTTCCAGATCCTGCAGCGCGTGATAGACCCCGCGCCCATCGGCGATTTCGAGGAAACCTACAAGCGCTCCCTCCAACAGGACCAACCCTACGAGGAGGCCTTCACCGCACCGGATGCTTCCATCCTCTTCGTGGATGATACCGAAATGAACCTGACCGTGGTCAAGGGACTCCTGAAACAGACCAGGATACAGGTGGATACGGCCTTGAGCGGCCAGGAATGCCTGGACCTGCTGAAATTGAAGAAATACGACATCATCTTCCTCGACCACATGATGCCGGAGATGGACGGCATTGAAACCTTGCAGGCCATCAAAAAGATGACCGGCAACCCAAACCTGGATACCCCGGTGATCTCCCTGACGGCAAATGCCATCAGCGGAGCCAGGGAAACCTATATCGCTGCAGGTTTCGACGACTATCTCACCAAACCCGTCAATTCTTCCCTTCTGGAAAATCTCATCATGAAATACCTGCCTCCGGAAAAGATCCTGACAAGCAGAGTAGCACCCATGGCGGATGAGACGGAAGATGGTGCTCCCCTGCCCGAATGGCTGGGCCAGGTAAACGAATTGGATACCCATTCCGGCGTCATGCACTGCGGGAGCAGGGCCGCTTATCTGGATGTCCTGCGGGTCTTTGCCAACGCCATTTCCTCCACCTCCAGGGAAATCGAAGAATATTTCCAGGCAGAGGATTGGAAGAACTACACCACAAAGGTCCATGCCCTGAAGTCCACGGCAAAGATCGTGGGTGCCTCGGAGCTTTCCTCACGGGCCAAACGCCTGGAGGATGCCGGGAATGCAGGAAATATCACTGAAATCCGGCAGGACCACCAGCCCTTGATGGATCTCTATCTTTCCTATAAGGAGAAGCTCAGTCTCCTGATTGAAAGCAAAGACCCTGAGGAGGATGCCGGCAAGCCCATGATTGGGAAAGAAGAACTCGCTGAGGCCTATGCATCCATGAGGGAAGTTGCCGCATCTTTCGATTACGATTCCCTGATGTTCGTCCTCCAATCCCTCCAGGAATACCGCCTGCCGGAAAAGGATGCCGAACAGTGCAGGAAGATCAAGGAAGCCACCGACAAACTGGATTGGATCCAGATCAAGGAATATCTGAAGGAAACATAAATGCAGGATTTTGCCGACATTTGACGAAACTATACCCGCAAGGGAAAAACTATTCGTATGCATAATGGGATAGTTTGACAGGACACAAGGAGAAATCTACATGAAAAAGAACGTGCTGTTTATCACCAAGGGAAAATCCTTCATGGCGAACACCATCGAGAAGAATCTCCAGGATGCCCGTTACGAGGTGACCCACGTCGAGCCGGAACTCGACTCAATGAATAAGCATAAGCAGGAGTCAGATCTTTTGCTGTTCCTTCTGGGGCCTTTTGTGGACGATATCGATACATCGACCTTCCTGGTCTATCTCAAGGACATCTGCACAGAGGAGGACAAGATGCTGGTGCTCATCGGCACCGTCCCGGAAATCTCCGTCGTGCAGGAATATGTCCCCGCTGCCCTGGTGGCAGCCACCTTCGAGCGCCCCTTTGACATCAAGAAGCTGGTGGAACAGCTGGACTGGCTGCTCCAGGCAAACACCGACCTGGCACGGCGCAAGAACATCCTGCTGGTGGACGACGATGGGACCTTCCTGAAGATGATGAAGGACTGGCTCTCCGCCAAGTACCGGGTGACCATTGTGACCTCCGGGGTGCAGGCTCTCATGTACATCGCCGACAACAAGCCGGACCTCATCCTGCTGGACTATGAGATGCCCGTGACCAGCGGGCCCCAGGTGCTGGAAATGATCCGCAGCGAGACGAAGGTGGACAACATCCCCGTCATCTTCCTCACAGGCAAGGGCGACCGGGAAAGCGTCATGAATGTCGTTTCGTTGAAACCTGACGGCTATTTCCTGAAATCCATGCCACGGGACAAACTGGTGGCAGCCGTGGATGATTTTTTTGAAAAGAAGAAGTTCAAAGAGCTGCATGACAAGATGATACAGTAGCTTGTATATGAAACACCAAAGGAGAGTAGCCCATGATTCAGGAAACCTACAAGATTTCCGTGGCACTGGAAAAGGATGGTACCGGACTCCTGCAGAAACTTGACATCATCCTGGAAAACGTCCGGAATTCCAGTGTCTATCGGAGGGCACGGGGAATCTATGTCAAGCTGCTCATGGCACAGGTTCCCCTGAAGGAAGGGGAGGACATCGACAAACGGATCCGCGAAAGACTTCCCAAGGCTGCGGTTGCGGGCATGACCCAGACGGTGATCTTCCAGGAAACCCGTGAAAAAAGCGTCCTCATGAGCATCTGCTATTTTAAGCAGGCAGCCGTCACGATCCTGTATCATGAAGGCCCTTTGGCGGATTATGGGGAAGCAGGGCGCGAATTCGGCCAAAAGATTGCCCAAATAAAGGATGCCAGGGCCGTGGAAATGTTCTGCGTCGCAATGAACACCGACCTCTCCCCCTTCATCATGGAAGTTTCCAGGGGGCATGAGGAAATTCCCTTCTACGGCTCCCTTGCGGGCATGAACCGGGATCCGGCTCTTCTGGAGAACGCCGAGAAGTTCTTTTCCCAGGAGCAGATCAGCCTCCTCTTCAAGAAAAAAACAGAGCTGGAAAACTATATCCTTGGCGATGGGTTCCATATGTCCGGCATCGTCATGGTCGTATTCTCCGGGGAGGACCTGCATGTACAGGTGGATTATCTGCTGGGCTGGAAGCCCCTGGGGAAGGAAATGGTCATAACAGAGGCTCCCAGCACCACATGCGTTTCTGCCATTGACGGTATTCCCGCCGTCAAGATTTTTCAAAAATACCTGAATATTCCTTTAAGTGCCTGTTTCCTCATGAACGTCTGCGATTTCCCGATGGTCATGAGAAGGGATGGCCTCCTCATCGCCAGGACGCCCCCCATCTTCGACAGGGATGGAAGGCTCTATTTCGGCGCGGACATCCACGAAGGGGAACGCTTCCGTCTTGCCTATGCAAATCCCCAGGAACTCCTGCGGGAAAGCGAGGATGCCAGCAGAAAGATGCAGACATTTCACCCGGAAGGGGTCTTTCTGATCATCTGTCCCAACCGCACCATGTTCCTCAAAGAGGAAGCGCCTCTGGAGCTTACCCCCTTCCGCAGTGTCTGTCCGCAACTGATTGCCAGCTATGGGCCGGGGGAAATCTACCGCTATCAGGGAAAGGGCGGCATGCTCAACAGTTCCTTCCTCGCCATTGGCATGAGAGAGGGAGCCTGCCCGGAAACTCCCGAGGAGGAACCGGCAAATCAGCCGGAACTTTTCTCCAACAGGATTGTCCCGCTCACCGCCCGCCTTGCGGCATTTCTCGATGCCACCACCAGGGAGCTCAGGGAATCCAACCGTGAGCTCAAGGACATGGCCGAAATAGCGCGGGCGGCAAGCCTGGCAAAGTCCCAGTTCCTCTCGAACATGAGCCATGAGATCCGCACCCCCATCAACGCGATTCTCGGCATGGACGAAATGATCCTGCGGGAGGCCGAGGATGAAACGATCCTGGAATATGCGGAGAACATCCGCACGGCAGGCAGCAACCTCCTGGGCCTCATCAACGACATCCTGGATTTCTCGAAGATCGAGTCCGGCAAGCTCGACATCATTCCCGTGGAATATGACCTGAGCTCCGTCCTCAACGATCTGGTGAACATGATACAGCATCGGGCGGAGAAAAAGGGCCTGCTCCTGGCGGTGAAGAGCTCGCCGGATCTTCCGAGCATCCTCTATGGCGATGAAATCCGCATCAAGCAGATTGTCACGAACATCCTCACCAATGCCGTGAAGTATACGCAGCGAGGCTTTGTGGCGCTCTCCGTGGACTACACCCCAAAGGACAAGGACACGGTTCTCCTCAAGTTCAGCGTCAAGGATACGGGCATCGGCATCAAAGAGGAGGACATGAAAAAACTCTTCTGTGCCTTCGAGCGTATCGAGGAGGAACGAAACCGTACCATCGAGGGGACAGGGCTCGGCCTGAACATCACCAAGCATCTCCTCTCCCTCATGGACTCAAAGCTGGACGTGAAGAGCGAATACGGCAAGGGTTCCACCTTCTCCTTCACTCTGGAGCAGAAGGTGGTGGACTGGACCCCCATGGGGGATTTCGATGAAGCCTACCAGCGCTCCTTCTCCCAACGGGAAAAATACCACGAGGAGTTCACGGCACCGGATGCCCGCATCCTCGTGGTGGATGACACCGCTGTGAACCTCACCGTCGTCAAGGGGCTCCTGAAGCAGACAAAGGTGCGGATCGACACGGCAGAAAGCGGAAAGAAAGCCCTGGAACTGGTCATGGAAAGGAAATACGATATCATCTTCCTGGATCACCGCATGCCCGGCATGGATGGCATCGAAACCCTGAAGGCCATGCAGGTGCTGGAGGGAAACCCCAACCATGGCACGCCGGTGATTTCCCTTACGGCAAATGCGGTTTCCGGTGCACGGAAGGAATACATTGCCGCAGGCTTCAAGGATTACCTGACGAAGCCCATCAACAGCCATGACCTGGAGGACATGATCCTGAAATACCTGCCGCCGGAAAAGGTGGACAGCAAGGCAGCCGGGGAAGCTCCTGCACCAGAACCGGAAGGCGGTCTGCCGGAATGGCTCTCCCAGATTTCCGATCTGGACACGGAATCTGGCATCCAGTACTGCGGCTCGGAGGAAGCCTATCTCGATGCCCTCACGGTCTTTGCAGAATCCATCGTCCCCGGCGCAAGGGAAATCGCGAAATACTATGAAACAGAAGACTGGCAGAATTTCACCACAAAGGTGCACGCATTGAAGAGCACCGCCCGTCTCATCGGGGCAAAGGAACTCTCCGAACGCGCAAAGGCTCTGGAAGATGCCGGGAACAAAGGCGACATCGAGACCATCCGGAACAACTCGGATGACCTCCTGCAGCTCTACCTGACCTATGCCACCAAGTTCGCCCCCCTTTGCGACACCCCCCAGGAGACTGCGGCAGACAAGGACAAGCCGAGGATCGACGAGGCAACCCTTACGGAAGCCTACGAAACCCTGGAGGAGGTTGCTGCCTCCTTCGATTATGACAGCCTGCTGTTCGTACTCCAGTCGCTTGAGGACTATCGACTGCCGGAGCCCGACGCGCAGCGCTGCACCGACCTTCGTGAGGCCGCAAGGAAACCCGATTGGGAGAAAGTCCGTAATCTGCTGGCAGAAAGAAAGCAATAACAATAAACACAGCTTTCAAACAGGAGAGAATTGACTGGAATCAATTGCAAAGCTCGTGCAATATCGTGGAATAACGACCTGAAACAATAGTAACTCATGTGTTCCCAAACCAAAAGATATATGTTACAATCATTTCAATCAAGCGGACAGGCATTTCAGACCTGAGTATTGCTTGATGGAAAGGATGATACATATGGCAATGACGAGTAAATGTTTGGGAAAGCCTCTCGATTGCTCAGATAAATATATGGCATCGAAGAGTGCAGCATCAGGTGCTGTGGTAACCAGGCGCGATATCAAATGCATGCTGGGGCTTCGCGAGAGCGCAAGGCTCGTGGCAATCGCACGAAAGACAGGTTGTGTGATCCAGTTGGCAGCCGGCAAGAGATCCGGCACCACGGAAAGCATGTTGTCGCTCATTCAGATGGGACTCCGGGAAGGAACTTCGGTAGTGCTGTCAATCCAGGGGATGGATTCACGGGCTGCCTTCCACGAATGCGTAAAAGTTTTGGATGGCCAGTCCGTCGACAACTGAATATGCGCTGCCATACCACGGCATAAAAGAAGCAGCCCGCTTTTCCGGAAGAAAAGCGGGATTTTTTTATTTTGCTGTTTAGAAATGCTTTCGAAGCCTTTATTTTCAAGGCTTCACGCTGTTTTTGAATTTTAGTGCAATTTAGTGCAATTTA
>Ga0310695_10009513_pt1 | contig 14569 bp, 15 predicted proteins | sample RumenRJG_04DNA_FD_203882 | JGI IMG/M metagenome (GOLD analysis project Ga0310695, IMG submission 203882) | Bovine rumen microbial communities from Lethbridge, Alberta, Canada - RJG_04 (v2) (version 2) | ecosystem: Host-associated > Mammals > Digestive system > Stomach > Rumen | place: Canada... | reverse complement strand
CAAATCATTCTACATCCAATGATGTTGAAGCTAGAATAGAGTTTCTTAAGAATAAGCTTAAGAGGATTACTGGAGAAAAGTATCTCGATAATCCAAAGCCTACTCAGCTTCTTCCAAAAAGATTCTTCGAAAGAGCTTATAAGCTTATCGTAGATATCGAGATCTATGATAGAGCAAGATCTTTAGCAATGTTGGAATCTCTATATGATCGTAATATCAAGGCATATGATGTGAAATTGTATTTCAAATCTTGCCGAAGAGTATTGAGAGATTATATAGATCAAGAGCGTAAACACCCAGAACTTGATTTCAGAGTTCCTATGGAGTTTAGGCATGTTCCTGTATCTCTTCCATTGAATGGAGTGAGAACTTTCATCAGTTATAAGCCACCGAAGAAAGAATATTTCATTCTTAATGATGGTAAGAAAATTGTGTTCTATTATGATCAACCAAGATTATGGGGATCTGAAATTCCTAGAAATGAATGGTTGGTATTCCTAGCTCAGGCAAGATATTTCAGAGATATGGATATCAAGTCTGAGAAGATTGAGGAGATGGTAAAAGAAGAAGAGAGGAAACAAGATCTAGAAAATGCCAGAATGACTCAAGGACAGTATGGATATGGGTTTGGTTATGGAATGTATGAATGGAAACGTAGGCAATATTTGCAGCAGCAGCAGCATGATTTCTATAAGTTTGCTTTCCAGAGTACATTCGATGATGATGAGTTTGAGGATTGGTGGAATCACAAACCTCCTGGTACTAGAACTTGGAATAACGAAGAAACTTTAAGAGAACAGAGATTAGATCAGATTGAGCAATCCAGATTGCAACAAGAAAAGCAAATTGGTGATCTAATCGAATATGCATTTGGTCCAAATAACCATACTAGACAAAATATGGCTAATGCATGGAACGCTCGTGTGAATGCTATCTATCAAGATGTGACAGGTGGCGCTTTCGATGGAGCAAAGAGTTTAGCAGATATCATGGGTGGATTAGGATATGCTAGTGAGCGTGTCGATGAGCAGAGAATTGTTAGGAAACAACAACAGAATACTCAGATGCCAATAAATGAGTATCAACTTCATAAGGATCTGCTAAAGTTCGCTAATAGAACTGATTATGGACCCAATTCTCACCCCATGATGAATCCAAATGTAACTCCAGGTTATGCAGATCCTAAATATGGATTACCTCCAGGCAGTATAGACTTTTCTACAGTAGATGGCTTTGAAGAAAGAAAACAAAGGTTCTACGATTATTGCAATACAAAAGGAAAACTGTCTATGCATCTAAAGCCTATCTATAAATAATAAGAAGGAGGTGATGATTTTATGAAAGGAGGAAACGAAAGGGAAAGGAGAAGAAGATATCTCCAAGCTATATTGCAGGTCAGGTCATTCTTTCCAAAAGATTCTTGGAAGAAGAAACCACCCACAAAAGAAGAATTAGAGAAATTGGAAAATGATCCATTATCCAAGATTCTCACTAATCTTTATGGGCATGGTAGAACTTTCGAGGATATGCTAACTGATTGGGATAGAATGACCAAACCTCCAATAGAGTATTATCTTAGCCCAAAGTCTATTAATGATCTATATCTTCTATCTACTGATGTGAAGCTTATGAGCAAGCCAGCAGAAAGATATAAGATCATGGAGAATATCCTAGCTCCTTATCATTTCAAAATCCTTGCATCTGGAACTAATAGAAGATGCTTCTATCATACAGAAGATCCAACTATAGTTCTCAAAATAGGTTCTGATTTAGTTGGTAGAACAGATAATATATCTGAGTATTTTAACCAAACGAAGATTAGACCATTTTGTGCAAAAGCATATAGCTATACTCCTAATGGAGTATGCTTACTAGAAGAAAGAGTAGAACCTTTAACACAAGAAGATTTTACAAAATACTCCAAAACCATATATGAGATAGTGTGTAACTTCACCTATCGCGGTTATCTCTGTGAAGATATTGGAGCAGCATTCTTTAAGAATTGGGGCTATAGAGTAGGGTATTACCCAGTGCTCATAGATTTCCCATATGTGAGAGAAATAGATTTCTCTCGATTGAAATGCATAAAACCAGACCCAGTAACAGGAAAACTCTGTGGGGGTTATTTGGATTATGACATTTCCCTATCTCAGGTAGAATGTACCAAATGTGGTACTAGATATTCGCTGGATTATCTTGCTAAAGCATATCCAGCAAAAAGAGAAGCAAAGTTTAGCAAAAAGGAGAGATTTAACATGTCAGAGTTTAGAGCAGTACTCATGAGAGGGAACAAAGTGGTGATGGCTAATTATGGTGAAACTAACAATCCTAAGATCATTAACAGCAAGAAAGAAACAACTAAGCCAAAAGATCACACTGTATACAAAGATATCAGCCGCGATACTCCTAAGCATCATGATTTTCGTGGTAACTGCGTTACTCGTCGTAGCGGTAAAGTCCATGCTAATGATTATGCTCGTAATCACGAAATGTATCCGGAAATTAAAGAAAGAGTGATGGATTTCCTCGTAGATATTGAGAGGGATTTTGGCAAGGGAGCTTCCATCGATCTTGCGCGTCGTCTTAATATCTTCTACAAGTCTCCTTTCGATAAAAAGAAGGAAGAAAAGAAAGCAGAGGTTAAGAAGAATAATCCTTCTCAGAATAGCGACTCTCCTAAGAAAGTAGTTAATGATTCTCACAAAGAGACAACGGAAGCAAAATACACTACTAGCGCTGATGTAGAGAAGGAGAATGAACGTCGTCGTTTTGTTATGCAGAATGCAAGTCGTATCGTTCGTGGTCATGTAGAAAACAGGAACAATTTTGGGTATAGTGAATTGGATCACAAACCAAATTTGGTTCCGGTATGCTTCAAGAACAGATCAAAGAAAACCACTGATGAGAGCATCCATCATGTCTCGCATGATGAAAATGGAACCATTGCTACTACAGTGAATAACAATCATCCAGTAGTAGATAATGATGAGAATCCGGATGTTCCTGTAGAGCGTAAGCATTTTGCAGAAGAAGATGATGGCCATCAGAAGGAAGATCTGTACCCTGTAAAGCCGATGACTGCAGAGGAGATCGAGAAACAGGATATGAAAGATCGTAAAGAAGATGTAGTCCTTGGATTCCCTGGTGAACCTCTTGCAGTTACGATGGCAGTTGCAGCAGTACGTCCTAAGCTCAAGAAGGAAATTGAGGAAACCCTCAATATGTTCAAGTCAGATGATGACGAAGAAGCAGATGTGAAGTATCTCACTAATGCAGTGTATGAACAGTTTGGAGAGAAGATCTATAAAGCTATGAACTCCGATAAAGATCATACTGTAGTAACTATTCTCCCGTCTGTTGATAACAGGAATAACAAATGCTATGCCATCAGCATTCGTGTTAATTCTTCTCCGTTCTTGGATGCTACTGTGTATCCAAAATCTGATAATCCGATCAATGAGAGCTCATTCAATATTGCTAAGGGAGTAAATCCTCTTGATTCGTTCTATAGCGAAGAGACAGCTCCTGAAGTGATTGAAGAAAAAGAGAAAGAAGATGAATCTGATATGGAAGAAAAGACGCTTGGGGAGTCTGTAGAAGATAGCAAAGAGAAAGATCTCCAGGACGATGAATTTGTGTCTAGTGAATTCGATGATCCTGAACTTGAAGAATTCTGCAATGAAGCAGTAGCGAAGATGGAAGTTCCTAAGGATCTTAATGAAAAAGAAGCTAAGGACTTCTATTCTCGTAAGCTCATTGGTGATCTTATGAGCTATAAGAAAGTTCCGTATGCAAAGGCAAATGTGTTTGTTGTAGAATTTGTGGAAAAGAATTATCCGTTTGACAATAAGAAAGAAGAGAGTGTAACAAAAGTAGAAGATGAGCTTTGATAAGAAAGGAGAATAGTCTATGGCCACCGAGCAACAGCAATCACAGATGCCACCACAGAATCCATATCTTGCTGGAAGAATGTGGTGCTCTAATGATCAAGGAGCTATCCCTGCTGCATTACAGATGGGGTATGTAGTGTTGGCCATTGTGGATGTTGGAGATTGCCTCAGGTATAGGAATATGGGCTGCTTTACTATTAGCAGTCTTTTACCACCTTCATCTGCAGTGGTTACAGCATTGAATGATAATTATGAGTTATATCTCAAGATGTATGGAGACTATCTTGCTAGTCCAGAAGCAGAGGTTTCTGAGTCTATGATTCTTGCAGCAATGCACCAGAAGCCAATTAACTTCATGCTGTATACAGAGTATGATACCGATATGCAGTTCCATATTCTGGATATGATCTCTGGTTACTTTGCAAGAGCATTTGGTGTTGTATTTGGCATCTTTGGAAGAGAGGATGCTCCAGCATATAATATTGGCAGTCCCGAATTTATTAGTAGGATTGCTGATACGCTGTATGTGAATGGAGCAAATGGTAAACCATATATTACCAGAGAGCAATATGCTCAGATGATTCCGCCAATTGATCCAAATATTCCAATTGGATGCAGCATGCCATCTCTTAGAGCTTGTTCTATCCTTCTTGGATCGTATAATTATGGATTCAATAGTCCAGAAGACTGCATGAGAGCTTGTCTTGGTATCTTGAACAATATCAGGCAAGAAGCTCAGACTGGTATGGTGAATCCAATGATTGTATCTCCAAATCTTACTGCTGATGCATTGCAGGAACTCCAGAACAGAAGAACAAATGATTTTGTTATGGAGCAATCTGCAAAACAGGCAGAAGATAAGAAGTAATCTGATAATTGTAGGTGTGTAGTCTATGCTATGCACCTATTTTTTTATTTTATATTTCATCATCTGAATGGAGGAAGCCAACTATGACTAACAACACTACTGCCAATACTAATTTAAAAACCCCTCGTAAAAAAGATCGCAAGAATAAGCATCCCCATCCTAAGTATGACTATAAGTCTAAGCTTAAGAAAAAGCCTTCTATTGAGGCTACTGTAGAATGGGTCAAAAATAATGCAAAATCCTCCCATAACAACAAGACTATTATTGAGCCTACACAGAAATATATTGATACAGTGAACTTCATTAAGAAAAAGAAGTTCTTTGTAGATGCAGAATATGGCACTCGTGTGTATTTTGATAATATCATAGAATTCCGTGTAGATGGGAAAGATATTCCTGTATTTGTTGCTAAAGTAAAATATAAGGATAAGAAAGGCAACATTCAGGACAGAGTAAAAGTATACCGTATTATCAGATATAATGAGAATCAGATTGTTGGTATGCCTACACAGAACCACAATTATTGCGTGCTCAAGTCTGTCAATATTTCTGTATAAACGATAAAATAGACGTATATTATAGAATTGAAAGTATATGATATCCCTAAATATCGTCCCCTCAGACGATTCATAAGGATAGTATGATTAAATATCTTTGGTTGAGATTCATTATTTAATTCATCTTCGTATACTTTCAGGGAAACCTTTGAGGGCCAAATTATTGGCCCTCTCTGGTTTTTCATTTTTTGATATTTATTTATTTTTTATAATATGAGAAGGTGAGTAATATGAAACTTACATTTGTAGATGCAACAAATAACCCACAGCTATTTGATTGGGTTAGAATGAGAAATGAGATAGCAAACTGCCCAGTATTCAACTTCTACTCTCTGTATATGTATGGGGTACAATTAGATGGATTGGTTCCAGATAACAATACCATGAAATACTTTGTTAATTATTATGGAACCGAAGATGGAAATAGTTATTATTTCGATCAAGCATATGCCAATCAATTATTATTAAATCCGAGATCATGGGTTGACTTGATGCAGATAATGGGAGCGATACAATTCTATCCAGAAGTTATCATATTAACAGATTATACATCTGATCAATCTATTCCTGTAGTAGATTCATTGATAAAGTTCATACAACAAAGATATGAGTTAAATTGCTTTATAGTAAAAGACCTAATAGATATAAATCAGTTTGAGAAATCTGATTTTGAGACACAAGTTGGATATAACAACTTTATGCAAGATTGGAGCAGATTCAAAGCAGCTTATTATACAGAAAAGCAAATACTAAGTGAGGTGATTGATGTTGAGTGAGTTATATAAGAAAGATAGATATGTAGCCACATACGATTATCTCATAAATCAAAATATACAAGAATGGGATATGAGCAAAGCAAATATATCCATATTACGGCAATATAATGCTATATCTGATGATGAGTATAAGAAACTCTATGATATGGATAAAATGAAAAGAGAAATTAAAATAGGCTATATGATGAGAGATAGTAAAGATATCTCAAATATCATAACTAATGGATTTGCTGAGGCTAGAAAACATTTCATAGAATCCAATGGAATAAATGATGAAAATATCTTATATATAGACAAAGATTCTATTACAGTAGTGGGGATTGATAGGCCTATTAATGGACGGAACGGATATATCAATTTCCGAATGAAAAATAGATATACGTCATATTATAAGATATTCGGAATAGATCTATTGTATTGCAACAATGGATCGAGCGATTACTTCAGATTGAAGAATACTAATGAACAAAGAATGAGAGAGAAATTTTATAGTGCGGATGGAAGCTTTCTTGATTTATTGTTGGATTTAATATACGAGGCAGAAACTAGGCGGAAGCCTGATATGGTGCGGATGATAAATCTCGCATACCGCAAATATACAAGTTGCGCACTAGCGCCTACTTGTTATAGAGAGTTCAACCAGCAATCAATGTTTAAATTAGTTCAGTCATCATGGAGCCCATATACATATTATTCAGATGCAGTACCAGTTGATATGAGATATGTGGATATTAGCTATAACGCTGAGATATTGAGATTATTCTATAAATACTATACCAGAGAATACTTCAATAGCATATAATATGGATATCCGTAATGGATATCCATTTTTTTTTTATTCACACTACTCATTGTATGATATAAAAAGTATTTTTTCTTTGATACGAAAATTTTGTAATATTGTAATATTTGAATTAGATATTATATAGGTGAAGATGGGAATAGAAGGATCCCATCGCTTGGTAACTTGACCTATCGAGTATACGGGGAGAAGGAGTCTATCATGAAGAAGTTCATTGAGAGTGGAAAGTACGCCGTTGCAAAAGATTCCATGGGAGTTGATATTACGGAGCTCGAGAAGCTTCGCAATATCAAGGAAAACGTAGGGGATGCTGATCTTCGGCAGAAGCTCGACGGACTGATTGCAAAGGCGGAGGCCGAGTATGTCGAAAGGGCGCTCTCCACGGATATCAAGAAAGAAAACGAAAAGGAGAAGGAAAAGAGGTGTGAAGAAACCATCGAGGTCGTTGACGCAGTAGCGTCGACGATCAAAAAAGTGATCAAGTGGGCGTATTCGCGCCATTGATCACTTGTGATTTCGGAGGGGCGAAAGTCCCCTCTTTTTTTTTTATTGTAACATCATTTCTTTCATCATCTCTTCTACATTATTTTTTTCATCACTGCTGCCATTATCATATATAGGTTTCTTTTCATTAGCGCAATATAGAGATACAGTAAGGAAGCACTTGGTGGCTAGTAAATCTGTCATTCCTGGTCCATAGTACAATTCAAACTTTCTTCTCATTACAGGAGATAAATTCTCTGATACAGAAGAAATCAGATCTGCTAACATTTTCTTCTCATCTTTTTCAGTAACATATGAACCCTGTTTAAATCCTCTATAGAGTAATATATATCTTTGGAAACAATCATTGATATATGCATCCATAGGATCTAACCCATCTGCATTTTGAAAATTAAAGAAGTTTATATCGACTTCTTTCATCTCTTTCATTCTCATTCCAAAATTTGCTACCTTTGTGATTAAAATCAGTATATATAGTATAGCAAATATGATAGCCCATTGTAGATATTGATCCGTGTTAATAGCTGCCAATACAGATACTATGAATAATATGGTAACTTTGTTATCCATGATAAATGATATCGGATCTGGTTTATTGTGTACTATCCATTTTTTAATATCTCTAATCTTATCTTTCATTTTATCTAAATAATCAGATACAGATTCCCTTATGATATCTATACTCATTTATATGACTTCCTTTCTTTTGATTTCCTTGACTATATAGAAACGGATTTGTGCTCTGTTTTAAACCATTATAAGGAGGTACTTTCGATGGATTCTGATAAAGAAACAGATATCCCTGAATATAATAGAATCGACGAAAAAGAAGACGATCTATTAGTTCAGAAAGCTAAAAAAGCTGCCCAAGAAAAACAAAGGCAGCAAGAAAAGAATGATGAGTAGCTATACTTCTTATTCATAAAATTAAGAGTAGGGTTTTAGCCCTACTCTTATACATTTAAATTTCGGTAAGCTTTATATTAATGGAGTTCTTTTCTCGGGTTGTTTGTATTGCATAATAAGGAGTATTTGTAACCCCTTGTACAACTTTATTATTAAAACGAGCATTTGCATATATAGATAAATCTTGATTGGAGAAATCAACACGAATATTCTGATTATCAATATCTATGCTGACGATATTATCTACTGTGAAACTACCATTGAGCAATTCAAATATTACAGATTCCTCTGGCATTCTACAAGCTCGTTCTTTCATATCTGTAGAGGAGATTTTTGAGTAATAATCAAGAATATTCATGAATTACAAATCTCCTTTAAAGGCATCTTCTATTGCTTCGTTTTGGGCTTTGGCTTCTCCCTCTTTGCTCTTAGCATTCTTTAACCCAATATACCAAAGATATTGGAGAAACCCTACATCATACTGCATGGCTTCTCCATATGTCATTCTTCCTCTTGAATCATCACATATTCTTTTTATTCTGGAATAGAAGCTGCTACGATCGGTAATTGGGCACGTGTAAAAAGCAAATTCAGTGGATTAGCTTCTGTGCTCTTAATCTCCTGCTTGCACTTTGGGCATGTGGTGCTTGGGATGGAATAAGTAATCTTATCCTCATCAAATGCCAGAGAAACCTTTCTTGCTTCACCAATAACAATGGATCTCTCATCTGGTGTGAAAGTCTTAAAGATAGTATCAAGTGCTCTAGCTTTTCTCATAACAGTCTTCTGGAAGGAAGACTTATCAACACCGAATGAAATTGGAGTGAGAGTCTTATTACGCATATCAACACTGTAAACCTTGTCGATATTAGGCATAATATCAATAACGCTCTGATGTTTATCTTTGAACTCCTTTGGAAGAACCGCAGGCTCAAAGAGAGCAGAATAGATTGACTGTGATACAAATCCAATAGCGTAGTTATTATTAATAATACGAGGTTTGGATTTATACATCTGGCTCATAACAGTATCTTTCTTAAGAATAGCCTCGAATCTATCCTTGACCTTATCGTTAGGGAAATTCACCATATCCATAACGTCTTTCTTCTCAAGGAAGACCTTTCTGCATTTCTTATTTGGGCATTCATAAGTGATATAGTTAGTATCACGGAAGTTTGCCACATATACTGCAAAGAGAAGGCAATCAATATCATAATCACTAATCTGACGGAGCCAAATCTCATACTTAGGCTTATTAGGATTAATGATATGACGATATATAGTACGGAATACTGTATGAAGACCAGCAATGGTATCAAAGTTTGTAGTATTCGGAGAGAGAAGAACAATCTCATCGCCAGAGAATGGAGTCATCTCTACAAGAGTACCAGCATACTGAAGAGGCCATACAACACTAAAGTTGCTCACTGGATTCTCTTTGAGAGCAGCATTGAGTTTAATAGGCTTATCTTCAATGGTAAACCCTTCAAGACCAGTTGAAGTATTAAGGTGAAGAGCATCTACAAGTTCATTCTTATATTCCTTAAGAATTTTCTTTGTAGCATCATCTGATAATGCTGTATCATCTTCATCTTCATCATCAGAATCTTCATTCTGCTCAATCTCATCTTCGAGAATGAGACCAATATCGTCATCGTCTTCATCTGTCTTTACATGAGCCTTATCGATATCTGGCATTATATGGCTATCGCTATTGTTTGTGCCAATTTCGATAGTATCCTCATCTGTATACATATCATCGAATGTAGTATCTTCATCCATTACAAGAGACTCAATCTCTTTATTAACTTCTGAAGACAGACGTGGATTTGGCTGATAATCTCCGTTCTCAGATGTGATACCAAAGTAGCCATTGTCTACCCCAGTCTTCTCATCATGAGCTACTGTAAATAGAATATAGCCCTTTCTCTCATGCTCACTGATTCCATCAAATCTAGCATCAGTATCAATGAGATTATTGATGGCTTCGATTCTCTTAGCAAGGCGATCATTATTCTTAGCTCTGCTATCAAGGATAGCATACTTCTCTTCGATATATTTGAACTTAGCTTCTGTAATACGGCCATGAGGAGACAGTAATTCCTTCTTCTCTCTTTCAATGCCTTTATCAGCAAGACCATAAAGCCCATCAAGAGTCTTACGAATAGGATCCTTAGTAGGATTCTTCTTAGCTGCTACAGTTTCAATATTTACTTTCTTATCATAATCGATATTTTCTGCAGTAGGCTTAAGAACGGCAGACTTGCGAACCTTCTTGCCTTTTACTGTAGCTGCAGGCTTATTAGCCTCTTTCTCAGCTTCTTTAGCCTTCTGCTCTTCTGTAAGTCGCTCAATCTCTTTCTTCTGTTCATCAGTGAAAGACATGGACTCTACTACACTACCATCTTCATTTACTTTCTTTGCGGTTTTTACCGACTCCTGCTTCTTCTCTTCTGGTTTTTTAGCAGCAGGAACATTCTTCTCATCTTCATCCTCTTCCAAACCAAGATCTGCAAGGGAAAGTTTCTTCTTCTCTTCAGCCATTATTTTTTCCTCCTCAAGCCAACATTCTTTATCTTTTTAAATGAAGACCCAACTTTATTGTTTCTTTCATTAGCTCTCTTTTTAGCACCAGATAATCCTCTATCAAGAAATTCAGCAGTAGCTCCATCATCTAGTTTTCCTTTGTAATACATAGACTTTCCTTCAGAATCTTTTGAAGGCAATCCAGGGGCTCTACCTGATTCAATCATTTCTTGTATTCTGGCTTTACCAAGAACTTTATTTTTCTCTAGTTCTTCATTATCCATTTTCTCCATATCATTTGGATCAAAATCAGATTCATGAATAAACTTAGTGATAGAGGGATTTGATTTAAGCCTAACCCAAATCAATATTAGTTTTCTCCTCTCTGTATATATTAATTATTGATCCTCTCCAGAACTCAAGTACTTTAAAGCACTTGAATTGGGATCATAAGCTAAAGCATATGTAGTACCATTTAGACCTAGAATAATATTTACCTGCTTCTGAGTTTGTTTACTCATTGTACAAGTAACAGTAACAGGAAGCATTTCTGGAAGATATGTAGATATTTGTTCTTCTATATCATTTGCTAGTACTGATGGGTCATCTAATGATGCTCTATATCTACCATTGATATCGACACCCATATCCGGTATATCTGGAATAGTACCCTTACGCATTAGAATAAGACGAATAGCCATAAGCAAACCAGAAGAAGGTTTACCTGGTTGGATATTCATATCTAAAACTCTAGGCTGTCCAATATCATCGATATCTAGTAGATAATCTCTTATATTGATAGATTCATCGATAGTGGTATTATTCGACAAGGATATCACTTCCTTTATATTACCGATAAGTTTAATATATCATTATGTAAACAGCTGTAAATGGAAGCAAGTGGTTTAGATAGGAGCCACATCTGAATAAGCTTTTTTATGGAGATGATCACATGAGAATAGTTACAGAGGGATTGGCATTGTCCAATCTTATAAATGTTCCATACTTTGATGGGAATAATGGCAAGTCTGTAAAGAAAGATGATGACTTTATTCCAAAAGATGATATAAAAGATACTGAAAAATTTGAAATAGATGATGAAGAAGATACAGATTCTGATAATGCAATTTCTGCAAAAATTGGTGGATCTACATATAATATTCCTTGCTATCTGTATTGCTATAACAGAGAAAAAGGGATAGCCGATCCTATGATAGAAGCCAGAATGAGAAGAGAACTGAAAGCGTTTAGTAGAAATTCTAATCGTATATTTTCATCTCCTGACTTTGCTTCTAGTTTTAGATTAAGTATAAAAATGATCTGCCCTGTATCAGTATCTTGTTTGAGAAATGATGATGGATCTTTTTCCATAAATGTATCTTTAGCTCATAGTATAAATGGAAAAATGCTGGCTATTGCTACATTTATAAATGGACAATTTGTAGGTATAAAATGAGGGGGATATTTATGAAATACACTGAATCAATGGCATTAGCTGGAATGAATCCAATGGTAGGAACTTCTACCAATGCTGGTTCTATGCTAGTTAACGTTATGAACAGAGATAAAGATCTTGATGATGATGGTGGAGCAATTAGTGGTGATTGCATTGCATTAGCAGATAAGCTAGGAACAGATGATAATCTATATGGATTAGATGCAAATGGGAAAATCACCAAAACCCATCGTTATGATATCATGAGAAAACCAGAAATAACACATGGATTTGTTATCGAGGATACAGAAGATAATAACAATATTCTCGAGCACATTAGAGAAGAAGCAGAAATGGAGTATAGTGATAGACCAGTACATGAGCCCAATTACTTCTATGAAGTATTTACTGGTAGAAAGCTATTAACAGAAGATCAGATGGAGTATGACCCAGATCTTATAAAAGTTGATATGGATACTATCAGAGAAGTAGTGGGATATGACTTGAATAAGTTTAGCGCTGTAGCATCCGGAGAAGAAGATAATATAGATCCTCCTAAAACTGAGAAGAGTTCCAATTATACTCCAGATAAAGATTATCCACAAGGAAATAAAAACTTTGATAATCCTAGTAAAGTAATAGAATCATGGGATCCTAATGAAAGATTTCATATTGATTTTTAAGGGGTGAAACCATGGGAGCCAAAACACCACAAATTAAAATAATAAATGGTATGACGAAAGAACAGTTAATAGAAGATATTACTGTTTTTGAAAAGAAGCATACCTGCGTTAAAATAATGAGACCAGAATACACCTCTGAGAAGAAATTAGATGATGATTTCAAAGAGTTCAATACTTCTGATAATGATGCTAGAATAAGAGCCAATACACAAGCATTGAAGTATTATGGTATGAGAAATTATGAAGTATACAAATACTTCAAGAGATGGTACCTCACTAATGATATTACCATAACAGACCCACATGCTGGCGAAATGACCTATTATCCTGGATTATCTGAATCATCTGGTTTAACCCCATATGATCTTAATCAAGAAGCGGAACAGTGTATGAAAACATTCTCGATTAAGATGGTTACTATCTGTGAAGATGGATTAGATTCATTGAATAAGCAATATTTAGATTATATTACTCAAACAGAAGAATCTAAGCAATATGCAGATAAGTACTCTAAGAAGATCTATGGAGTTACTAACGAGCAAAGTTACAGATTTCAACAAAAACAGCTTCTGTTCTCAGAAGATTATGAAGATGGAGTAATAAGATCTGTTCCAGATGAAGAGGAATCATATACAGAAGATGCGGATTCTCTTCTTTCTATAGGAAACTTTGTCTCTCCAAAAGAAATGCTGAAAGATGCTATCTCATACACATGGGAAAGAGATATGGGAGATGGCAAAGTAGATATTGTATCTAATAAGGATATGAAGTCTTATGTATTGAATAATAAGATACAGATGATAAAGAATTCTCTCGTACAGAATGGGAAGTTAATGGGGGAAGCAACCTTAACTATATTGGGCTCATCTTGGTCATCTCTTATTATAGATGCAGATCCTAATTACACAGACGAGGATTATATTAGAAAGATTATAGATTCGGCTGTTATTAGAACCAAAATGGCTGGTATAGATCATATAATGATAAAAATACCAAAGAACAATGAGTTCTTGAAAAAGTTAATTCTTTCTAATAATTCATATAATTTGTATAATGACAAATCTAAGGATAAATCCCATTTATATTTCAGCTATCCAATATCAGGATTGCATCCAGAGATAAAAATTCAATCTGGAGAAAATCTTGATAGATTAGAAAATGCAAGAAACTATATAAACTCTAGTGACAATATAGTCGAATCTGCATATATTGTAAACCAGATAGCTGATATAAAGCCAAATACAATAGTAGAAGCTACAATAAAAGAAGAGGCACAGAAATCATTCTTAGACAAAGTATCTAAAGATTCTATCTGTATTTCTGGTTTAAATCCATATTTTGCAGTAAATGAAATGCAAGATATGGGAGTATTCTCAGAAGAAGAAAACTTCTTTTATCCTGAATCACAAAAATTAAATCTTGGATTATCTACTGATAAAACCAATACCATCTATAATTGGTATTTGAACTATATGGCTAGATCAGTTGGTATTAGACCAGAGATAAGAAATATGGATACTCTTTGGTATCAGACTGTATATGATCTTATGGATGGATTGAAAGACATGAAAAATCCAGAAGATATAGCATCTAGAAAACAGTCTATCTTAGAATTAGGCTGG
>Ga0310695_10009512_pt1 | contig 14569 bp, 12 predicted proteins | sample RumenRJG_04DNA_FD_203882 | JGI IMG/M metagenome (GOLD analysis project Ga0310695, IMG submission 203882) | Bovine rumen microbial communities from Lethbridge, Alberta, Canada - RJG_04 (v2) (version 2) | ecosystem: Host-associated > Mammals > Digestive system > Stomach > Rumen | place: Canada... | reverse complement strand
ATTACTGATGATTACGTTTGTCTGAACAAGAAACTTCAGGACTTGAACAAACAAAAAGAATTTGATGGAAGTCAGTATACTTTTGAGGATGACGAGTTGCTTATTCCAAAAGAGAAAAAGGAAATACAGATAGTCAAAGAACCTGTAAAAGCAAATGTACAGATAGTTGAGAGAGAGCCTGTTTTACAAAAGACAGAGAAAGCTCCTCAAAGAGTTTCTACTATTAACATAAACAAAGAAGCTTCTTCAACGCCTATACACAGAAGAAACCATTGGGATTGGCTACTTCATTATTTATTTGATGATTGAAGCCAAAGTTTACCACATTTTTAATGCTTTTGAGGGAAAAACAAACAATTTTTGTTAAAAAACAACATATTTATGTTGAAGAAGTTTCTAATCTAAATATAAATGCATATTTTTGCATCGTGTTTTTCATAGTATTAGATTTAAGGTTAACAGGGTTGCGGCGGCGACCCATTTTTTATTTATCCCCACTGTCATTCATATCATCCTTCTTTTTCGCGTTTGAATTGAGCCGGATCACGTCCGACCACCTCGTTGTTGGTGATGGACTTCTGAAATCATGTTTGATGGCATTGGCAAAAACGTCAGCCTTGCCCTTGCCGTCTTTCCTAGTGTACTGCTGAGACCCAAGCACAATAGTCTCGCTTCCCTGCATCCTGTTAATCCTGTCTATAACTTCATCAAGCCGCTTCATTTTTTGGAACTGTTCAGCATTGATGTCGAATAGGTCTTGCTGTATCGGAGAATCAGCACCAATACCCATCACTATCACACCAGCCTTCTTGTATTGGTAGCCCTGACGATATATCTTCTTTAGCACCTCATTGGCAGTCTCAATGATGGTGATAGTGGAACTTGTCGGGGTGATTAGCCTTTGTTCTTGAAAGTTCCAGTATTGGGGCAAATCCTCTCTGAAATAGTTTGTATTCAGGAACACTCCAACGATAGAGGCAACTGTTTTCTGCATCCTCAATTTTTCAGCACATCTGGCAGCATAGTTGGAAACATGGGTACGGATGGTGTCATAGTCCGTAATCATACCATTAAATGAGCGACTTGTGCAGATACTTTTCTTCTTAGCCAGTTCTTCGTTAGGCACACAGTCCTCTCCATTAAGTTCCCTCCAGGTTCTTTGAATATTGATGTTGTTGAATGTGAGCCTAACCCAATCCCCATGATGTTGAGCAAAGTCATAGGCAGTTTTTACGCCAAGGGCTTCAAGTTTGGCTGCATATCTTCTACCGATGCCCCAAACATCTTCAATCGGATAGAGTTTTAGAGCTTTAATCCGCTTCTCGTCGGTGTCTATCATGCAGCAATGTCGGTAGCCTTGGTACTTCTTTGCGAAGTGTGAGGCCATCTTTGCTAATGTCTTATTTGGAGCCAGTCCGATACTGACAGGCATACAAACATACTGCTTCACCTTCTTATGCAGATTCTCACCCCATTGTTTCAAATCAACATTCTCCATGTCGTCGAGATACACAAAGCACTCGTCGATAGAATAACGGAAGTATGCCGGAGCTTCCTGTTTGATGATACTCACAACACGACCAGTCAGTTCACCATAAAGCTCATAATTGGAAGAAAATACCGCTATCTTATTGTCTGGAAACTGCTGGGCTAACTGGAAATATGGTGTTCCAGCCTTGATGCCTAATGCCTTTGCCTCATTGCTTCGAGCCACAACACACCCGTCATTGTTCGACAAAACCACAACTGGCTTGTCATTCAGGTCTGGCCGAAAGACACGCTGGCATGAAACATAGCAGTTATCACAATCGCAGATAGCGTAATACTTCATTCTTCTACCGTTTCTTTTATTTCTTCGTCATCATCACCACTGTCCCCAAGGGTAGAGTTGTATTCCTCTACCATCTTCTTGAAGAGTTCAGCATCATCAGGATTATCCTCGAATCGCTTTGCCACAATATACTTGACGGTCTGATTCTTGACTTTCTTATGAGCCAATCTGAACCATGATATGAAGGCTCTTATATCATGCTCATCTGTCAGGTCATAAGTCTGATTTATCTTGCCGTTAGGATTGATCACAAGCCTCCTGATTTTCTCTATGAGTGCGTTGCATTCCTTGACCTTGGCCTTACTTTTTTTTGCCAATTCATGCTGTTCTTCTTGATGCTTCTTATTCCGCTCGGTGATTTCTTTCTTATGTTTCTTATTCTGTTCTTCCAATTCGACCTGATGCTTCCTGTTCAGCTCCTTTATTTGCTTTTCGTACTTTTTGACTTGTTCCTCGTCAACAGGCCAAGTATTATTCTCTATCTTTCCCTGTATAAAGCTGTTGTAGAAATGACAATATGATTCCAGATAGTCCCCAGCTTCTTCATCGACCGTTATGGAAAGAATAGCATTCTTCATAGAATTGTTGATGGGTGTTCTATGTGAAGCGAAGCTCCAAAACACCTGCATCATAGCCTGAATACTGGAGATTTTCTTGAAACCTATCTTCTTTAAAGCCTTGACATCTTCCTCAGTGACATCTAAGCCCTCAGATAGTTCTCCCATATCAAGCACTTCCTTCGGACTCTCTTCAAGGAAAGGCACAATCTCTTCTCCTTCGTAATAAGAGAAGGTGCAGCCAAGCCATTCCTTTTTCCGCTCAATCCATGAATATATTGAATTGATGTATGCCTCTGCTTCTGGTTTCCCTTGGCAGAACTCTTCAACGTAAGCGGTCTCTAACTCGAAAACTGCCCGATGGAACAATAAACTCAGCTCATCATCATCAAGTTCAGGGTTCTTGATTTTCGGACTCCTTTTGTTAAGCTCATTCCAAGGGAACTCAATACCGGCTGCTGTCAGTTGTCGCCTGACGAATGTTCTAGCCATCACTTCCACCTCTTCGCCATCCTGCTTAATCTTGACTATAATAGGACGATGGCCATAGATCCGAAGAAGCTCTATGAGGTATAATTTGGCATTCTCGAATTTACTTTCCATAATTATTCTTCTTTAGAAGCATCATTCCCATAAAACCTATACCAATGAGCAGCCTGAGCCATGATTGATTTGAATTCATCGGGCTTAACTTCTGTCATAGTGGATTTGATATATACGCTCTCCGTACATCCAATATAGAGCAAAATATCGAGACTGTTGACAAAGGCAACGTAGAGTTTATCATGCTCTTTGAAATATGCCAATGCTTTGTCCCGCTGTTCTTCGTCTTTAGGATGTAGTATCTGGAAATGAAGGTAAGGTACAGAGTTATGCACCAAATCCTCAAACTGAGTTCCAAAATCGTATTTGTTAATTCGGAACTTATCTTTTGGTACGGCACTTTGTTTTGCGTCCGTAACGTCTATAGAAATATGATCAACCATGTCGTTTAGAAGTTAATATGCGTCACTCCTGCCCACGTTGTATCACAGGTTAATGTAATACGCAGCGAGGCAGACTTTATGTTAGCCAGGATCTTAGGGTACAATGAATGTTCCTTAGATTCAGGGTACTCGTCTGTATAGTTGTTTACCTTGGTGGAGAACAACTTTACACTATCTATTGTGACGGCAGGGAGTCCGCATGATTCAACATAGAAGCCTTCCATTTCAGGGTAGCCCTCGCCAATCACTTCTTTCTCACAACCTACCGCCATAAAGCAAATGGCGAATAGAAACAGTATCTTCTTCATATTCTCTCAAATGTTCTAATCAGATGAACTACTACACCCCAGACTTGGAACTGTTCGGGGTCATCAATACGAAATACAGGAAATTCAGGATTTGCAGGGCGTAATTCAATGTAACCGTCTTTCTTGTGGGTCAGATCCAGGTATTTCATTGTAAACCCTTCACCTCCCCACCATGCAATAACAATCGAGCCGTCATGTGGTTCTACAGCCCTGTCTATGATAACACGATCGCCGTCAAAGATACCAGCATCCTTCATACTATCCCCCTCGACATCACCATAGAAAGAAGCCTCTGGATGCCTAATATAATCACGGTTGAAGTCCAAAGTCTCATGTGTATAATCGTCCGCAGGGGAAGGGAAGCCAGCTACCACGCTAGCATGTTCCAGTTCAAGTTTGGTGTCAAATACACCTTGTCGTATCTTTATATTTCCCATTTCACGCCTATTTTAATATCCGTATCTCAAATTTAGATACTGAACCAATTTTGCATATCGTCCAGATTCATCTATCAATTTAACAATATTCTTTGGCTCTATACATTCGTATTTGCTCTGATCCAAAATCAAATTACGCCACGTTTCTTCTAATCCCATTCCAGAATATCTGTACCTGCGATGGAGCAAAGTCGCATTTTCCTTTGGCATTACATGAACGTGAACAAAATCATCTGCTTTGATTGGTTCAACAGACTTATGAGCTATAATTTGTTCTGCCCAAAGTGTCTGCCGCATCAACTGATAGAAGGGTTCTACGAAATACACGGTGTTTAGATAGCCACCAGATATTGTCTGCAACTGATTCGAGGCATTGATTAAATCTGTATATCTGCGTAGTCGTTCCTTACCACTTCCCTCTGTGCCTGATTTGTCTATATTATATTCATTGCCTTCAGTATATTTCCATTCTATCGGAATCAGGATTTTATCACCTCCATTTATTCGGGCTATGATGACTGCATCAACCGATGTGCAGTTGGCTCCACGCTTAACGTATTTCTCATTCAGATAATCCTTGCTGCTTGTCACCTCAAATGCAATATAAGGACGAGATTTGTCACATTCTACAGGCTCCACATCTTCAACTTTACTGCCTACAAGCATTTGGGCTAGTTTAAGTATCAAATCCCGATCGTTTCTAATAGCAAACAGATGATTCAAACATGCTACTTGTGATGACAATATATGATTGGGAATACCGTTACTGCCCCAAAATACTATTTGTTCGTTTTTGAAATAATCAATACAATCATCTACAATATCTTCAAATATATTATTGCGAGAATCTAACAAGCAAAACTCCCATGTCTTATTCAAAAACTCTCCACCGCCACAATCACCATGAAACAAAGTTGTATTCTTCATCAATTCTAGCTGGCGCACCTGCTCTTTCTTTTTGTAATTGCTTGATGTCCTTTCCGTAAAAATGTTTGAATACTTTGGCATAGATGTGTGCTGTTCTCTACTTGGCAAATCATACATTGCATCATTTATGATGTCAATTTTAGACATATCTTTCAATTCATCTATTGTCAGAGGAGAGAACAAGAACTTCACATAAACCTTTTCATTATTGGGGTCTGTCACATCACCGAAAACGGATTCTACGGTCTTGCATGAAATCCTTGGGCTGTTCCAACGGGTAGCATCGTCAAACAGATACCCTCCAATTGTTTGTTTTGGAGTACAAAGAGTATCGTAAGCATTATTATCAAGGGTAATAATATAGAACTCAGGTTTACTGGCCATCTGATCCATTCTCAAATGCTTCAATTCTTCGGGGAAATCAGGATCCAGGTCGCGGAGATTATTTAATATGGACTTGGTTTCTCTCTTGAAATCATCAAAGTAATTATATTTTCCAAACGAATAAAAATCCTCAATGTGTTTTCTTATACCACTTTCACCACCTACGGCTCTACGACCATACTTTAGTTCAATAATGGCAATACGATATGGACTTTTCTTTGTAATCGCTATTATGTCGAACCTGGCATTAAAATCTAAATGCTCTACATCCGCAGGCCTGCGCCATTCTACATCGGTGCAATACCATTCAGATTCTACATTCCTATTATTCTTTATGAACAAGGCAGACTGCGATTTTTTCTCTTCGTTGCTTTTCTTATCGCTATTGGCCTTTATTGTATCATAACAGCCGATAATCTTTTCTTTAATCTCATCCTCAGAACATAGGGTAAGCATCGGCGAATTGCTAATACCAGTGAAATAGTATTCATTTATTTCACACCTAATCATGTTTCCCTGAGTATAGGAAACCTTTGCTATGCTGATATTATTATAGTAAATGTTCAGGTATTCATTCCTGATGGCAATGAACAACTCATTTCTATGCTGTAAATACAGTTCTTTGTATAAACAGCTTTCCTTGAACTTCTCAACGAAACTGATCCCTCTGATTGACTTCTTCATACCATTGCTTAAAAAATCAAACATAATATCCAACACGCAGCACTGGCAACGGTCACAATAGCAGCTACTATTCCCAGGCATCCAGACGAACAACCCTTATTCTTCTTCAATGCCTCTTCCAGCTGCTTTTCCAGTTGCCTTGACCTCTCCTTAGCCTCGTTCAGATCTTTAGCAGCCTGAGTATTCTGGGCTGTTAACTTCTGGAGCGACTTGTTCAGCTCTCCATTCGTTTCCTGCATCTTTTTCAGGCTACCATTGAATTCGTTGAGCTTCTTCTGCAACTCTTCATTCTGCTTGTTGGTCTTTTCCAATTGCTCTTTATGTTGCTTCTGGATGGCCTCGACCTGCTCCTTATGCTGTTTGGTCGCCTCAGTCTGTGCTTTGGTCAACGCCTGAACCTGCTCATTATGCTTCTTAGTGGCCTCTTCTTGGGTCTTGGTCAACTTGGTCAGTTTCTCTTGCAGTTCCTTGTTCTGCTTCTGACCAGCCTCCAGTTGATCTTTGAACTGCTTTTTGATTTGCTCTGTCAATGCAGCACGAGATTTGGTTTTCTTCTCAGATACCGTTTCTACCATATCGGAGAAATACTGCCCCAATCCGTTAGGTGTCGGAGCCTCTTTGTCTGCAAGCTGCTTGATGAATAGCTTTTCCTCAACATGACCAATGGCGGCGATAATGGCGGTTTTCATATTGCCTACCGTCTCTAACACCTCCAATTCATCGAGTTTTTCAATACCACCGCCACCGCCTCGGATAATAGCGATAACATTATAGCCTCTGGTGTCGATGTTTTTAAGTGCCTGGCATAGTTCCTGAGAGTTTGAGAAATTAACACGGTATTCTTCAAAATCTATAGCCGCTTTTGCCGCCTGAATACCAGCGTTGAAATCTGACATGGTAATCGAGGTGGCTGCAAATACCAATGCTACCTTGGGGCGTTGGTCGATGAATAGTAGTTGTTCTAAGATTGAATCTACGTTCTTGAAGCCCTTTGTGGACTTCTGACGGCGTAGCTCCATCCGCTTTATCTCGTTTTCATCTATGGCCTGTTCCTGAACTACCTCAACACGGCTAACCACAAGCATTAACTGGATATGACTGTTATTCTGAACACGCCTACCCAGCACACCACCGACAGTCACGAGGTTGCCGTCCTTCAAGTCCTCGCATAGCTTATATGGTATCTGGAGAGTAATCTCAGTCTGTGTATTTTCGTCTCGCAGGATGTCATAGCGGCACGACCACCGGGCATCATGCTTCGGGTTCTTTAAGTAGATACCCTGAAGGAAGATGACCTGCTTGTTCATGTCTTGCTGTGAGAGGTAGGACGTGAACATACCAAGTAGCTCTGACGGCTTGTAGTATTTGACGACTTGGTTTGCCTGGGGCTGTATTGATGGGGTGTTGTCTGCCATTATATTTCATTTATGCCCCATGAGTGGAGCTTTTCAACCATACCTTTAGTAACTATCTTTATGTATCCCAATATATCTCGTCGTCGTCAGTCCATTTCTCTTCACCAATTATCAGTTTGTAGAAATGCGTTGCAGTCTCTTTATCACCAAAACGTCTTAGACTAACATGACCATATTTCCCTTTGTCTATCTTCACCACGGCCAACGAATAGGCTCCGAAAACTTCTCCCTCGTTGTTTGTACTGAGGATTGCAAGCATATTCTTTTCCTTTACCACTTTGCTGTCAATCACATAATAGGTAGCATAGGTGTTCACGGAGAAGGGCTTACCTTCCTTTAGGTTCTCTTGGTAGCGTTCAAGACTATCTTCCGTTACCTCAGAGGGACAGCAAGGGAACTCCGTCTTAGTCCACCAGCTTTGCTTGGCAGATGGGGTTAATGACTCAAACCAGTCATCATCTTCTTTTTTCTCTTCTTTCCTTTCCGCACCAAATGTCTGATTAAGCCATTCGTTAGTATCAATAGTTACACCTTCAGAATAGTCATCTTGTGAGTCTGCTATTGTTGGACTACTATCGATCTTGACTGGTTCAGTATTGTGGAAGTTTGGCTGATTAGCCCTCGGCGTACTACCATAAATCCAATCGCCAACGTGGTTATCCGCTTTCTTGTAATCGGGGTTAGGTGCAGCGGTTCTTGCCCAGTGGCTCCAATTCTCTAAACAGTTTTTGGCTTCTTCTGGCGTAACATTCCGCATCCACGAAAAATTCTTATCCTCAGTTTCATATCCATATAGGAGAGAGGGATTCTCCAAGAAAGCCTCGATACTGCCACATATCAACTCTACTTTTTTCCTGGTTATCTCGTTGTTCAGTATATTTTCCAACTTGGTTAGCCATCGAAGATTATCTGGGCGGTTGTTTTGCCTGTTTGTGTCAATGTGGTCAACCACATGCTGCTCGGAGGGTGCTTCTCCTAGGAAGGCCGTTGCGACGATACGATGAACACGCTCCCCACCAAAATCCATATAACCATTAACGACATTAGGAGTACCAAAGCTCCATACGTCATCAAGTTTCCGCTTTCGCATACCTACACGCTGATGACGCAATACTGCTCCATTGTCGCGAACAGAATAATGCTCATCTTTATAGATGCAGTCTCTGACCTCTTGGAAATCGTCAATGTTCATACCTATATTATTTAGTTACCAGTACCGTCTTTACCCAACTTAGGCAGCAACGTCTCTCTGACCTCCTGTCTGGCGGGGCCTATTGTATTTTTCAATATCATTTCCAGATAGGCCGCATCTTCACCGACAGCATCAAATGACTCCAGAAGCATTGCCGTTGCCTTAACTATCGACACAATGGATGCCGTCGGGTTTAAGTTGCTCGACGTGATAACATGTACTATCTGTTTCGCTGCCTTGTTGGTTTTCATTTCCATCAACTCGGCATATTTTTCTTGCTCTGTCTTTTTTGCCATATTTTTTTATTCTATTCCATAGCACTTTGTATATTTCATTAAATCAAAGCCTTCGGGATAATTGTCTTTTCCGTTGACCACATAGTTTTCCAATAATGCATAAAACAATGGATCTATTTCAAAATGCCTTATACTACCATTGTTGCTTTCTAATTCATTGGTGCAAGTAATGAAGCGTCTTTCTGGATATACAGAACGATTTGTAAAATCCTCATAATAGCCCCATTGAGAAGCAGGCCCTTGACCGAAAGAAACATATCGCTCATTCTGCCATTGGTCTTTTCTCCTTGGGTGTTTGTAGAGATCAATGGCTTCTTGAAGCTTCTGTTGATCCAAAGTCCTAAAGAACTCCAACGCTCCGTTAGCCAAGCGATTCATCTGAGCCAATTTGTCTCTTTCTATTGCTTGCTTAACTTGTTCTTCTCTTTCCTTTCGTTTGAGGTAATTGAATACCCATATCATAAAGGAAATAAAAAGAAAGAACACTATAGCCCAGATTACAGGTATCGCCCAAGTATTTTCAGGATTGTAATGGTTGTAACATAGTAAACCAACAATGCCGGCGATAAGTATCAAGTTGAGATACCTGATAACAACAGGGGATATGTCAATCTTCACATCAAGCATACGAACATCTTCTTTACGTTAGCAAGGAATGTGGTTCTCGTTGCAATACTTCAATATCTCGTCATCGGAGCTAAACCCTTTGTCGCAGAAGTCCTGCAGTCCTTTCTTTACCTCTTCCAGAACATCCGACTGAGAATTAATGACCTTGGTGGTCTTGACGATAAAGTTCTTGAAATCCTTGTTTATCCTACACAACTTGTCGATGGTGTAGTAGTCAAGTTCGTTCTTTCTCGCAGAGAATAACACCTGTGTATCATCCTTGTAAGACGACAGTTTAATGACACCGATGCCAAAAGACCTGTTCAAGCGAGCCATTTCCTCCATCAGATCCTCACTTATTTCCAAAGCAACGAGATAACCATAGTTGGCCCAACTGCTGTTAGATAGTGCCTGGAAGAAATACTCCTTCAGTTGATGGTCGTTGTCGATGGTACGTTTCAGCTCATACGAATACAAGTCTATGTATTCCTTGGTTTCTGCTGCTTTCAGTAGTGAACGTGTGGCGGGATCCTGGAACTCGTTGAACGCCACACCAACCATATCAGGGTGTACCCATTTCTGTGATTGGTCTGACTTGTTTGATGACTCGTGGAAAATCGTCTTTGACAGGATATTTTGTCCCAGCAGATAATTAGACAAGAGCCTGTGCAAGCTGCGTTCTTTGTATGTCTCAGGCTTCACACCGCCGACGGGCTGTGTAATAACAGTACCGCCACTTATCAGTTGTTCAATTTCCTCTGCATACTTGGTGATATTGCAGCATGTACCGATGGAACCTGTCGAGTTCTGTAGCTGCTGAGACATAGACCGACGGGCAATTATCTTATCCATCCATCGGACGGCGCGACGATGGGGGAGCTCGGAGCCAGGGGTGTAATAGTAATCACCCGTAATCTCACCGATATGATAACCGCCTTCGCCATTGGATGCTAGGACAACATCACCAATCTTAAGTCCATAGCATACAGTCCACAGGAAGCCCACAAGGTTCCTTGCTGTTCCTGATGATTTGTCGGGATGGGTGTTGACGAAGTTTACGACTTGTGCTATTCGCCATGCACTTTCGTCATTATGCTGAACTTTAGTATAATCCTGATTCGGGAGGACACCTATGCCGATATAGTTGTGTTCAAGGCAGTCGTTGAGGAACATGCCATGCTCACCTAACATTATTCTGTTGTACTGTTTCATAATTGTCCTGTTGTTATAACTGATTTAGATATTGTAGTAATTGCTTTACCGTGATGGCACCTTCTACCTCTTTTGTCTGGAATACCATGTAATAGTATATTCCTGTACCTGCGAGATCTGCCCATTTATTGCCTAAATATATTTTATTTTTACTGTCATCATTTACTAGATGATCACCTTTTGTTTCGATAATAACAGTATTACCAGACCTCATTCGGACGATAAAATCTGGATAATGATTGATAAAACCGTTGATACAAAAATCTTTCTTTTCTCGATTTCTGTGCCAAAAAAGAACGTTAGGACTATCTGCAACAGCTGAAATTACCTCATATTCAAAGTCATTCACGTTCTCTTCGACAGCATATAAACCTTTATCAACACCTACGATACCGTCTCTTGCTATTGCTATTTCTTCCACGAATGAGTAATGTGGTCTTAAAGCAATCTTTCCCACATTTAGCCATTGCTGGAAAACTTGTTTTTGGTAATCCTTTAATAAACTCTCGATTTTTAATTGGATAGCGTCTTTAGTAAGATAAAGATGGTCAACTAAGCTCGAAATCTCATCACTATCTAATGGGGCAATAACTCTATCAACATATTTCTTTATATCTGGTTCTACAATACTATCCAAATTAATCATGCTTGCAATCTTTTTGCTTAGGACATCCTTTTGGACTGTTGCAGACTTATCCATGTATTGTTGACGAATAAGGTCAATAGCATGTTGGCTGTTTTTGCGTATTGTATCTCCTGTCTGTTCAGAAATATCAATTGCCACACCGTCAGGTCTTGTAATTGTAAAATCTACAGTAGCGTCTTTCATCGGCAAATCGAATCCTCTAGTTAACATAGTTTTTTCAAGAGGGATCCACTCGTCGTTCGAAAAAATACTAGAAACCGTTTTGGTGTAGAAAATTGGAAGATTCATTTCCGCTGCTACAGTCTTGTAGCTTTCGATGATTTTATGTGCCATATCTTTTGTCGTTATAGCTGCGAGTGGGTCTATCTCACCACTATTTGCCAGTTGTTCCACTTGCTTGTCATATTCCTCGCTTATTTGTTTGGCTTGTTCTTGTAAAGCTTGAACATCATTATGTTGCTCTTTACTGCACAATTGCTCTTTAATGGCATTAGTTTCTTCCTCCGTCAATTCAATACCGTCACTCTCTCCATCTGCAACGGAAGGTTCGGTGGGTTCATCAAAAAAATCACGAAGGACTGTCGAAGGATTACTCAGCTTGACCTCATCTGTTGAAGTTGCTTCGCGAAAATCTTTCTTGCTGAATCCAGCCTTTTGCAATGACTTTATTATATTCTCAACAGTCTCACGAAAATCATTACTACTCGTAAAAACATATGAAATATTTAATAACGGGTTTGCATGTTGAACCGTATATGGTTGACGTAGTATTCGACCTAAAATCTGCTCTACATCTACTCGGCTTGTTTTGTTAGCAAGAGTTGCCAAAATATAAGCAAAAGGACAGTCCCATCCTTCTTTTAACGCATTCACAGTTATAATATAGCGAACATCACAGCCCTCAGACATCAAATCTAGTCCTTTCAATTCGTCTTTTGTTGCTGTTTTAATTTTAATTTGCCCCTCTGGAATGCCAAAATTGATAAGATTCTGTTTAATCTTATCGAACGTGATATTGTCATCGTCTGTTTTAGGTTGAGCCTGGAACAATACAATTGGACGTATATATTTCCCTCCCTTTCTTCTCAATTCTTCTGCATGTTTTTGTAGGCTATCTCTCATGCGAATAGCACTTACAAGTACGTCTTTGGGAGTGTTCCTGTTCTCGACAATAACAGGTAATTTCACCATATGTTCCTTTTTCAACTGCATAGCATCAACAAAGCTGATGATATTGCTATTATCTCTAGGTGTAGCTGTCAACTCTAAAATAAAACGAGGACATAGATTGTTCAACAACTCTACTCTTAGATCCGCTTTGAAATTGTGGCTTTCATCAACAATAATAACAGGTTGTTGCTGAGCGATAACTTGAATTAGAGAAGTTGGGTCAACTCCATCTATCAAGTGTTCCGGGTGAGCAAAATAGTGAGTGTGTTCTAAAAAATTGCCATTTTCTCTAAAAGCACGAGGTTTTAACTGTTCCGCCCCTTTATCCTTTTTGACACGTATGGTTTCTATGAATGATTGAGCACTTAATACAAAAATGGTCAAATTGTCGTGTAACTGAACAGGACTTATGCCTTGTCCCAATAGTGCTGCTTCCTTGTCTACAACTGTTACTTTGTGTCCAAAAAGTGCATCAATAGCCTGCCGATATGGATGATTGGGATCTTGAAGATTATCTAATGTTTGTTTTAGAATAGTATCACTAGGTACAAACCATGCCACGACTTTGTTAAGGTCATCGGCAATTAGTTTCTCCATAATATGTTTGATGGCGTTACATGCGATAAAAGTTTTGCCTCCAGCAGTGGGAACCTTTAATGTTACTCTTGGAACTCCGCTAACGGTATTTATATAAGGGTGTAAATAGTTATTCTCTAAACCGTTTACAGAGACCCCTTTTTCAAACCAATAGTGAGAATAAGCCTCAGTGAGACTTTTACTATGATTTAGCACCTCAATGTATTGATCCAGATCTCGAAGTGCTTGTAATTGATATTTTTTTAGTTGCATAGTCAAAAACGATTAATGTCGCCTGTTATTTGTTTGAAAGTAATATTCATGCTTGCAAGCTGTTCTCGACTGATTGAACATGCGTCTGCATAGATTACATAATGTTCTGCTTCACGAGGAACGATATTGAGGGTATCGAATGATAAGGTGGTTCTTTCTCCTGGAATATGATAGAAAAAATAACCAGTTCCTTCATAATAGTCTAGCAGATATGGAAAATCGGGGTCTTGTTTTGATTCCAGATACTGACGTGTTTCAGTATAATAAATATAAGAACGGATGTTGTCTATGCCAACCTTTTCATTAAGACTATCATCATCCAAAAACAGAGGTTCTCCAAGTTCATAGAAATCAAATGCACCTCCAAGTCCATCCATTCTTTCTTGGTATTCTTTTGTTCCAATTACTTTCAAACAGTTCTCTGAAATTTTTGGTTTACTAATCTTGTCATATCTATCTTTGTTTGCTTCTATTGCTTCAGCGGCCTGCTCCAATATTGTTTGAGCTTGGGCTAAGTTCTTAACAGTTAGTTTTTTTGAAAATATTTCTTCCTTTATTTCTCCTGTGTATGAATAACCGCTAATAACTCTTTTTGCTCTTTCCGCTGTAATCCTATCCGCATAATCCATCATTTCAACAAGAATAAATTTTCTGTCGCCATCATCCTCATTATTTAACTTCAATACAGCTTGGGCTGTTGTACCAGAACCAGCAAAAGAGTCCATAATAATGTCTCCTTCTTTACTTATTGCTTGAAGAACAGAGTATATCAAGTCTGGAGCCTTAGGATAATCGAACTTTTTATCACTTTCGGGAAGAATATCTTTTAAGGCGTTAGTTCCCTTGACAGTATAGAAATTTTTTTCTAACCATATCGTTGGAACGGAACTTCCTTCTGTTTCATTGTCACCCAAAATAAGAGTGGGTTTACCTTCTTCGTGACCTATTACTTCTAATATTCCTTTCTGAATCTTTTTTATAAGGCCCTCTGGGAGGTATTGAACACTATAACGATTTGGATGACCGTCTACCTTGTTTTGGATAATCTTAATATATCCTTTATCCCAAT